>Ga0209431_10001338_pt1 | contig 20508 bp, 28 predicted proteins | sample RifCSP13_3_FD_184021 | JGI IMG/M metagenome (GOLD analysis project Ga0209431, IMG submission 184021) | Soil microbial communities from Rifle, Colorado - Rifle CSP2_sed 13_3 (SPAdes) (version 2) | ecosystem: Environmental > Terrestrial > Deep subsurface > Rock core/Sediment | place: Rifle...
TTTGACCCAGGGATATACGTATAAACTTTTGGTGAGCTGCAGGGATCTGACGTATCCGGCTTCGGGGGAGGAGGTATTTAACTATATCTTGTGGGTTGTGCCGGCGGACGGGACGGCGCCGCAGAAACTGGGGCCATTGGGAGTGGGAAAAGCGGAGTTTGGGACGGCTACGAGATTTGGGAGCCTGTTTGTGAGCAAAGAGGGAGGGAAGAAAAAGACTCTGTTGGGGAAACAGGAAGTAGGGGAAGTGGTGATGAGGGGGGAGATGGCCCCGGTAATATTTTTGGATACGGGAATGGCGACACAGCCGACGCGGTCGCCGACTGCAGCGCCGACTGCGGGTGCGGGCGCGACGGAGAGAGTGGCCCAGTCGGTGAAAGTAGGGTCGACTATCTTGCGAATTGTGGTGGTGGCGTTTTTGCTGGGGATCGGGGCGATAGTGGTAGTAATTTTGGTTTCCAGCCTGGGGAAGGGGAAGAATATTCCGCCGGGGCTATAGTAGGTTAGGAGCGGCCCATAAAAGTGTTGATCATCTCGCGAAACATTTGGATCACGAAGGCGACCAGGTTTTGGAGAACTTGGATAAGTCCGCGGATGACGGTGGCGGTCCAGTAAGGCAGACGGTCGGTAATGGAGTTTTTGAAGCGCTGGATTGGGCCGATTTCCTGGCCGGGGTATTGGAGGGCCATAAGTTTAGAGCGGTTGGTAGCTAATAATTAACTGGGGCGACTGGTCGCCTTCTTTGGATGAGAACTGCAGGCCATCGGGAGAGGCGGGCTCCAGACCCAGTGAAAGTACGCTCGAGGAGGCGAGGAGGCCGGGGTCTATGGGTATTTCGATCCAGGAGCGATTTCTGGAGGCGGTTAAGGCGGCGATTAAACCGGAAGCAATCGGGGGGCGATTAGCATAGGTGAGGGAGTTTTCCGACCAGGAAGAGTCGGGGACCAATTTGAGGGCGTGGGAACCGCGGGAATACTGGGTGACGTAGAGGCGAAGGAGGGCGGAGCGAATGAGGCCAGAGGGCCGCGAAAATTTGAGGTAGGTGATTTTGGCAGGGAGGTCCACGCTGAGTTTTTTGTCTGGGCCGTAGTTGGCGCTGGGAAAGCGGGAATCGACGTAGGAATCGGCGGAGGGGGTGAGAGTAAGAGTAATTGGAGAGGCGGTGGGGGAAGGCACCACTTCGCTTGTCGGGGCTACGGTCGGAGTTGGGGTGGTTTGGGAAGTGAACTCGACTTGGTTGACGGGCTGGCCGTCCAGGTGATTGGGGGACGAGTCGAGAAAATTGTCGTCAAGGTGGTAGAGAGCTGTGGTGGAGACGTCTGAGGTATAGGGGACGACGGGGGGGGTGAAAGAAGTGCCATAGCGCGCGATCGAGGAGAGACGAATTTCGTCTATACGGCCGGCGAAAAATCCGGAAGAGGAGGTGTGGGCTCCGAGGTATAAAGGTGAGTCGGACGGACAGGGGGAGGAGACGAAAGAGACATAAGTGGTGGAGAGAGTGCCGTCGAGGTAAATTTCCAGGCGGCCGTTGGGTATAATCTGGGCGGCCAGATGGTGCCAGGAGGTGATGTAATCTGACTGGGACGTGGGGATGGTTTGGGTGTAGGTGGTGGTGAGGTGACTGCAGTTAACTTTGGAATCGCTGACGAGGAATTGGTAATTGATGGTGTAAGTGTCTCCGGCAGGGGACAGTTGGCTGTTGATGACTAGGCCATAGTACTCTTTGCCCTGACTGGCAGAGGAGATGAGCCATTGGTTGGGAAAGGTTGTCCGGTCCGGTTTGAAGCGGAGTTCGAAGGTGGTGCTGGATTGGGGAGAAAGGATGGGTGAAGGGGGGATTTGGATGTAGGCGTCGAGGCCATTTAGCTGGACTGCGGAGGCGAAAGCGGCGGGGAGATTGTCTTGGGCCCGGGGGCGGAAGAACTGATTTTTGAGAGCGGTAGCGATGAGCAGGGGGAGGGTAGCGATGAAGAAAATGAAGGGGAGGAGACGGCGGAAGGTGGTCGGGGGATTTGAGGAATAACGCGGCATGTGAAATTCATTATAATGTAGTGATATGGGGAATAGAAAGTGGTGGTTGATGGCGGGGCTGGTGGGAGGGGGAATTGTGTTTTCGGTTTGGGATTATAGTAAGTGGCGACACATCGAGTTGGATAATTACGGACAGGGGAGGGGGGGAAGTGAACGGCGGGAGGCGGTAATGGAGTTAGTGGAGGTTTACAATAGCGAGCGGCTGGGGGTGCGATTTAAGTACCCAAGTGGGTGGGTGATTTCTGAGACGACAGACGGGGTGGAGTCGGCGGGAGGGGAGATAAAGGTTGAGGTAGAGCCGTCGCGGGAAAATTTGCCGGATATTGCGGATAGAGAGAAGGAGCGGCTGGTGGGTGAAGGGGCGGTGTGGGACGGGGAGAGAGGGTATGTGAATACCGAACGGGTGAAGTGGACGACGTTTGAGTGGGAGAGGGGGGGTAAATCATGGGCCGAGGGCTTGACCAAGAACGGGGACAAATTGATAAAAGCGGTGATCATGAAGGATGGGGGTGCGGATTGGCGGCAGTTTTTGGAGGGTGTGGTGTTTATAGCGGTTGAAGAGTGAGGGGGGGAAGGAAGGCTTGGAGTCTAGGGAAGGGTCTGGGAGGCGGTGGTGGTACCGCCGGACTTGAGATAGAAAGTGACGTCGAGTTGGAAGCCGTGGGGATTGGTGTGATAGACGCAGCGGCCGGAGGAGCAGGTGCCAAGAATTTGGCGGCGGACGGAGCGGCGCTGGCGGCCAAAAGTTCTGAAGCCCCCTTCGAATCCTTTGGTTACACCTCTGGTTTCGTAAGTAAGGACGTAGCTGACTCTGGCGACTGATTGGAGATTGGTAAGGGTGAGAAATACAAAACGGCGGGTGGGGTCCAGGCGGAAGGAAGCGCCGGGTGAGGCGGCGAAAGATTTTTGGGGTGAGAGGAAGGTGAAAAGTGAAACCAGGGTCAAAATAAATACTTGTTTTTTGAACATGGATATGATTATATATCGAGACTGAACATGAATAAAGGAGTATTGATTGGGGGAATACTGGTTGTGGCGGCGGTGGCATTGGCGGGCGGGTTTTGGATGGTGAGCCGGGGGCAGAAGATAGAGACCGGGGTGATGCCGGTTATTGAAGAAGAGTCTAGGGAGATTCTGGTGGAGCCGACAGGTGAGACAGTGATGGAGGAGACAGGAGCCGTGAAGGAGTTTGTGGTGGAAGGGAGTCCGTTTAAGTTTTTACTGGCGGAGATGAGGGTCAAGAAGGGGGACACGGTGAGAGTGACTTTTAAGAATATTAAGGGAACGCACGATTGGGTGCTGGACGAGTTTGACGCGAGGACGAATCAGATAGGGGAAGGAGAAGAGGAGGAGATTGAATTTACGGCTGACAAAGTCGGAACATTTGAGTACTATTGTTCTGTCGGAGATCACAGGGCGAGAGGGATGGCGGGAGAGTTGATTGTGGAATAGGGGGACTTGCAAGCGGGGTGGGAATTTGATAGCCTGGAAGGGATGAACAAGAATTTGCTGGTGGCGGCGGTTGTAGTGGCAGCAGTGGCGGCGATCGGGGTGTGGTACTTTTTGGGTCGGGGAGGAAAGGAAGAAGTGAAGATGCAGCCCAGTGTGCCGAGCGCGCCTGAGGTAGGGGTGACGGTGGCGCCTACTAAGACAGCTGAGGAGATAAAAGTAGAGAAGCAGGTTGTGAGCCAGCTGGTGACGGAGGTGGTGGTGGAGGCGAGCAAGTTTAAATTTGAGCCGAATGTGATCCGGGTGCCCAAGGGGAAGACGATTAAGCTGACGTTTAAGAGTGTGGACGGGATGCATGATTTGGTGATGGATGAATTTAATGTTCGGACCCGGCAGTTGAATGCCGGGGAGGAAAACGTGGTGGGGTTTGTGGCTGACAGGACGGGAACTTTTGAGTACTACTGTTCGGTGGCGGACCACAGGGCAAGGGGAATGGTGGGGACGGTAATTGTGGAGTAGAATAGTTGTTGATGAGAAAAAGTTTTTGGTTTTGGGCGAGTGTGTGGATGGCGGATGTATTGGCGATGGCTTATGGGTGGATGTATCCGGTGAAGCTGGCGGCGGCGTTTGCCTTGGAGATACTGGTTATATATATGTGGGACAGGAGGAAGCGAGACGGGGTGTGGCTGGGGGTGACGCTGATCATGGGGCCAATAGTGGATTTGGTGGTGGTAGGGGGCGGGGCGTGGAGTTACGCGGCTCCGTTTGTGGGGGGGATTCCGATCTGGCTGCCAATGGCGTACGGGATTTCGGGGTTACTGCTGAGAAGATTGACTGAGGAGTGGGGGAGAAAAAAATAACCTAAGTTGTGTGGGAGATCTTGCCTTTGGAGAATTTGTGATGGAGGAAATAGTAGATAGGGGGGATGATAAAAAATGTTCCTCCGAGGGCCAGCGCCCAAAAGAAGGCTGTTTCTTGAGGTACTTGATCGAAGAATAGAAAAGTGAGAATAGTCCAGGGTAGAGGAGCCAGGAAGCTGATGATGTAGTAGGTGGAAAACTTCATGGCGGTAAGGCCGGCGGCGTAGGAGATAAAGTCGTTTATCCAGCCCTGAAAAAAACGCATGATGAGCAGGGCCTTGACGCCCTCGTGGACAGAGATGTGATCTATTTTTTGCATGCTGGCACGGCCAACTAGTTTGATGACTATATTTCTGCCGAATTTTCTGGCAATCCAAAAGTTGACCACGCTGCTTAAAAGATATGCAATGTGGGTATAGATTAATGTCCATTTTCCGTAAATGGCAAATGATAGAAAATAAAATGGGGCCCCTTGTATAGGGGCCAGTACGTGTGAGAGAAACATAAAGAAAATAAAAACCAGTGGTCCCAGCGGTCCTGACTTGAGAATGGTTTCCCGGAGAGTTTCCAGACCAACTAGTTTTTGCAGGAAAAAGAGAAGAGCCGAGATTAATAAAATGCCAATAGTAACTAGAACCGCTTTTGTATAGCCGAAGCTTTTCATTAGGGTATTTTACAGTGTATTATGGGGGAATGATTGTGGTTAATTTTAAAACTTACAAAGAGGCGACGGGATATAAAGCTATTTCCCTGGCCCGGATTTGCCGGAGAGTGAGCGAGGAGACGAAGGTACGAATTGTGGCGGTGCCGCAGGTTGCCGATTTGAGATCTTGCGTGGAGACGGGTGCGGAATGCTGGGTGCAGCATGTGGATACAGCAGAGCAGGGTAAAAAGACGGGATGGATTACGGTTGAGGATGTGGAAGAAGCCGGGGCGAGGGGAACGCTTCTTAATCACGCGGAGCATAAGTTGACGGCTGAGCTGGTTAAAAGCATTGCCGAGCAAACGCGAGGGATGGCGTTTGAGCTGTGTCTGTGTGCGGCGGATGAGAAGGAGGCTGTTGAGCTGGACAAACTCCAGTCTAATTACTTGGCTTACGAGCCGCCGGAGCTGATTGGCAGTCGGGATAAGTCGGTGGCTTCGGAAAAGCCGGAAATAATTGAGAAAGTGGTGAAAGCGGTGGGTGTTTCGGTGCTGATTGGAGCGGGGGTACACAGCGGGGATGATGTAAGGGTAGGATTGAAGTTGGGGGCGAAGGGGGTTCTTCTGGCTACGGATGTGGTGCTGGCTGAAAATCCGGAGCGAGAACTGCGGGAGCTGGCGGAGGGGTTTAAGTAATTATCTTCCAGGTTAGAGGAAGACGCGGCCGGAGGTGAGGAGGTACAGGACTAAATCGCGGAGAATGGAGAGGCCGTAAATTGTGGAGCGGGTGAAATTGGCGGACGAGGCTTCGGGGAAGTAGCGCACCGGGACGGGAATTTCGCCTATCCTGGCGCCGGCGGCGATGGCGCCGAAAAGAATTTGCTGGTCAAAGACAAAATCGTCGGAGTATTTGTGGAAGGGGAGTTTTTTGAGGATGTCTCTGGAGAAGGCGCGGAAGCCGGTATGGTATTCGGAGAGGTTTTGGCCCAGGAGGATGTTTTCTAAAATTGTGAGAAAGCGGTTGCTGATGTATTTGTAAAGCGGCATGCCGCCGGCTAAGGCTTCGGCGCGGGTTCTTATCCGACTGCCGAGCATGATATCAAAACGGCCGTCCAGTATGGGTTTTATTAAATTGGCGGTTTGGGTGCTGTCGTATTGATAATCGGGGTGGATCATAACGACGATATCTGCGTCTTGGGAAAGGGCGAGAGTATAACAGGTTTTTTGGTTGCCGCCGTAACCGCGGTTTTGGGGGTGAATGACGACTTCCAGCCCCAGTTTTTTGGCGACTTTGACTGTCTCGTCGCGGGAGCCGTCGTCGACCAGGATAACTTTGTGGACGGTGTTTGGGGGAATGTCGCGGTAGGTTTTGGTTAGAGTCTTGGCGGCGTTGTAGGCCGGCATGACGACGATGACTTTTGGGTGTTTCATTTTGATTTCGGCTCGGCACGCGCAAAAGTTGTGTTCCTTGCGTTGACCACCTTGAATAATAAAACCAGGCCGAGTGTTGTCAATGCCCAGGAAAATTTGATGAGCAAAGTGGGGAGAAAGCGGGTGGAAACGGTGTGGGAGCCGGGGGGGAGAGTGAGGGAGAGGCGGCCGAGAGAGTCGGTGATTTTGGGGATTTCTTGGTTGTCCAGATATACGTGCTGGCCGGGAAAGTCGATTTGACGGAGGGAGATTTGGGTAGCGGAGGACGTGGCGACAGAAAAAGAGAGGCCGATTGATCCTTGGGAAAAGTTGGAGACGGGGAGGGGGGGATCCAAGGGCGGGGCGGGGCGATTGAGAAGGGAGACTGCGGCTTGGGCGGGAAAATATTCATTGTGGGTGCTGGTGGTAGCTTCAGAGTCGATGTAGGTTTTGAGGGGAACGTCGGTGTAAAGATTGACGCGGATGTGGTTGCGGTTGGTGTACAGAGCCAGGGGAATGAGCAGGAGCAGGAGAGGGTGAAGAGATTTTGGGGTGTGAATGAAGGTGAGGGAGGCGGAGAGAGAAGCCAGATATGTGGCGGGGACTAGAAAACGGGCGGGATAGTCCAGGGAGATGAATTTTTCGACGAAATCCCAGATAGGACGGGAGGGGTCGATGATAAGAAAGACGCTGAGGGAGTAGGAGATAAGGAGACCAAATATGAGAGGGCGATGAGAAGAGGGGCGGAGTGAGAAAATGAGTAAGAGGAAGACGGAGGCCCATTGGGCGAGGCCGACTTGATAGGAAATTTCCCCGTCTTTGGCAGAGAACTTGACCGGGCCGTAGCCCCATTTGGAATAGATGAGCTGACGAAAGTTGACGAAGCCGGTTTGGTAGATAGTGGCAAATCCGCCTTGTTTGTAGGCGCTGGCCCGGGTGAGGCGGGAGTAGTAGAGGGAGGGCAGGAGGTAAAAGGAGGAGAGAAGCAGACCTATTGAATATGTAACGATAAGAGTAACCGCAACGGAGGTTGAGATTTTTTTGATGTTTATGAGGATGAGGACGAGAGTGGGGACTGCGAGGGTGAGAGTGGTTAGGAGGTGAGAAAGGATAAGGCCGGACAGGCCGACGGGGAGAAATAGTTTGGCGGTTTGGGAACGGGAACCGCTGAGGATCAGGTATAGGCTGGACAGGTAGAGCGGGATAAAGACGAAAGTCCAGGCGACACCGGTGGAGGCCGAGACTAGGGTGACGAGAAACCGGTGGGGGGCCCAGAGGTAGAGAATGGAACCGATGAGTGAGGCGGGGCGGTTTTTGGTGATGAGGTGAGAAGAAATATAAAATGTGAGGCCGGAGAGAAAATAAGGAAGGTAAAAAAGAAGCTTGGTGACGGTAGGGATGGAAAGGCCAGCGAGGAGAAGGGGGAGCCCTACCAGCCAAGGCAGGTGGTATGAAAAGAAAAATAGCGGATAGCCAAAGCCTTGGGCCATGGAGGAGATCCAGTAGGGGGGAAATTGGCCATCACGGACCGTGTGGTAGTAGTGATAAAGACGGGCGACGTTGTGCCAAATATCGTGGGCGGTAAATAGTCCGGGGTGGAGGAGGGCGGACAGGCCAGTGAGGGAGAAAATAAGGATAACTAGAAGAGGCATTTTGGTGCTATTATACAAGGGTGATTTACATTGGGGCCGACCATCGGGGGTTTGAACTCAAAGGAGTAATTGAGGAGTGGATGAAGGGGAGAAAGTATGAATTTGAAGATATGGGAGCCTATAAATATGATCGGAGTGATGATTACACCGATTTTGCGATTGAGGTGGCGCAGAGGGTGGCGCAAAACCCGGAGAGGAATTGGGGGGTGGTGATATGCGGGTCCGGAGTGGGGGTAGAGGTGGCGGCGAATAAGGTGAGGGGGGTGCGGTGCGGATTGGGGTTTGAACCGGACCAGGTATACGCGGCGAGGAAGGACGATAATATAAATGTCTTGGCGCTGGCGGCGGATAACGTGACGGAGGAGGAAGCTTTGAAGCTGGTGGAAAGATTTTTGGAGACGGAATTTGTGGAGACGGAGAGTTATTTGAGGAGGATTGAAAAGATTATTAGATATGAGCGGCAAGTTTTTGAAAAGCATCCGGGACGTTGAGGTGGGGGGAAAGTCGGTGTTGGTGAGGGGGGATTTGGATGTGGATGATGGGGATAATCCCAGGGTGAGAGCTGTGCGCGAGGTGATTAATTTGTTGGGGAGTAGGTCGGCGGGGCGGGTGAAGGTGATAGGGCACAGAGAGACAAATTATGATATTTGTGTCCAACTGAGGGGGGAGTTTGGGGCGGTGGAGTTTGATGATCGGTTGAGGGATAACAGGGGTGAGAAGGAAAATAGCGAAGAATTTGCCAGGCAGTTGGCAGACGGGTGGGATGTGTATGTGAATGAGGCGTTTGCCACAAGCCACAGAAAACATGCTTCGATTGATGCCCTTCCGCGCCTGATGGCGGGTGAGGGTAAACAGGTGTGTGTGGGGGAGAGGTTTTATGCAGAGTTGGAAAAATTGGACGAGGTGTGGACTAAAGTGGGCAGAAAAGTGTTGGTTATTGGGGGCGTGAAGGTAGAGGACAAGCAGAAATTTGCGGAGACGATGGAGAACAGGTTCTCGGCCGTATTGAAAGGTGGGCTGCTGCCCGGGATAAAACTGCGGCCGGATGGATTGGATATTTCTGATAAGTTGATTGAGGAATACGAAAAAACTATTGCGGGGGCAGATGTGATATTGGCTGCCGGAGTGATGGGGAAGTATGAAGACGAGGGGGCGAGTGAAGGAACGAGGCGGGTTCTCTTGGCTATTACTAATAATGGTCGAGCTTATAAGATCGCGGGGGGTGGGGATATAGAAATGGCGATATCTAAATATGGGCTGACCGAGAAGTTTGATTGGATTTCGGTGGGAGGCGGAGCGATGCTGGAGTATTTAGCGACGGGGACACTGGTGGGGATTGAAGCGCTAGTTTGAAGGTCTGGTTCTGGTTTCTATGGCCCAAGCGATGAGTGAAAGGCTCCAAAGGCCCGTGGCTTGCCCTAGATTGTCAGGGGTAGGGTTGATAAGGAAATCGATGGTTTCTAAGATGGCACCGATTGCGGCGGCGGCGGAAGCGGCGATCAAGATCCAGCCATCTTTTTTGAAGGAGTGAAAAGGGTTCTTATCGGGTGAGGCCATGCGGGGCATTATATCATTGGGGTCGGTCTGATAAATTTGTGTATACTTAGGTTATGGTGAAGGTTGCTATCAATGGTTTTGGGAGGATTGGACGGCTGGCGTTTAGGGTGTGGCTTTTGAAACACGCTGGGGAGATGGAGGTGGCGGCGATTAATACTTCGGGTTCGATGAACGCGGCGGGATGGTGTCATTTGGTGAACCAGGACACCACTTACAGAAAATTTGAAATACCAGTGACTTGGGAAGAAAAAATAGAGGATCCATTGATTGGGTATTTAGTGGTGCCGAGTATGAGTTTTAAGGTTCCGGTATTGGCGCAGAAAGATCCGGAGAAATTGCCGTGGAGTAAGTACGGAGTGGAGGTGGTAATGGAGTGCACAGGGAGGTTTACGGATGAAGAGGGGGCTTTGAAGCACGCCAAGGCGGGGGCGAAAAAAGTCGTCATTTCGGCTCCGAGTAAAGGCGGTAATGTAGGCACTTTTGTACTGGGAGTAAATGAAGCAGATGGGAAGGTAGTGGTGATTTCCAATGCCAGCTGCACGACGAACTGCGTGACACCTGTCGCGGCTGTGATGCACGCCAAGTTTGGGATAGTTAAGGCCATGATGACGACCGTGCATGCCTATACGGACGACCAGGTTCTTCAGGATGGGTCGCATAAAGACTTGCGGCGGGCTCGGGCGGCGGCGGCCAATGTAGTGCCGACTTCGACAGGGGCGGCGATCGCGACGACGGAGGTGATACCAGAGTTGAAAGGCTTGTTTGACGGGATTTCGTTGCGGGTACCGGTGATTACGGGGTCGATATCCGACTTTGTGTTTGTGACGAGGAAGAAGACGACAAGAGATGAAGTCAATCAGGCGATCAAGGAGGCGACCCAGAATACGATGTATAGGGGAATTTTGGGAATGAGCGGAGTTGACGGGATAGCGGAACATTTGGTGAGTTCGGATGTTATCGGCAGTCCGTATAGTGCGATAGTGGATCCAGAATTTACGCAGGTGATTGATGGGGATTTAGTGAAAGTCTTAGCTTGGTACGATAACGAGTGGGGGTATACAAATAGGCTGGTGGAACAGACGATAAAGTTAGGTCATTAAGTCATTTTATGGATGGGCACAGTACTGATTATTCAAAAATAACCGAACGAATATATATCGGGTCGGATTTGTGCCGAGGGCCGACGTGCCCGGTGCATACGGAGGAATTTAAAAAATTAGGGATTTGCGGGGAGATAAATATGGAAATTGAGCACCCCGAAATGCCGCCAAAGTCGATCGATGCCTATTTGTGGCTGCCGGTAGTTGACAAGCAAGCTCCGACGCAGGACCAGCTAAGGCTGGGGACGGTAATGATGAAGCAGATGATAGACTTGGGGAACACAATTTACGTGCATTGCAAGAACGGGCACGGGAGAAGTCCGACACTGGTGGCTGCTTATTTGATTAGATTTGAAGGTAAGACGGTGGACGAAGCGATTCGGTTTATTAAAGAAAAAAGACCGGAGGTACATTTGGAGGAGGTACAGATTGAGGCGTTAAATGATTTGATTAAAAGATGAAAATAGTGCCGGCGATACTGACTAATGACCTCAAAGAGTTGAATGAAATGCTGCGAAAAATAAGAGATGCTAAGAAATTTGAGCGGGTGCAGATTGATTTTATAGACGGAGAATATGCCGCCAATCGGACTATAAGGCCGTCTGAATGTGATTTGATTCCGTATTTGCCGATAAAGTTTGATGCGCAGTTGATGGTGACTGAAAATAACGTGTGGGAATGGGCGAAGTATGCAGAAAAGGTTGGGTTTGAGCGGATAATTCCTCAGGTGGAAAGTATTTCCGAGCCGGAAAAATTTGACTGTCTGGCGATGGATATGCATTCACCTGTGGAGGTATTGAAACCTTACTTAAAAAATTTGAAGTATGTGCTGGTGATGTCTGTCGAGCCAGGGTTTGGGGGGCAGGAGTTTGTAAATGAAGCAACTGAAGATATTAAGAAACTAAGTGAATTGAGAAGAGTGAGGGGGTATAAGTATGAAATAGGGGCGGATGGGGGGATAGAGAAAGAACACTTGAAAATTTTGGAGGAAGCCGGCGCGGACGAGGCGGCGGTGGGGGCAAGAAGGGTGCTAGAATGGTGACATGGCTGATGGCGCGAAGAATGGGAGGCTGATCAAGACGGTGGCGTGTTTGGGATTTGCGGACGCACACGAGCATGATGAGTTGTTTAAGGAGGCGTATGAGGTAGGGAAAGCGCTGGCGCGGGCGGGATATATCGTGGCCAATGGCGGCGGGCCAGGTGTAATGCGGGCGACGACTTTGGGAGCTAAGGCTGTTGGCGGGCACGTGATTGGAGTGACGTTTTATCCCAAAGACGTGGCGATGTTTGAGGGGAGGGATAAAAATAATCCCATCGACGAGGAGATTACGGGGGCGAATTATCTGGAGCGGACGCTGAAGCTTTTGGAGGTGGGGCAGGCGTATGTGATTTTTCGGGGAGGGACGGGGACGGTGTCGGAATTTGCCATGGCCTGGGGATTGGCCAGGCTGTATTTTGGCCACCACAAACCGTTGATTTTGTATGGTAAGTTTTGGGAGAATATTATGGCGGCTTTTCTGGCAAATATGCGGATGCGGCCTGAAGAATTCCAGGTGTACCGGATTGTAAACAGTCCGGAGGAGGTGATAAAGACCTTGGAGCTATTTGAATTGGCCCTGCAACACGAGAGCCATGTTTATAATCCGGCGGAGAAAGCTTTTGAACTGTGAATTTTATGGCACTCGATACGCGCAAAAATCCATCCTCGACTCCCATTCGGCAAGCTCATGGGGTCCGGTTGCGGGCGGTTTTTGCTGGTGTATCTGCGTGCCTATTATTTTATGCTGACTGATGAGCAAATAAAAAATCTGGAGTTGAAGGCCAATGAGATCAGGCAGGACATAATTGAGATGCTGGTGGCGGCGGGGTCGGGGCATTCGGCTGGGCCGTTGGGGATGGCGGATGTGTTTACTGCTTTGTATTTTGGCGGAGTATTAAATTATGATCCGAAGGACCCATGGAAAGAAGACAGAGACAGGGTGATACTTTCTAACGGGCATATTTGCCCGGTGTGGTATCCGACTTTGGCTCACGCCGGGTTTTTTCCCAGGGGAGAATTGATGACTTTGAGGAAGTTGAACGGCAGATTGCAAGGACATCCGCATTACAGGGAATTGCCGGGAGTGGAAAATACGGGGGGGCCGCTGGGGCAGGGATTGTCGCAGGCGATTGGTCACGCGCTGGCTGTGCGGATGGATGTGGCGGCTGGAAAATTGCCAAAAGGGGAAAGAATGCCGTGGGTGTATGCTTTGATGTCCGACGCGGAATTACAAGAAGGGCAGAACTGGGAAGCGATTATGTTTGCCGGGAAGAATAATTTGCATAACTTAACCGCCGTAATTGACCGGAATAATATCCAAATCGATGGATTTACGGAAGATGTTATGCCCTTGGAGCCGATGGCAGATAAATTTAAAGCCTTTAACTGGTCGGTAATTGGGGTGGACGGGCATAACGTGCGGGAGATTGTGGATGCGTTCAATAAAGCGATGGCAATATTTGAGAACCCGACAGTAATTATTGCGCACACAATCCCCGGAAAGGGTGTGGATTTTATGGATTGGAATTATGAGTGGCATGGCAAGCCGCCAAATAGTGAGCAGGCGACAGAGGCTTTGGCCCAGTTGAGAACTTTGGGAGGAAAGATACAGTCTGAGCACCAATAATTATGATATTAAACCATAAATTATTTGAACATGACGTTGAACAGACACCGACTAGAAACGGGTATGGGGAGGGGCTGGTGGAGTTGGGAGAGACAAACCCTGGCGTAGTGGTTTTGACGGGAGATCTGAAAGAGAGTACCAGAGTAGAGGCGTTTGCGAAAAAATATCCGGAGCGATTTATCGAATGTGGGGTGGCGGAGCAAAATATGATGGGGATTGCGGCGGGGTTGGCGGCGGCGGGAAAGATTCCATTTATTTCGTCGTATGCTGTTTTTTCGCCGGGGCGAAGCTGGGATCAATGTCGAGTTTCGGTGTGTTATTCAAACCTGAATGTAAAGATCGCGGGCGCGCACACGGGAGTGTCGGTGGGGCCGGACGGGGCGACACATCAAGCCCTGGAGGATATTGCCATAATGCGGGTACTGCCTAATATGACGGTCGTAGTTCCATGCGATGCTATCGAGACGAAAAAAATGACGCTAGCGAGTGTGGCTAGACCGGGCCCTGTGTATTTCAGATTCGCAAGAGAAAAAACGCCGGTGATTACAACTGCCGAAACTCCGTTTGAAATTGGGAAGGCGGAGGTGTTGTGGGATTCACAAAATTTTCAATTTTCAAACTCCAATTTTCAAATAATTTCCGAATTTTCTAATTTACAAAATCAGGTGGCGATTGTGGCGTGCGGGCCGCTGGTTTACCAGTCACTCGTTGCAGCGAAGGAGTTACATGGAGAGGGAGTCGGGACGACTGTAGTTAATAATCATACGGTGAAACCGATGGATGCGGCTACGATTACTAAGGTCGCGCGAGATTGTGGGGCAGTGGTAACAGTTGAGGAACACCAGATTATGGGAGGGATGGGGTCGGCTGTGGCTGAAGTGTTGGCGGCCAATTACCCGGTCCCGATGGAGTATGTCGGGATGCCGAATAAATTCGGGGAATCCGGTCAGCCAGAAGAATTGCTGGAGAAGTACGGGATGAGTGTCGCTGCGATTAAGGAAGCGGTGAAGAGGGTGATGCCGAGAAAAAAGGGTTGAACATTGACTGAATATGGAGTATATATCAGTATATGGCGGCCAAGAAGAGTAGAAGAGTTGAAGAGCGGGAGAGCATGAGTGGGGATTTGGCTGTGGTGGAGGCAAAGCCTGAAGGCCCAAAGAAGACGGAGGGGTTTTGGATGAGCGTGGGGTGGGTGTTTTTGCTTCTGGGAGGGCTCGCGCACATGCTGCCGGCGCAAATGGAGCCGCTTCTTAAGTGGGCGGCGTGGGGAGTGACGCTGCAGACGGCAGTGGGAACCGTTTCGGTTGTGATTGCGCTGTACTATTTGCTGGGGGAGTAGGTATTTGGCTGCGCGCGTTGTTCGCAACAGCTCCATCTGCTCGTAAACGTGTGTGGTAGACTATTTGCATGGTGGATGTGGGGAGGTTGATGAGAAACGGAAAGATGTTGATTTTGGCGTATGATCAAGGGTTTGAACACGGACCGACGGATTTTAATGAAGAAAATGTGGACCCGGATTTTATTTTGGATATTGCCAGGAAGAGCGGGGTGTATACGGGAATAGTTTTCCAGGAGGGGATAGCTGAAAAATATTATGCGGGGGAGACTGATTTGCCTCCTTTGATTTTGAAACTTAACGGAAAGACGTCGTTTCATAAAGGTGAGGAACCAGTGAGCTTGCAACTGTGCTCTGTAGATCGGGCGGCAGAGTTGGGGGCGACTGCTGTGGGGTATACCATTTATGTGGGGAGTGAGCACGAGGAGGAAATGATGAAAGAATTCAGCCGGATTTGCGATGAGGCGCATAAGAAAGGTTTGATTTCGATTGTGTGGATGTATCCGCGGGGAAAGCATGTGGAAGGAAAAGAAACTAGCCGGGACGTGGTGGCGTATGCGGCGAGACTGGCACTGGAGTTGGGGGCAGATGTGGCAAAAATGCCGTATACCGGGGATCCGGAGTCGTTTGGGTGGGTAGTGAAGAATGCGGGGAAAACATTGGTGGTGGTGCAGGGAGGATTGAAGAAAGATGAAGAAACGCTGTTGGGAGAAGTGGGGGGATTTATGAAGGCGGGGGCGGTGGGGATGGCGGTGGGAAGGAATGTGTGGCAGGACGCGGATGCGGTTGGTATTTCCAAAAAAATTGCGGAGGTAGTTTATGGAGTTTGACATGCTGGCACTGGGGCCGGCGCGGATGGATGTGTTTGTGAACTTGCCGGAGGAGGAGATAAACGAGGCGTGCAGTATTGATCGGCAAAGGTGCGTGATCGAGTTGGGCTTTGGGGATAAAGTCCCGGTGAAATCGATGCAGTTTGAAGTAGGGGGAAACACGGGGAATAACGCTGTGGGGCTGGCGAGGCTGGGATACAAAACGGGGGTGTTGGGTACGATGGGGGGAGAGTGGGTGGATCTGCGGGCATTGGAAATACTAAAAAAAGAGGGAGTAAATGTGGATAACGTGCATACCATCCCGGGGAAATACGGCTTTGGGGTGGTGATTGGTTATCAAGGCGAGAGGACAATTTTGTCTTATTACCCTGAGTCTGAGTGCCTGTTTAAATTTAAATCCGGGGACGACACAGCTAAATGGACGTATTTGACGACTGCGGGACAGGATTTTGAATGCTTTTATGAGGATGCAGTGAAGTGGGTGGGTGAGAAGGGGGTAAGGATGGCTTTTAACCCCGGGTCACGACAGGTAAAAATGGGGGTGGAGAAAATAAAATATGCCTATGAAGCGGCAGAGATAATTTTCGTAAACAAAGAAGAAGCGGTTGTCCTGCTTAATATTCAAGATTCAAAAAAAATTCAAGAACTGTTGACCGGATTGAAGTCTTTGGGGCCGAAAGTAGCGGTGATTACGGATGGACCGGAGGGGGCGTATGCATATGACGGACAAAAATACTGGTTCATGCCGACTGTTCCTGCGCCTGTCGTCGAGCGGACCGGGGCGGGAGATGCGTTTGGTTCGGGGTTTTTGGGGGCTTTTATGAAAGGGCTTCCGATTCCGGAGGCACTAAAATGGGGAGCTTGCAATTCGGCGTCAGTGTTGGGTTATGTTGGTCCGCAGGCGGGACTTTTGAATCAACAGCAGATGCAGGAGTGGTTGGAGAAGAATCGCGAAATTACGGCGAAGGAGATTTAGGGAACTTCTAATTAACCTAAGAGGAAAAATCTGGTACACTGGATTTGTGGCGAAGATATTTGTGACTAGGAAATTGCCGTTTTGGGGGGAGGTTTCCAAACCATTGCTGGACGGGGGGTATGTGGTTGTGGTGTCGGATAAGAACCGGCCGATGGATAGGCGGGAGCTGGAGACGGAGCTGGAGGGCGGATATGACGGGCTGTTGAGCTTGCTGACAGACAAGATTGACAAAGATTTGCTGGGGCATGCCCAGAACCTGAAGGTGATTGCCAATTACGCGGTGGGGTATGACAACATTGACGTTAAGGTCTGCGGAGAAAAGGGGATAAAGGTGTCTAATACACCGTGTGACGAGGTGAACGAGAGTGTGGCGGAGTTTGCCTGGACCTTGATGCTGGCATTGGCGCGGAGGTTGCCAGAGGCAGCTGAATATGCCAGGAACGCGGCGTATCACGGATGGGAGCCGGAAATATTTATCGGGGCGGATGTATCGGGTAAAACTTTGGGGATAATCGGGGCGGGGCGGATTGGGAGCAGGGTGGCTAAGAGGGCGGAAGGGTGGGGGATGAAGGTCGTGGAATACAGCCGGAGCAGTGGATTGAAGTTGGAGGAGGTTTTGGCGCAGAGCGACTTGGTTTCCCTGCATGTGCCATTGACGTCCGAGACACGGCATTTGATAAACAAAAACAGTTTGGGAATGATGAAAAAGGGAGCGATACTGGTGAATACGGCTCGGGGACCGGTGGCGGACGAGGCGGAAGTGGCGGAGGCGCTGAGGGCGGGGATGCTTTCAGGCTATGGGGCAGATGTGTTTGAAAACGAGCCGAGTCCGTATGCGGAACTTTTGCAGATGGAGAACGTGATACTCACGCCGCATATTGCTTCGGCGACGGTGGCGGCGAGGAAAGCGATGGGGACAATTGCGGTAAGGAATTTGGTGGAAGGCCTGGCGGGGCGGGAAATGCCGAATTTGGTTCGGGCGCAAGGGTGAGAGTGAGCGTAACTGGTATGATTTATATGTGGGCAAAAAGAGCATTCTGTTTTTGTTTTTGATGACAGGGGTGGTGAGCGGGATGGCGTGGTTTTTTTGGGGGGGGAGAGCGGAAGAAATTGTTCAACCGACGGTGGTGAGCTGGGACGTGGAGAATAGCAGTAATAGGAATTTAGAGATAATTGAGAATGTGAGGGGGCTGGTGGCGACGGCGAGCGGAGAATGGGCGGTGTATGTGTACAGGATTGACGGGGGAGAGGGATATGGTGTTGATTGGGCCAAGATTATGCCCGGGGCCTCGATCATGAAATTGCCGGCTTTGGCGGCGGTAAAGCGTGAAATTGATGGCGGGCAGTTGACGCTGGATGATGTATGGACGATTGAGAAAGCCGATCACGCGGATGGATCGGGGCCTTTGCAGTTTAAGGCGCCAGGGACCAAAGTGACGGTCAAGCAAGTGCTGACGGAGTTGGGAAAAAAGTCCGATAACACGGCTTGGGTGATGATTAACCGCAGGCTGGGGTACCCGAAGATCGAGAAGGTAGTGGAGGACTGGGGGCTGATAAACAGCAATTACCGGGAGTTGACGACGACAGCGGAGGATGTGACTGTGATGTGGCGGGAGATTTATAAGGATTCAAGTAATTGGGAGTATCTCGAGGACAGCATTTATGAAGATAGAATTAGTTTGGGAGTGCCTGTGGACCGGGTGAGATTGGTGCATAAGGTGGGGACGGATACAGATGTGTGGGCGGACAGCGGAATTGTCATGGAGCGAGTCTCAAGCGAAATCCAAGCTTCAGATTCTGGAGCTGTCAAGCTGTTTGAACCGTTTATTCTGGTAATTTTGAATAAAGGAGTAGAGAGGGAGGAGGCTAGAAGGGTGGTACTGGAGATTACCAAGACAGTATGGAAAAGCGAAGCAGGACAAGGAAGGTAGCCAGAGCGGAGAGGGCGATAATTAAAATGAGAGTGTTTCTGAAGTCGGATTTCATATGTATTTGAGATAAATGGGCAAATAGGAGATAGCGTATTTTGATAGGCGATGGGTAAGTTTGACAAGGGAATCGTTGTGGGAGTGATAAACGGAGAAGTTGGGATGCTGGACTATTGTATAACCATCTTTGATGAAGTGAAATGCCCAGTCTGTGTCTTCCCCGCCTCCAAGTTTTTGCGAGATGTCTTCGTTGAAAGGATATTTTTTCCAGAGGTCTTTGCGAATGGCGGCACAGGCCGTACTGAGAAGTCCGCCACTTCTAAACGAGACTCGGTGGTATTTTCTGATGGTCCGGGCGTTGAAGCCGCTGATTTTTTTCTCGATTTTTTCCCAGACTGATGCCGAATTCCCCGAGTGCTGGCAGCCGAAGACGCCGGCAGTCTTGGGATCTTTGAAGCAGGTTAGGGCAGTTTCCAGCCAATGCCTGCCAATTGGTATGCTGTGACCGTTGGTGATAACGATAATTTCTCCCTTGCTGGACTTAATTGCTAGGTTGCACGACCCAGCGTGGTTGAATGGATTAGGTATGTTAATGATTTTGCACCCATACAATCTGGCGATTTTTCTGGTGCTGTCGGTTGAGAGGTTGTCAGCGAGTATTATCTCCCACGGCTTAATTGATTGAGAGCGTATGGATTTAAGGCAGCTGGAGATGGTTTTTTCTTCGTTTTTGCACCTGACAATCACGCTTACCGGATTCATCGAATTTTCTTTCTGGGATTGATTATACGGGGTTTTTGCCTGCTTTGGTTTGTTGGCTGGGGTGTGGTGATGGCGGGGAGAACTTGTCCCCTTTCGCCCACTGGTGGTATGGGGTTTGGAGGGGTGACGGGAGTGGGTGTGGGGCAGGGAGGCGGAGTGGTGCCGGTGAGAAAATAGTCCATTTTGCCGGAACAGGTGGAGAGGTGGTCGAGGCCGGTGGGGGGGAAGAAGTGTGATGGGGGCGAATCTTTGAGAAGGTAGGACATAATTTTATTCCAAATTGGAGAAGCACCGGTGACGCCAGAGGCGACGTAGGACATGGGGGTGGCGTCGTTGTTGCCTACCCAGACGGCGACCAGCAGGTTGGGGGTGAAACCTATGGTCCAGTTGTCTTTGAGGGAGTTGGTGGTGCCGGTTTTGACAGCTACCTGGTGGTTGGGAATTACCAAGAGGGAGCGAGGGCCGAAGGCGGGTGTGCGAGCGGCATTGTCTGAGAGAATATCGGCGACTTGAAAGGCGATGCGAGGGTCTATGACTGCGGCCGGCGGCCGGTGGTCGGTGGTCGGATCGAACTCCTCTAGAGTGCGGCCGGAGGAATCTTTAACAGAAAGGATGGGATGGGGGTCGACGCGGAAGCCGTAATTGGCCAGAGTACCGTAAACTGTAACCATGTCGGTCATTGTGACATCGCCGCCGCCCAAGGTGAGAGAGAGGCCAAAGCGGGAAGGATCGGTCCAAGTGGTGATACCCATTCTTTGACCCAAATCGATCATGGCGGGGACGCCATTGGCGGAGAGGAGTTTGACGGCCGGAACATTGTATGAAGATGCGAGAGCGGTGCGCAGAGTGACCCGACCGTGATAGCGGTGGTCGTAGTTGACTGGGGAATAAGGAGGGGAGCCGGGAGTGCGGTAAGTGATGGGGGAATCGTCGATAGTGCTGGCGGGGGTGAAGCCGCGGGAGAAGGCGAGAGAATAATTGATGGGCTTGATGGCTGAACCCGGTTGGCGCAAGGCCGTGGTGACGTTGACAGCGCCGTCGTTTTTGAGATCGAAATAATCACGCGAGCCGACCATGGCTAAAATCTCTCCGGTTTTGGGATTGGTGATCAGAGAAGCGCCATTTCCGACAAGCAAGTAAGCGATTTTGGCGATTTCTTCGGCGACGGTCTTTTGGGCGAATTCCTGGACTGTAAGGTCGAGGGAAGTGGTGACATCCAGGCCGCCCTGCTCCACAATTTGGTGGCCGTATTTGAAGGCTAATATCTCGCGGACGTACATGACAAAATGGGGGGCTTTGATATCTGTTT
>Ga0209431_10001342_pt1 | contig 20455 bp, 18 predicted proteins | sample RifCSP13_3_FD_184021 | JGI IMG/M metagenome (GOLD analysis project Ga0209431, IMG submission 184021) | Soil microbial communities from Rifle, Colorado - Rifle CSP2_sed 13_3 (SPAdes) (version 2) | ecosystem: Environmental > Terrestrial > Deep subsurface > Rock core/Sediment | place: Rifle...
CGAAAATCAATATCAATGCCACTAACCTGAGCGCCATTTTCCCTTTTACCTCCTGATGATTCCTGTTTCGATGATTCCTGTTTCCTGATTGAGTGAGGCCCGCCCTTTGGTGCCACCGGGTACAGCGCACCTGGCGATTGAATCATCGCTTCGTGATTGATTGCGGTCTAAACCATGCTTCATCATTTTCCGTTTGAATCGTCGCTGACTCCCGCTGGATTCGTCGCTGAATGCAGATCTCAACCGAAATCACCGTTCGGATAGACAACGACGTAGGCGTAAACCAACACGCCCAGCCGACAGATTTTTGACTGGATTAAATAAGGAAAACGTTGAGAAGGAGATGACTCGAAGAGGTCTTCCCAGGTGGCGCATGCTCCCGCGGATCAATGATCGAGGCTCGCAGAACTGGCAAAAAGATTATCTGCGAGATGTGTACCGCAGCTAACTCTGCATAGCGTTTTGCCGACTCGGCTCTTCGCAACGCGAGCGTAGTCTGAGGCAACCGGGAGTGGCTGGCACAATGAGAACAAGTCGTACTCAGGTCACACAGAGCATTCGCGGCCACACGCTGTTCTGGCCAGCGTTCAACTGGGATAAGGGTTGAGATATGGCAGGACGAGGACTCATCCTCCAACGACCTGTTGGCATGGTCCATGTGAGGCTTATGGTGGGTTTGAGATTGGTGTTTAATTTGCCTGGCGCAGCATGCTTGATCTGAGATGAGGCGCGAACAAAGCGCTGCGGCCAGAACATTGCCCCAGGCGCTAAGAGACAGCGCAACCAGGATTGCAACTGCAGTTAGGACGCGACTTCTCATAATGCCTAATGCCCGCTCGGTCAAATTATGCGGTAAATATACCAGCAACTTAACAGAACGACCAATCTGCTTGACCATTGTGCAATGAGTCACCAGGAAACTACAGCACTCTTTACCACTCGACCGCCATGTAGCGTAACTCTTTCTAAGCCGAAAGAAGTCCGGTAATTAACTATTGCCGGTGCAAGTAACGCGGTAATGTTTACAAATCTACGTCAGCGCGTAATGATCTATAAGCGACTGCGTCCAAATCAATGAGAGCCTGGATTCTAAAGACCCCTGGTCCAGTGAGTGCGCGTCCGCTTACTCTGACGGAAATACCGGTGCCGACGCCTGGGGATGACGAACTGTTATTGCAGGTCAAAGCTTGCGGGATATGCCGTACTGACCTGCACGTTGTCGAGGGCGAACTGCCCATACATCGCTCACCCTTGATTCCCGGTCATCAAATAGTCGGCCGCGTCGTCAAACTCGGAGCGCGGGTTGAACAATTTGGCGTGGGAGATCGTGCAGGCATTGCCTGGCTCAGTCGCACCTGCGGCGAGTGTATGTTCTGCCTGGCCCACCGGGAGAACTTGTGCGAGCAAGCGCTTTTTACCGGTTGGACCGTCGATGGTGGCTACGCCGAATACGCGGTGGCTCCCGCTGCTTTCAGTTATCAACTACCTGAGAGTTTCGACGATCTACAGGCTGCTCCACTTCTCTGCGCGGGAATCATCGGTTATCGCTGCCTGCGACTAACGGGGTTGGATAAGAGTGAGTGGATGGGTGCACGACTGGGACTTTATGGCTTTGGCGCCGCCGGCCACGTTTGCATTCAAGTTGCCAATGCTCGGGGAGCACAAGTCTACGTTTGCACGCGCGATCGAAAACATCAGGCGCTTGCTGCTGAGCTTGGAGCTGCCTGGGTCGGCGACGCGAGTGCCGAGCCGCCCGTTAAACTTGATGCTTCAATTATCTTCGCACCTTCAGGTGACCTTGTTCCGCCAGCGCTAAAAGCCCTCCGCAAGGGAGGCGCGCTAGTACTTGGGGGCATTCACATGAGCAAGATTCCATCATTTGATTATGCGCTTATCTACGGTGAGCGCATGGTGAGGAGCGTTGCCAACAATACACGAAATGATGGCCGGGAGTTTCTTGAGGAAGCAGCTCATATTCCGGTGCGCACGCATATTCAACAATTTTCTTTTGCTCAGGCAAATGAGGCTTTGCTGGCTCTGAAAGGGGATTCAATACGCGGCGCAGGGGTACTCATGACGAGTTGACCGGTTGTCGGAGTGCAGGAACTCGGGAAACACTGGTAGGGTCTGGGGCAAAACCTATTCCGAAGCGGGAACCTCACTCTAACAACTTTTTGCAAAAAACCGCGATAAAAACGCCATTTTATCGAGACTTTGCCGCGTGACTGTGATATATGAGTGTTCAATAGTTTTTCAATTAATGTCCTATTGGAGGTGTCACACCAGACCATGGCGACCAAAGCCGCGACAGGTAAGAAGCGCATGACTCAATCGGAAGTAGTCAATTATTTCGCCGAAAGGACCGGAATGAAGCGTGGTCAAGTGAAAGAGTTCTTCGAAGAACTCTCTAATCTAGCGGCACGCGAAGTGAAATCGAATGGAGAGTTTGTGCTACCCGGATTCGGCAAACTAGTGAAGTCGGAAAGAAAAGCTCGCGAAGGCAGAAATCCTGCGACCGGAGAAACCATTCAGATCCCGGCCAAAACAACCTTAAAGTTCCGCGTTGGCAAGGGGATGAAAGATACAGTCCTACCCAGGAAGTAAGGCGTTTGGCGACCATCAGGGCCCGGAGAGGCGCCGCCCAAAGTCCATCATGGAATGGACCGATGGCGGCGCTCACGGTTTGGGCTTGGGCCCTCCTCGCCACTCGACGTAATTCTTCACGTTAAAGCAAGTTACGGTAATCATCGACAGTCTCCTCCGCTCTCGGCACGGGGTTGGTGTGCCAGAAAATACACCAGAAAACTGTGGATTTTTCAGCTGGTTCTGAGTATAATCTGTAGTTTTGCTGAACTCCCCCATAATTTAGGTCACTTAGTCGAGTGGGACAGTATGGAAGTGTGACCCGGAAATCTTTGCTAAATGCAAGGAATCTGCATCCAGGGATGGTGTCAGAGCATCTAAATTAGCAATCAAAACACCCGAAATTCGGGTTTGGAGGATCAAACGTAACCGTGACTTTTGATAGACACTTGCCGCTCGATGAGCGGATTCAGAGGATAGATCATATCCAGGCTCGTCGCTATTCGAAGTTGGCTGGTCGAGCGCTGGAAATCGCCACCGAAGGTATCCTGCGCCATCTTCGGGCCTGCGACCGCATGGATGTCAACCCCGACACCTCAGCCGTGAGAGAGATTATCGACGACGCGCTAAATGGTCGACGTGTTTTTGCTGAGACTACTGAGCACCCTCGCGCAGCCTAATTCCCTGACTGAAGACCGGGCGGAAGTGGAGATCGCCTCAACCTGTGGCGATCTCTTTCTTTTGAACAGTGTAACGAGGCGAAAATACTGTCAAATTAGTTGACCAGATTGACTACATTCTCAGCAAACTACATGTTAACATCGCGGGGTGATCTGAATTTTTGCCCCCGTAGCTCAGCGGATAGAGCATCTGCCTTGTCGGAGCCTTAATGGGGAAGAGGGAAGAACTCATTGAGTGGACGACCCCATATGCGGGGACGCCCTGAGAGCCTCAGGTACTCGATTAGTGTGAGTAAAAATCCGTGAGGATTGGGTAATCCGCAGGAAACCTCTTGTAAACCGCACGAGTGGGTTCCTCAGAGACTATACGGGTCGGGACTGAGATGTCCAAGATATAGTCCAGCCAGCAACCCCGTTCGAAAGGGGCGGGCGGTCAGGGAAAGCCTGATGCTGGAAGCTAAGCAGAGGGCCGCAGGTTCGAGTCCTGCCGGGGGCATTGCTTTTCCTGGCTGAGAACGTGTTGGGGGGATCGCAGGCGTTGGTGAGATTGTGTGGCGGCTATAGTTCAGTCGGTTAGAACGCTTGACTGTGGATCAAGAGGTCGAGGGTTCGAGTCCCTCTAGCCGCCCCAAGTGCCTAATCTCAGCTACTACCGTACCGGCAAACTCTAAAAACCAGGAGACAGAAGTGAATGCCTGACGAGCAAAGAGTTGCAAATAATTCGCAGACCTACGTGGCCGATGCACAGGATTTCACTTTTGAAACCCTCGAGCGGGAGAATGGTCAAGCAACTGTGGTTCGCTTCCGTCTGGAGGATCCCCGTTACCAAGCCGGCGATGTCCTGGTAGTCCTATCAGGAAGTGAGATCTGTTTCCACGGGATGATCGCCAGTATCGCAGATGGTTGGGCAACCGCCTCCGATCGCCGCGGTTCCCTGCTCCCCGCAACAGTTCAATAGACTCCTTCTAAACACAGCGCATTAATTCAGCGAGTGTAACCCCCGGGGTGGTCGACCTCTACTCCGGGTGTGGAGGAGCGCACTACTATCCGATGGAAGCCCTTATTCAGGTGGGTCGATAGATAAGTCAAAGCTATTTGCCGATCAAGGGCTGAATTCAATGACTTTAGGAAGGGATCAAAAGATACGGGAGCTCCCGTCCCTTGGAAAAACGCCCGGCCACCTGTTTCATCCGAGAGCCGCTGCAATGAACTCTGAGCATTTCCTACGAGAAGGGCATCATTTCCCAGCGACACAGTCGGAGCATAAAATGAATAGATTGCCACACTTCGCCGCTGAGCCTCGTTGATTGCACGCTGCAGATCCAAACTCTGCGAAGCGGAACTGGCATCAACGCCTCGGGATGTATCCAGACCATCAGAAATCAGCAGGATCGCACGCCGTCCCGACGGTTGGGATTCAAACCGCTTCAGACCCTCGATAACTTCAACGTAGGGATTGTAGGGGGCAGCACTCGCGAACCCTATGGGCGGTCGCAAACTTTTGCCCGCTTTCTCCAGATCGGCCGTAAACTTTTGGCGCACCTGGAGTGTGCCTGTTCGCAAGTAACCTACTAGAACCCTCGAGCCTCGAGGCAGGCCGCTAATGAAATTAGACAGTGATTTAATTTCATTTCCAATGGAAGAAACGACGTCGTCCTGGATAAGCACCGCTAAAGTAACCGGGCTGCTAGTCCCCATGGCCCGAATCGAGAGTATTGTCTGCGGGTCACCGTCTTCGCTGACTACAAGGTCAATCATTTGCAGTTCTGGCTCGGGCTCTGTGCCCTTGACGTGAATGCTCACGGGTATAGTCATCGGTTTTGCGCTATTACGGGAACTACCAGCCACGGAGATCGTGCGCGACTGCGCAAATATCGACTCAAAACCCATTGCCACGACAGCAAGAGCAATGATTAGTATGGATTTGCTCATGATTGTTCCTTCCTTGGAGCCAACAACTGATATTTATTATACAGCCATTAGCCCCAGGAGTACTTGGGCCCGGCTGGCCCGCACTTGGAAAGGACAAACCTCCGCAGTTAAGATCATGAACCTGAATTTCAGGCCCGACCCGGCCGGCGGGCGCATTCCCTGAAAAATTTGACAAATGGGGAAAAAGCCAAGACGAGGACCCATAAAGTAAGCATGAATCTGCCAGCAAAAACAGCATCTGGAAAAATCACGCTCAAAGATGAGAAATTGGCTGTCATTCTCCAATGGATTCCTTGGATTTCCGTGCCGCTAGTGTCTTTACCGGTACCCCTCGTCTTCCTGGTGCTTTTTCTGGCTTCGAACACAACCGAATCTGCCGCCATCTATTTCCTGGTAGGCTTGATTTCGTTGGGCGTCGGAGCTGCTTTTGGAATTCTGATAGCTGTTTATCTGTTGCTTTGGAAGCGACGTTGGTTGGCCAATCTTCGGGATCGTCTCGCTGCCGACGGCATCACCGCCACTGAGGTGCGCTGGTTCAATTCCGAGCTGTCGTCGGCGGAACGCGAGAGTTTGTCGGAGTTGGGCAAGAACAATCCCCTGCTGGCCGACGCCTATGGTGAGACGCTCGCTTCCCGATTGACGGCAAGCAGGCTTATTGCAAGGGCTAAAAGTGAGCTCCGAAAGTTAGACCGTCGCAAAAACAGGGCTCAGGAAATCGTGGGCGCAGATACAACTTTGCTGTTCGGTGAACTCGAAAGCGATCGTCGCCAACTCGAGCAACTCCTGAATGAAGCCACGTCAAGATTAGCGGAAGCGAGAATGCGACTACAGAACATTGAGGCGGCCGCAAGCCGAAATCTCAATCAAACTGAAACAGAATCTATGCTCCGACGTTTGAGCTCAGCGCAAGATTACCTGCCTTTGGCCATTGAAATAGCCAACCAGGAACATGAGGCCCGTCAAGATAAGCTGCGTCAATCTGATCCCGCTTCCAAAAGCCCTAAAAACTAGCACCCATAGCTAAGCTGCTTGAGATCCCCGAGCTAAACTCCTCCAAACAGTAGACACCAGCACCCAAACGCACGGCAGAACCCTCGTCAACGAGTGCCCAGTAGCCCAATCCGGCGTCTGGTCTCGATAGGCCGGTGACCCGCGCAAGCTCACCGCGAACGGTCATGCCGGCACCCCGCAGGTAAGCGCGAGCAATCTCGCATAAGGATTTCTCTCGACTGACGCTGACTTTCATCTCCTCGCTAAATCTACCCTCGAGGATGGACCAAATATAGGTAAAAGTCGGTTCGTACAGCACCTGTGCGGGGACAATCTTAAACCTGCTCTGCAATTCATTGAGCGCTTTATTGAAACGTACACGGTCGGCGATGCCGCTCGCTTTGCGGAGATCAGAACTGGCCATCTCCCATTCCTCGCGCAGTAACGCCAGCACCTTCAAAGCATCACCAGATAGCGCCAATGGCTCTTGCTCACGAGGTATTCCCCATAACGCGCTAAAATGGGGAATTAAGCGACGGGCCACAAAGGTGGCGCGACCCTTGACCAGTTTCCCGTAATACACGCGCCCTTTCATCATTACTTCGTCCTTAATGTTCCAAGTCAGGCTACTTTCTGGATCCCTCTGTACGTTGCGAGGCATGTGGGCGTCTCGCCGGCCGCAAACGGCTATGTAGAGAGACGGACCCGGGCGCCGAACATCGGTGAGCGCTCCACAGAACCCGACGTCGTTAATGAACTGCTCGGCCATGAACGCATTCTCGACCCGAAGCTCCGGTTCGCGTCGCCACATCCGGTCGCGATAGGCTTCCACCTGCTCAGCGAGTCTCATTTCCCCAAATTGCGCTTCTCTTACCTCCACGATCTGCAACTTCCAACCTGCACTCACGAATTTCATTTTGACCGATGACGGTCAGCTTGCCCTGACTCCCCATTCGGCATGGGAAGGTCATTAGACTAGTCGATTCAAGCACTTAGCGTAAGCCGCTGTTCTGGCACGGGCAATGCTCTGTCAACTGCCGGAGTAATCGTGTCTCCAAGAGTTTGACGTACGAATGAAGGACCGAACATGAACCAGAAACTTAAACGATATGCCTCGGTGCTAGCTTGTTTGTCGCTGGCATTCTCTCTTGTAAGTGGCATTCTAATAACCGATAGGGCGAGTGCTCAAAGCAACGGCGGCGCACCCGAGAAGATCGCTTCGGATTTGCAGGACAAGGTCGACAGGTCTCCAGGTGTCGACCGCGTTAACGTGCTGATCCAGTCGACCGGGCGATGGGCTCGAGCTCTCGATGATGCCACTAACTCCAACGGTGGAACAATTACGCGCTCATACTCGAACTTCGACATGAGAGCAGTCAATTTGCCACTCGCCGCTATTCGGGGACTGGCAGCGCGCAGCGACGTCAAATTCGTCTCCAGCGATAGCGAGTTAAGGCCTCAGGGACACATCTCCACAACGACCGGGGCAGATAACGTGCGGGCACAGCAGACTTCAGGTGGTGCATCATACACACTCGACGGCTCTGGCATTGGCATCGCGATTCTTGACTCTGGAATCGACAGCAAGCACGTATCTTTCACTGACGCAAATAACACATCCAGAATCGTAAGAAGTGTCGACTTCACAGGCGAAAGGCGGACTGACGATCCTTATGGTCATGGCACCCATGTGGCTTCGGCAGCGGCTGGTAATGATGTTGTTTCTCAGGGTGCTTATGTCGGTACCGCGCCAAACGCGAAGATTATCAATTTGCGCGTGCTCGATTCCCTCGGAGTCGGCAATGTTTCGTCATTACTCAGCGCTCTTGATTGGGTAATGAGTAACAGGTCGGCCTACAACATCCGAGTAGTAAATATGAGCCTCGGTACCACGGCAATTGCTTCTTACCAGAACGATCCACTATGCATCGCCGTTCGCCGGCTAGTTGATGCAGATGTAGTTGTAGTAGCTGCCGCCGGAAACGAAGGAAAAGATCTTACCGGAAACAAGGTTTACGGACAGATTCATTCGCCTGGAATCGAACCCTCAGCCATTACTGTCGGCGCCTCCAACACTTACGGCTCAGACACGCGTGTAGACGATGCAGTCACGACGTTCAGTTCGAGAGGGCCAACCCGCGGTTACACTACCGACTCGAAGGGCGTGAAACATTACGACAACCTGATCAAACCGGATTTAGTAGCTCCCGGAAACAAAATAATTGACGCTCAGTCAACAAGCAACTACCTCGTCGCTAATTACCCTTACCTCGATGCAGACGTGAGCGGCTCAACGGCCAGAGAACAAATGTATCTTAATGGAACATCAATGGCGTGTCCTATAGTCTCTGGAACGGCGGCCCTGATGTTTCAGGCCAATCCGAGTCTGACGCCGAACCTAGTCAAAGCTTTGATGATGTATTCGGCCCAGCAGTTAGCCGGCTTCAACACCTTCGAGCAGGGTGCTGGCCAGGTAAACATTGATGGCGCCATTCGGCTAGCAAACATTGTACGAACCGGCCTGTCTTCGAGCACCTCTCTGGGATCAGAAATGCTGACCACATCAGTACCAGACCCTCAGTCCTCAATTGCGGGATATTCATTCAGCTGGGCTCAAGGCATCATTTTCGACCAAACCTTTGGTACCGGGGTCGAACTGATCAGCAAATATCAAAAGATCTATGGTCTGGGAGTATTGCTGTCAGATGGCACAGCCTTAAATGGTAACGGCGTGCTGCTTGCCGACAGCAAGAGTCTTACCAGCGGTGTTCTTCTCTCCGACCACATCCTGACCAGCGCTGGTGTCTTGTTAAGTGATGGAACCGTCTTCTGCGCTACCGGAGTCCTTCTATCGGACGGTGTTCTGTTATCAGATGGTGTCTTGCTCTCCGACGGCGTGCTACTCAGTGATGGTGTGCTTCTTTCTGACGGTGTTTTGTTGGCAGATGGGAGAACTGCCGCTCAGACCGTGATGACCACGGGCGACAACTCCTCCTGCATGTTGCCGGTAGCCGACCAGACTCCGAACGCCCCGAGCAGCCTCACGGCCAGTGCTTACTCGACAACACAAATTAACCTGGCCTGGAGGGATGACTCTAATAACGAGACGGGCTTCGCTATCGAGAGGTCTCTTAACGGGACGTCCTTTACCCAGATCGCTACGGTCGGAGCAGGCGTAAAAAGCTATGCAAGCACAGGCCTCACAAAATCGACTAAGTACTATTACCGCGTCCGCGCTTACAATAGTGCTGCCAATTCAACCTACTCAAACACCGCAAGTACTACCACCAAGAGTAGATAGAGCCGATTTCCGGTCACCCCCGACTAGGCCGTCAACCGATTCGGTTGGCGGCCTTTTCCGTACCAACTTTAATCTGGACAGGGTGGGCCATGCATTGTAGACTGGAAGAGGCCGAATAGGGCAGCATTCCACTGTTGCTAAACCACCCGGAGGACAGCACACTTCCGAGCCTCACTGTACACGCTTCTCTTAAGACACGCATTCCGGCTTTCTAAAACCTCAGCCATCGATCTTAATGGCCAGTCAAAAATCCATAAGTGCGTATCAGTGGACCGTGATCCTTGTCGGTTCGTTGATCTGCGTTCTTTCGCTGCAGGGGATTATTATTGCGAGAATTGATCTAAGGTTCCTCTTCCTCACCTTTGCCACCCTGGCGATTGGCTCCCGAATTACCATTCCAATTCCGCGCGTAAAAGGGCTGATCTCTGTTTCTGATACCTTCATATTTCTGGCGATTCTTCTCTTCGGCAGGGAGGCTGCCGTCTTGTTGGCTGCTTCGGAGGGACTTTGTTCATCGGTGCGATTCAGCCGAAAACCAGTCACGATTCTCTTCAATTCTGCCGTGATGGCCTGCTCAACCTGGCTTGCCGTTACCACTCTGAAACTACTGCTTGGGGGCGTTCCGCTAAATGCGCCGTACTCTCCCAATCTCATCATTGGTCTTTCGCTGCTGGCTTGCATGCAGTATGTCAGCAATTCCGGGATCGTTTCCGTTTGCGCTGCATTGAGGACCGGTCAACCGTTCTGGAAAACGTGGAACGAAGGCTTCCTCTGGACCTCGTTAACCTATTTTGCCGGCGCTTTTGCGGCGGGAATCATTAGCCAGCTCATTGCCAGCTATGGCTTTTACGCCCTTGTAGCCACCACACCGATAATCCTGGTCATTTATCTCACCTATACTACCTACCTCAAGAACATCGAGGCCTCCAAATCGCAGGCCGAACAGGCTGAACGTCATGTCGCCGCTCTTCGAGAAAGTGAGGAACGTTTTCGCAGTGCTTTTGACCACGCAGCTGGTATGGCACTAGTTGCCCCCGGCGGACGTTGGATCCAGGTAAACAAGTCCCTGTGCGAGATACTCGGTTATTCCGAAGAGGAGCTTCTTACCAGGGACTTTCAATCTGTAACCCATCCAGGTGATCTCAACGACATCTTGCAACAGCTCCGCCGGTTAGGAGACCAAACCGTGCGCTCCTTTCAGATCGAGCAAAGGTTTGTACACAAGAATGGCGATTTCAAATGGATATTGCTGAGCGCGACCGCAGTCAACGACGGGCAAACGGATTCACCAAACCTAATCTTTCAAATTCAGGACATCACAGATAGAAAACTCGCCGAGCAAACTCTTGTATACAATGCCTTCCACGACGCTCTTACCGGCTTGCCCAACAGGGTCCGGTTCATGGACCACCTCAAACAATCGGTGGAACGAGGCCGGCGCAAGAAACACAGTCCTTTTGCCGTGCTTTTTCTCGATTTTGACCGCTTCAAGCTAATAAACGACAGCTTGGGCCACATGGTTGGCGACCAATTGCTGGTCGATATTGCCGGGCGATTAAAAGCTGCCGTGCGTCCGGGAGATACAGTCGCGCGAATGGGCGGTGATGAATTCACCATATTGCTCGACGATCTGAATTCGGCGGCAGAGGCTGAAATTGTCGCCACGCGCCTGCTACGAAACCTGGCCCAACCGTTTGAGCTGACAGGCCGGGAAATCTTTATAACTGCAAGCATCGGCATCGCGCTCAGCACGCTCGGCTACCGTCAAGCCGAGGACGTCCTCCGTGACGCCGATACCGCGATGTACCGGGCGAAAACCTTGGGGAAGGCGCGTTACGAGGTGTTTGATAGAACAATGCATTTGAACGCCGTCAATCAGCTGCACATGGAGACTGACCTTTGGCGGGCAATTGAAAGGAAAGAACTCACTCTGGATTATCAGCCTATAATTTCTTTCCTGACTGGAAAGATTGCCGGGTTTGAGGCCCTGTTGCGCTGGCAGCATCCGGCGAGAGGCATCGTGTCACCTCCAGAATTCATTTCGGTTGCCGAGGAGACGGGTTTGATTGTTCCCATAGGAGAATGGGTATTAAAGGAAGCCTGCCAACAGATCCAACGCTGGCAAGAGCTCAGCCCACAAACGCCTCCACTGTATGTGAGCGTAAACCTGTCGGCTAAGCAGTTTATGCAGCAGAATCTGCCCAAGGTCATCCGGCTTGTCCTGGATAATGCGGGCTGCCTCCCAAGCAGTTTGAAGGTCGAGATCACCGAAAGCATGGTGATGCATAATGTCGACGCGGCGGCTAAAACACTCCAGGATTTATGCGAGATGGGGATCGAAATCAGCCTGGATGACTTCGGCACTGGCTATTCCTCGCTCAGTTATCTCCATCGTTTCCCGCTCTCGATGCTTAAGGTGGATCGGTCCTTCGTCAGCTCAATGACTGAAAATGCCGAGAACCTCGAGATCATCCGCACGATAGTGGCTCTCGCGCGAAATCTGAAAATGGGAGTGATCGCCGAAGGGGTGGAGACACTTGATCAATTTACCCAGCTGCAGGCTCTGAACTGTGACTACGGCCAGGGCTACTTCTTCTCCCACGCTTTGAATGCGCTGAATGCTACCAAGCTACTCTCAATGGGCGGTTTGCCCGAAGCGCCGCCGCCGGCCACCGAAAGTATTATCGATTACGACAGCGTTTCAGTGGCCTGACTGCCCCCGCTCCCGCCTTCCAGAAAGTCTCCTGAATCTCTTTCAAATCTGACTGCCCGGTCGTTCACATTGACCGTGTGGGCTTGGGCTACTCTTTTCCGAGGCCGGGGCTGAGGGCAGAAGCGCCTTTAAATAGTTGCAGTTAGGGTCACCGTGTGCAGTGGCACGTTCGTTGCTGAGATCATGCCGGGCCGGCTTTGCTAAGCACGTCCCCGTGAATCCAATAAGTTTTCTTTGCTGCAACTATGATCGCCAACAACACTATTACAGGTTCATTCGACTGCTACGTTCTGGCGGATGAAGACCGAAACATTTTGATGGGTCAGGCACGAGAATCAAAGTCCTCCATTGCCCGACTCAAAATTGAAGATCTCGTCAACCGCATCGAACAGCCGCCAATCCGAGCAATCGTTGGTTCTGTCTTTCAGGATCTGCTGAGACTATTGGAGTGTCTCGACCTGATCCAGAGTCATGTGCGCCAAGTCGACAAAGCCGATGAAACACTCGCGCTGTTTCAACTGATTCACTCAGAGGCGCAGTCGCTCATCTCGAGTGTCAAGACAGAGGCAGTGGCTGCGGAACAGATTGATGGTAATCTGGCAGAAACGCTCGATGGCATTTCGTTTGCAGTTGAGCACGACCTCAAGCGAGTCTTTGATTCGCCATTCGAAAGTCAGTCTTCCGACGAACGACAGCACATGTTGATTGGCAAACTCATGCGCAGTTATGACTTGCTGACGAACTGCTTGCAACAGTCTACACTGACTCTGGCGGCCATTTTTGATTCCTCCTTTACCGATTCGAAACTATTCACTAATTTTGATGAAAGGCTAAGAGAATCTCTTCAGCTTTGTGCTGATCTAACTGAGCTGCTTCAATGTGTCGAACACACTGAGCAACAGTTGGATCGGGATGGCTGCACGGGGCTTGTTCCAGCCCTGTTTAAGTTTCGCGCTGAAAGTATGCAGTACCTGGCGTACTCCGACTGGCCAGAGTTTGAGGGTTTCTGTGAGCGGATAGAAGCATCAACCGGAAACACCCGAAGCACAGCGGCTCTGCTTCATCAGTTCCACTGTTATCTCGAGACCCTCCTGGGTCAGGTAAGGATGAGATCCGTATTTGGCGATGTGGGCGAACAGAAGATTTCTACACCTCTTGATAATTCGTACCTGACCGGTGCTCCTATCGGCATGGATGATGCCGCTCTGACTGGCTGTTCCCCTTTCGTCGATCTCGACAAGGGCGGGGCTCGAACTTTCGAACCCAGCGGAGTCGCGGTTTTCGATCTTGCGATTGCAGCGCTCGCATAACAGACGGCTTCCCTTTCATATTAAAGCTACCCCCTTGCCCCTCAGCATTAACTCACCGGGATCAGATGCCCAGGGCCTCTCGCATAGTGCGTGCCGCGGTAGAGAAATCAAAAGTCGTTAAGCAAGCATGTCTATAGCATCACTCATGGAAGCTGTTATGAGCCGGACGCAGTATCTGCCTGCGGCCGAGATAGAGGTGGGCGTGGAACCACTGCCGGAGCAATCACGCAATGAAGTCCTGGCATTCCTCGAAGAGAGGCCAGTTCATACCGTTTGCATGATCGGGTTCATTCGCGACAATGGCCTGGAGAGTCCACATAATCGCGGAACCTTCTACGGCTGTCGCAATTCAGAGGGTCGCCTCGAAGGTGTGGCCCTCATCGGGCACGCGACGTTGATCGAAGCACGAACTGCTCGTGCAATGCAGGAGTTTGCCCGGACGGCTCAGATAGCTGCGGGTACTCAGCTGATCTTGGGGGAGCAGGATAGAGTTGAGCAGTTCTGGAATTTCTATGCAGACGAGGGGGAAGATATGCGCCTTATCTGCCACGAATTGCTCTTCGAACTCAAGCGTTCACCCCATACTCCGGAATGTTCTGACAAACTGCGGCTTGCCACCCTCGACGACCTTTCCTTGATTGTCCCCATTCATGCGCAACTAGCTTTCGCAGAAAGCGGTCGTAATCCACTGGAACAAGATCCGGTGGGCTTTAAATCCCGCTGCGCCCGGCGCATTGAAAAAGGCCGTATCTGGGTGGCGGTGCAAGATGGGAAGTTGGTATTCAAGGCCGACGTTCAGGCCGATACGCCGGACGTCATCTATCTCGAGGGTGTGTATGTTGACCCGATGGAACGGGGAAAAGGCGTTGGCCGCCGTTGTCTATCAGAGATGACTCAGCGTCTTCTTACACGCGCAAAATCAATATGTGTACTAGTGAACGAGGCAAATACTCGGGCCCAGTCGTTCTATCGTCTTTGCAATTTCAAACTGCGAGATCACTACTACACGATCTTCTTGCAGAGACAAATGCAGTCACCCCACCAGGCGCATTTGTAAGAACGACCCACCCACCTTCCTCCACATACAAATGACCACAGCCGAAAACAAGCAAAGGTTTGTGAAAGCCTACATGAACCTGGTTATCGGCTTTGGGGCTTTGTTCGTTCTCTTCTCAGGCCTCAAAATCGATACCGGGCGGTTCGATCTGCGCCTGGCGGCGATTGTGGCAATCACGGTGGTTGTTTCGAGATTCAGCATCTCGATGCCGGCATTCCGGTCGCAAATTTCGGTCTCTGACACCTTCATCTTTCTCACAATGCTGCTCTACGGAGGTCCGATAGCCACGCTCTTGGCTGGAACTGAAGCGTTCCTGTCTTCACTCCGCTTCAGTAAAAAGCCCACCACTATTCTATTCAACACAAGCTGCGCTGCCTGTTCGACCTTTTTGACAGCGACTGCACTCACCTTGTTCGTGGGCAACGTCGCCATACATCGCCATCCAGTTTCCCCAATATTTATCATCGCGCTTTCGATAATGGCGCTCGTGCAATATGCGGTGAATTCGGGAGTGGTGGCAATCTGTGGGGCCTTGCGGGCAGGCGAACCGATTTGGTCAACCTGGCGAAAGCACTATCTATGGACCTCCATCACCTACTTCGCTGGCGCATCAGCCGCAGGCCTGATTGCAAAGTTGGTCGTGGGAATGGGTACCTATCTGCTTATTGTGACTGCCCCGATTGTGGCCATTGTCTTTTTCACCTATCGAACTTATTTGAAGAATGTCGAATCTTCGATTGTCCAGGCCCAGCAGGCGGAGAAGCATGTACAAGAACTCTCCCACTACATCACCGAACAGGAGCGCATCAGAGAACAATTTTCTCAGGTGGAAAAGCTCTCTGCCCTGGGTGAGCTGGCGTCGGGCGTGGCGCATGATTTTAATAACACGCTGGCCGGCATACTGGGACGGGCTCAGCTCCTGCTACGGACCGATGACCCCGAAAAGATCCGCCGGGGGCTTGGCATTATCATCAAGGCCGCTGAAGATGGCGCTAAGACTGTTAGGCGAATTCAGGACTTTGCCCGTCAGCGACGAGATCATGATTTTCAACCAGTTTCGGTCTCTCAGCTTCTGCTTGATGTAAGTGAGATAACCAGACCGCGCTGGAAAGACAAAGCGGAGGCCACAAATATACAGATCGGACTGAATCTCCAGATTCACTCCAAATCAAGCATCCTTGGCGACGAATCGGAGTTGCGAGAAGTCCTTGTCAATATGGTCTTCAATGCTGTCGATGCCATGTCAACCGGAGGAGAACTCACACTTGCCGCTGAAGACCTCGACGGGTCCGTGGTGATCACCATCGCTGATACAGGAATGGGGATGACGCCAGAAGTGCGCTCGCGAATTTTCGATCCCTTCTTCACTACCAAGGGCAAAGCAGGAATGGGCCTCGGTCTGGCAGTGAGCTTCGGCATCATTCGCCGCCACGAGGGTACGGTTGAAGTTGATTCTGAAGTTGGCAAAGGCTCACGATTCCGCATCAGCTTACCAATGGCCAAGATGCCTGAACTAGCAAACGAGACAAGCCTGGTGACAGAACAACTGACAACTGACAGCTATCCAGTATCCATAACTCAATCCCGGCACCAGAACCAACCCACCATGCTGGTCGTCGACGATGAAGAGACGGTTCGCGACTTGTTAGGAGATATTCTAGAAAGTGCTGGTTGGAAAGTCATTCCTGCTCCTGGCGGCCGTGAGGCTTTGGCGCTGTTTGATAGTTGCCATTTTGATGGGGTTTTTACTGACGTGGGAATGCCCGGCATGACAGGCTGGGAACTGGCCCAAGCCATCCGACAGCGCAATAGTGCTATTCCGATAGCTGTGATTACTGGCTGGGGAGAGGCCGTGGGCTCCGATGAGCAAAAAGCAGCAGATGTTGATTGGGTTGTGACGAAGCCTTTCTCTGCCGAAAGGATCTTCGAGTTGACCGCAGAGATTAACAGCAGGAGCGCAGCCGCAAAACGCGCTTCATTTGCAATCGTGGCGGCTTGATTTCAGCAATCACCCCTTTGGGATAATTCAGACAAAGCTCGCTACACAATGTTCCAGTCTGGGCCGGCTTCAGCTTCGGTCAATTGTTTCTTGCGATATTCCAGCGCCGCTTTGATGTTCTTTTCCACAAGCTCCAACTGAAAAGGCTTTAGCAGATAATTGAAGGCCCCCAGACGCATCAAACCCTGTGCGTGCTCCTGATCGCTAATTCCCGAAATGATTATAACCGGCGTATGGGGATATTTCTGCCGTACATGCACCAGGAGTTCGAGACCGCTTAATCCAGACATCGAAATATCTGTGAGAACTACATCGTAGCGCTCCGATTCCAACAAGGCTAGCGCCTCTTCCGCGGCCTTAGCGGTATGACACGAATACTCCTCTGAGATCAGTTCGTAGAGAGTGTCACGAATGGTGTCATCGTCGTCCACCACCAGAATCAAGGGCATTCTATCTCCTCCGCCTTATTTTGACAGTCGCACAAAATCGCTTCATGGTGGTGCGTCCCCAGAACTGGTCAACCGCCACTGCAATTGGACGAACCGATTATAGCACCACAAAAAATACCCGGGCCAAAATAGGAAGTGCAAGCTCCGCCGTCACTATATGCTATGCTCAATACTGAGGTAGCTCGATGACGTCATCAGATGCCGTAGCTGTCGTGCATTTTGCCGGTCACGATCTGTTCATTGGAATTACCCCTTCCGGTCACGCATTAACCCTCGATGCAAATGGTGAGCGAAACGCCGCGGCGACTCCGATGGAGCTGTTACTGGTGGCCCTCGCCTCGTGCACTGCTGTCGATGTGATCAGTATCTTGCAGAAAAAACGCGAGCGAGTCACAGAATATCGGGTTGAAGTGAGGGGCGAGCGCCGGGAGGAGCATCCCCGCAGTTACAAAAGAATGGAAGTCCGGCACATCATAAAAGGCCATGCAATTTCTGCCAGGGCCGTTGCTCAGGCTGTCGAGCTTTCCGATAGTAAATACTGCAGCGTAGCCGCCTCATTGCGGCCTACTGCGGAAATTAGCTCAACCTATGAAATAATTGAAGAACGTTTGACCTGATTGTCTGAAGTAGTCTGCGATGCATAAGCTTAAGGTCTCATTTATCGCTTTCACCATCGTGCTGGGCGCCGGCCTAGGCTTTTCCGCTCCGCGCGCATCCCTCAACCCAAACGCTGCGAGAGATGTCCGCTCAGAAACTCTGGTTCAATCGGCAGACGACAACGCGCTAGCGGCGGTTCGCAAAATTGATCGGGCCTCGCGTAGCTCGGATGGCAAACTCATCCGACTACCCCCGGCCGAACACCTTCGGCGCGCCAATATTTACATGAGTAATCGGGCCTTTGAAGAAGCCCGGGAGCATTGGCAAGCGCTGGTTGGTTTCTATCCGCAGGATCCTCGAGTTGCGGAAGCGTTGTTGGGTATTGGCAGATCGCACTTTCAATCTCGGCAGTACCGAGAGGCGTACGCGGTCTATGAGCGCCTGGCCCGTACCTATCCCGCCACCAAGGAAGGTCGAGAGGCACTTAACTTCAGCGGTTCAGCACTCCTCCGTTTGGGAAACCCGGCGGCGGCAGTTGCAAAATATATTGAATACATCGAGCGGTTTCCCAACGGGGAGCGCATAGACACCGCCCACCTCAACGTAATCGACACGCTCCGGGAAGCCGGAAGAAACGAAGAAGCAGTAGATTGGGTAGGCCGTACCCGGCAGAGATTTGCCGGCACGTCCACGGAGACGAATGCGCTCTTTGCTTTGTTGCGTTTGTTTGTGTCGGAGGGCAGTTGGCAGCGTGCCGTTTCAACCGCAGAGGAGCTTACTCGTAGAGGTTTTCAGAGAGGCGTGTTAACGACACCTGGCGAGATTGCTTACCTTAAAGCTTATAGTCTTGATCGTGCCGGGGACCGCGAAGGAGCCATCAACGCATATCTGCTCGTTAGCGATAGCCCTGGCTCATTCTATGGTTGGCTTGCCAGTCAGCGGTTGATGGTTCTGACCAAGGGTGGAAAACAACAATCGCTGCTGCGCGAACGCGTGGAACGAGTTAACACTCAAATTGCGGCTCAGGAAGATTCATTTCCGGCACCATACCGGCAAACGATTGTCAGAGCTGCCAGAACGCGCAAGCTTGATCCACGTTTCATACTGGCCCTAATTCGGCAGGAGAGCGTATTTCGACCTTTGGCCAAATCTCCCGCCGGCGCTCGCGGCCTGCTACAACTGACCATGGATGCGGCCCAGAAATATGCCTCACACGCGGGACTAAATGCCTTGCGGGAAAGCGAACTCTATCGTCCGGAAACCTCAATCCTTGTAGGAAGCGAATACTTGGCCCACTTGACACAGCTATTTCCCAACATGCTCGAGGCCGTTGCTGCCTCTTACAATGGCGGCGAGGACAACGTTGCACGTTGGGTAAAGCGTGCAAAGCACAGGGAACCTGGAGTCTTTACTTCTGAGATTGGGTTTGACGAGACCAAAGCCTACGTGCAAAAGGTCATGACAAATTATCGCGCCTATTGTCTGCTGTACACGATCGATCTAGCACGAAAATAGCTGCCCCAGGTGTTGACCTCTCACGATCTCTTACGGTTCCGGACTGAAACGCCGGTCTTCAAACCCACGCGCAGCCTCGCGTCTCCGTAACACGTCGTCGCGCGATGCCGGTCGAGGCAAAACTCCCAATCTCACCAGTGCTGGATAGTATTCGTACCGAATCGTTACCTCCCTGACTGGACGAGGCTCGAGTTCCATACTGATCCATTGCACCTCGTTCGTGACGGAACGACCGATCCCAGTCGCTGCATATTCATCGTCAACCACAGACGCCGAAGCTTGTGCCTTCTCCTGTGCGGGCGACTCAGCACGGCCAGACGGCGCACCAGATCCACTACGCGCACCATCTTTGTCACGTAAAGGTCGAGGCTGCGGCGGTATTGTTAAAGGCCTGGGAACCGGCGTCTTTTCGCGGAAGAAGACTGCCGAAACCACCCCTAGATTTGATGTCTGACCGAGTTTGGCAGCATAGGAATCGCCCTCAGTGGTGAAGTAGAATCTGCGAGCACGCGTGGAACTCATCTGCCAACCGTCAACCTGCAGGGTCTGGTAAGGATCTATTACCCATTTGCTGGCGTTCCAGGCCGAAGTGCGACGGGCATCAATCGAGTTGAGACCATCAACAGATAGCGCAACCGCAATCCGGTACGGGTACGGATTGCGAATTTGCACCTGGTATTCAGCTCCTTGCACGGCTTCGACATAAGAGCGGCCTTTTGCATAGTATTCCTCGAGCGGTCGGCCGTTGACGAGGATCTCGAGTTCGCCACCAAAGGCACGAACGCTGGATGCGGTCTCAGAACTTGAAGAAGCGATGCCCGGACCGGCTCCAGCGGTCTGCCCATCCAGCAATAAGACACCTGCGAGAATCGCGGCAATTCCGGCGATGCAGGCTGTCGTCCACTTATTCCTCATAATTGTTTCCTCCAGAAGGTGATTACAACCTTGACCGCTAAAAGAACGTCGAATGCTGTCGCAACTTGCGGGGTGATTCTACTGATTCCGGTGACCGGCCCAAAAAGAAGGTTGGAACCAGGTGCTAAACCCATGATTTGCAAGGCCTCGTAAAACCGCGCCGCTCGATGGATCCTGTTTTTGCATGTTGAGTAACAACTCGGGTAAAGCTACAATTATGAGCCCACGTTCCCACGGAAACCGCCTAGTAGTTCTGGGTTAAATTGGCCGAGTGTTTAGGAGAGACTGATGGAGTATGCCCTGACTGCAACAAAGGAGGAGGCCCGTGCAGGCTCTTTCTATGACAAGATTGCGAAACTTTATGACCTTACCTTTAAGCTAAATGGTTATGGCCGCTCTCTTGACCAGTACTTC
>Ga0209431_10001352_pt1 | contig 20386 bp, 17 predicted proteins | sample RifCSP13_3_FD_184021 | JGI IMG/M metagenome (GOLD analysis project Ga0209431, IMG submission 184021) | Soil microbial communities from Rifle, Colorado - Rifle CSP2_sed 13_3 (SPAdes) (version 2) | ecosystem: Environmental > Terrestrial > Deep subsurface > Rock core/Sediment | place: Rifle...
GTACGGAGCGGTGTAGGTAACTCTCGCCCTTTGAACCCAGGAACCCGATTACGTGCGTGATATTTTTAAGGATATGCGGAATTTCTCCCACCAATACTGCCTCAATAAGGACATACCCGGGGAAATAACTTCTTTCCTTGCTAATTTTTTTACCATTTCTTATCTGGTAAACTTTTTCAGTGGGGATAAGTACCTGTGAAATATACTCCTGCAATTTAAGGCGGGTAATTTCACTTTCGATATACTCTTTAACTTTCCTTTCCTTACCACCTATAGCACGGAGAACATACCATTTTTTTTCCAGTTCTTCCATTTTAAAAAATTCCCCCGAAGGTTGTTACGCGAAAAGATTATAAACAGCACTCATAATGTTTTTGAACCCGAAATCCATAAATGCAACAACAAGTGCAATGATTAAGGATGAAATCATAACCAGTATGGCACTACCCTGAAGTTCTTTCCAGGATGGCCAGGTTACCTTGTGAACAAGCTCCTTGTAAGCCTCCTGGATGTATATAATTATTTTTTTCATAGTCTTTTCTTTTGGCACGGGAGGAGCGACTCGAACGCCCGACACCTGGTTTTGGAGACCAGTGCTCTACCAGCTGAGCTACACCCGTATGCCTTAAATGGATAAATCCGCCATCATTGGGATAACGAATTTATCCGGTTATTTTGATTTTCCTTATTCAAGAATTTCAGTTACCTGGCCTGCACCTACCGTACGGCCACCTTCACGGATCGCGAAACGCAAACCCTGACTCATGGCAACCGGGTAGATCAATTCAACAATGATCGAAACATTATCACCGGGCATGATCATTTCAGTTCCTTCAAGAAGAATGATCTCACCGGTTATATCCAACGTTCTCAGATAGAACTGGGGACGGTAATGATTGTGGAACGGGGTATGACGGCCACCTTCTTCTTTCTTCAGGATATACACCTCAGCTTTGAACTTGGTATGCGGTGTAATGGATCCCGGTTTGGCAAGAACCTGGCCTCTTTTGATCTCTTTTTTGTCAACTCCGCGAAGCAGAAGACCAACGTTGTCACCGGCTTCACCATCATCCAGAATTTTACGGAACATTTCAACACCCGTGACAATTGTCTTTCTGCCATGGGCACCAAGTCCGATAAGTTCAACCTCATCTCCGGTATGAACAACACCGGTTTCAATTCTACCGGTGGCAACGGTACCGCGACCTGTTATGGAGAACACGTCTTCAACCGGCATAAGGAAAGGTTTGTCCTTGATACGGGGAGGAATAGGAATATACTCATCAACAGCGGCCATCAGTTCTACCACTTTTTCTTCCCATTTGGCCTCACCGTTAAGTGCTCCGAGTGCCGAACCATGAATAATAGGAGCATTGTCACCGTCGAATTTATAGAAAGTGAGGAGTTCCCTGATTTCCATGTCAACCAGTTCAATGATCTCCGGATCTTCAACCATGTCAACCTTATTCAGGAAAACAACGATCTTCGGAACGTTTACCTGACGGGCAAGCAAAATGTGCTCACGGGTTTGGGGCATAGGACCATCGGTAGCAGCCACAACCAGTATAGCTCCGTCCATCTGTGCAGCACCCGTAACCATATTCTTTACATAGTCGGCGTGACCGGGACAGTCAACATGTGCGTAATGCCTGTTTGCAGTCTGATACTCAATATGAGCCGTATTAATAGTAATACCCCTTTCTTTTTCTTCGGGTGCATTATCTATAGAATCAAAGGAACGAAAACTTGCAAATCCCTGTCTTTCAAGTACTTTGGTTATTGCAGCAGTTAAAGTGGTCTTGCCATGGTCAACGTGACCAATTGTTCCAATGTTAACGTGAGGTTTCGACCTGTCAAATTTTTCCTTAGCCATAATTTGAATATTTGATAGTTATTGTTCGATTTTAAAACATTTCAATCTTGAGCCAATGACGGGAGTTGAACCCGTGACCTCTTCCTTACCAAGGAAACGCTCTACCAACTGAGCTACATCGGCGGTAAGAGCGGGAAACGGGACTCGAACCCGCGGCCCTAACCTTGGAAGGGTTATGCTCTGCCAACTGAGCTACTCCCGCGTTTTTTATTTATTGATCTGTTGATTATTTGATTTGTAGATTGCGGAATTCGCAGGTTTTCAAATCAATAAATCTTTAAATCACTAAATCATCAAATAAAGAACGTGGGGAGAGCAGGATTCGAACCTACGAAGGCATCAGCCAGCAGATTTACAGTCTGCCCCAGTTGGCCACTTTGGTATCTCCCCAAAAATTAACCGGATAAACCGGTTAACAAGCGCTTCCTTCAGCGAAAGAACGAAATTATATCCTTACTGAGCCGATGGAGGGATTCGAACCCCCGACCAGCTGATTACAAATCAGCTGCTCTGGCCAACTGAGCTACATCGGCAGTACCCTCCAAAATCGGTTCGCAAATGTATAACAATTTATTTATATCTCAAAATTATTTTCTTGATTTATAAACCGCGCAATTTCTCCTTATGTTTAAGTATCTGCTGTTTTAAAGCATCAACTACGATGTCGGTTGATGCCTCGAATGATTTGCTCTGTTTGCGTGCAAAAAGATCACTTCCGGGAATATCCAGCTTGATCTCAACCACTTTGTTCTCAAGATCAGTTGTATTCTCTAGCCTCAGAAATACCTCGGCATTAATTATATCATCAAAATAACGTTCTAATTTGCTCACCTTCTTCTGAATAAACTGTTCCAGCTTGGTGTCGGCATCGAACCTCACCGCGTTAATCCTGATGTTCATAACTTTTCCTCCATAATTTATGCTCGTGGATGAGCTTGTTTATATATTGATTTCAGCTTCTCAAAGGTATTGTGTGTATATACTTCTGTTGCAGAAAGGTTTGCATGTCCCAGCAATTCTTTGATCGCGTTCAGATCCGCTCCTTTATTCAGCATATGCGTGGCAAAAGTATGACGCAAAACATGCGGACTTTTTTTATCCGCCGTGGTTACCTGGGAAAGAAAGTATCTTACAATGCGGTAGACTAGCCGCGGGTAAATCTTTTTTCCCGATGCTGTCATAAACAGGCTTCCGTCCTTCTCCGGGGGATAAGCTATGGCCCTTTCGGAAATGTAATCCCTGAGGGTGTCACTGAATTCTGCACCCAGGGGAACTATCCTTTCTTTGTTCCGCTTTCCCAATACCTTAATGGTATTCAGCCCGGTATCAACATCAGACACCTTCAGATTTACCAGCTCGGTAAGTCTGATACCGGTGCAGTAAAAGGTTTCAAGAATCAGCCTGTTTCTCAGACCTATGAAATTATCACCAAATTCAATTTCCTCAAAAAGGATATTCATCTGGTTCTCATTTACAAAAACAGGAAGCTTTTTTACCGATTTTGGCATAAGCACCTTTTTAACCGGATTAACGGTAAGTACCCCTTCTTTTAACAAATACCTGAAATAGGTTTTCAGTGAGGATATTTTCCGGTTAACCGTGCGTGCGGTATTCCCCGATTCCATCAGGTTAACGATCCAGGAACGGATCATATGATGGTCAAGAATTGATTCGTGGACGTCGGATCCTGTCCCGCAAAATGAAAAAAACTGCTCCAGGTCCTTCCTGTAGGAGAGAACCGTATGCGGAGAATAATGCTTTATGTACTGTATATATTGTAAAAAGTCACCGAAGTGCCTCATGTTACCAGGGATAATGAATTGCCAAAGCTGATACTGTTTTTTTGGATTATCCCTGCTGATGAACCTGTTATTCTTCGGCTTGCTGGAGTTGCTGCACGTAAATAGCTTTCTTTACTTCTTCTCGCTTGCGCATCGATGGTTTTTGAAATGCCTGCCTTGATCTTAATTCTTTTACAACGCCTGTTTTTTCAAACTTACGCTTGAATTTTTTCAGCGCTCTTTCAATGTTTTCACCTTCTTTAATAGGTACAATAATCATACTCCAAATTTTAAATGAACCGCAAATTTATCACTTTGACCTTTATCTACCAAATTTTTACGGTTAAAAAAAAATAACATCGGGTAATCCAAAAAATATCCGAGTATCAGCCCGGGCAAAAAATGTGTTGTTTCGTGTATAAATTTACTAAATATTAAAACAATAAAAAAAGATCGGCGCGTTAAAAGACGTTAAAAAATAACATAATATTTTAATTTTTCAAGTGTTTCCTGAGTTATTAATCCATTAACTTTCAATTCGTTAATGCTTTTAAGGGTATCTGCTTCACTTCGGTAGGCGATGATACCCCTTGCCGTGTATCTTCCGATATAGGGATGCCTGGACATCACCCCTTCTTCTGCTTTATTCAGATCCAGTTTCCTTATCTCCCCTGGATCGGCATACAACCTGTTGCTGATCATTGTCAGAAGACTGTCTGAAATACCATAGACCTCACGTAATTGTGTTACATCATAAAACCCACCCAGCAAATTCCGGTATTTTACAATCCGGGTTGCAAGCACAGGCCCTATTCCCTGCAGCCGCATGAATGCTGCAGTATCTGCCTCATTTATTTCAACAGTAACGGTCTCTGTTTCTGCTTGTTCCTGTACATGTTTTTCCGCTATGATCGGTCCTTTACCGGTGACCACATAGTCCATAAGCCTCGCACAAAGACGGGGGCTCAGCCCATATATTTTTTCAATATCTTCCTTCTCATAGAATTTTCCGCCTTTTGACCGGTAGTTCAGGAAGGTTTTGATTTGCCTGCTGCTCAGGCCAAGCCTTTTGAGTTCTCCTGCCGAAACAGTATTCGGATCGAAACGGAACAGCTCTGCAGGTTCCTGAAGGACCATGTCCCCTTCCGGCATTTCTTCGGGATATTCCCCGGACCGTGCCACCAGCGATTGCTCAAAAGCCATGATGTCATCGGGCAGGGGAGCAAGGTTAACCGGCATCGACACCGGCCCGCGAAATACCAGAACCGTGTTTATTCCGGTAATTATTCCGATCAAAAGGATCAGTATGATAACTCCTTTTCTTTCGCCGGAAGAAAAACTCAAAAAATCACGGAATGCTTTTTTCATATAACTGATTTTTTGACCATCAAATATAACAAATATTCGTCAACCAGGCATCAGAAAGGATAACCTATCCCAAATTTAAAGTTCAGGTCTTTGATGCTGAAGTCTTTAAACAAAGGGATCCACCTGTTGTTTTCCGGCAAGGCAGGATCCCGGAGTTTAATTCCGAAGTCGAACCGCAACAGGAAAAATGAAAAGTCAAACCTTGCACCGAATCCTGTACCAACGGCAAGCTCCTTATAAAACCTGTTCCATTCAAACATGGCATTCCGCCTTTCCGGTTCGGCCGTGAAATCCCAAACGTTCCCAACATCCAGAAAAATAGCACCCTCCAGTTTCCAAACCACCTTAAACCGGTATTCCAGGTTGGCTTCAAGCTTTATATCACCATTCTTATTGGGGAAATAAAATACGCTGTTTTCGGTAGTATCCACAAACGAACCCGGTCCCAGGTCGCGGGTGCTCCATGCCCTGATGCTGTTGGGACCTCCTGAAAAATACTTTTTTTCATAGGGAAGTGTGGTTGAGTTGCCATACGGATATCCAACTCCTGCAAAAAGCCGGTAAACGAATTTATTCTGTTTATCCAGTATACTGTAATACCTGAAATCAAAATCACCCCGAAGGTATTGAAAATAGGGAACTTCAAACACCTTGTGCGGAAGTGCTGATGTATCAGCGGCTATGCCACCATGCAATGCATTCAGAACTATTCCGGCTGATTCCATACTAAGACGGAGAAATATAAAATTCCTGCTGCTTCCAAGGGTCTGGTTATTCAGTTCAAATCCATAACGGGCTACAGTAACAAGGTGGTCCTCAAAACTATACCCAAGCGGAGTGTTTCTGATGGAATCGAGAAATTCAATGGATGAACTGTTCTCGTAAATCTGCACATAATTTATTTCCAGCGGCCAAAACGTGTGGGTGAGATATTTACTGCCATTCCACCGGTATGAAAATGAACTGTTCGCAATGGAACGGGTATAGTCGGGGCGCGACTGGTAGTTAAAGGAGGCCGACAGAGAGGTTTTGGGTGAGTATTTCCTGACGAAATTGGAAAGACGGAATGGCGAGAAAAACTTGGGAAAAACGATACTTGTTTGAGTACCCGCCTCCTGCATACTGGAGTATTTATCGTTTGACCTGTTTTGTAAGGCTTCAATGGCCCCTGTTAAGCGTATATGAAAAACCTCTGCACCCCTGAACAGGTTCAGGTTCTGGTAAAGCAGGTTTCCCCTTATTCCGAAGTCTCCCGCTGAATTGGTGCCGGCCAGTTCGATCTGGTAGGATTGTATTTTCTTGCGGGTAAGCTGGATCTCACAATCGAGCAGCTTGTCAGCACCCGGTGCTGAAAGGGTATCATTTTCGCTGAACAGGATATTTGTATACCTTACAAGGCCCAGTTCGGTAATATTACGCTGGGTTCTGTTCACATTGCTTTGTTTATAAAGCTGACCCGGCATAATGTAACTGATATTGGTAATTACGGGAGGTTTAAGCCTGATCCTTCCGGTAGTCAGGAAATTCTGACCCTGGTAAACCGTGGTGTCTAACAACAGGTCAGGCTCATTGGGTGTACCTCTCCCTGTTCCGGACGAAGTGACATCCGGATATATAAATACCTTGCCAAATCTGTATTTGGGATGATATTTGATTTTGGTCCATGGATCGGGTTTACCTTCAACAAACTCTTTAAAGTGCATATGCAGATCAACTGAGAGTTCTGCAGGATCGATTTCGGCATTATAATAGATGTATTCTTTTGAAAACCTGTAATATCCCTGTTCCTTTAACAGGTTTTCAATCCGCACGCGCTCGTTTTGCAAAATATCTTTGTCAAATTTCATTCCCCTCCTGAGCAACGAATTCAGCGAATCAGGCATTACGTGGGATATCAGGCCTGTATCTTCAAAGATATGCGTAATACGCTTAATGATATAGGGTTCACCGGGGTTCACCCCGTAATATGCTACCGCATTCTTTCTCCGGAAGACCACGGTATCAGTAATTTCAGCAAAATAGTACCCCTTGTTTTCCAGGAATTGCTTAAGTTGTTCCGAACTGGTTGTGGTAAGTCCGGGATCATAGACCGCGGGTTCCTCACCAATCCTCCTGAGCCAGTTGTGTGGCCACTTGGTCTTGTTAATGTTGGACAGATTATAGAGAAATAAATGAAACCGTAAGCCAAGGATCTTTTTATTCGGTTTTTGCAGGATATAACTATTAAGCTGTTCCCCTGATATTACCTTTTGGGTGGATTCAACCTTATTCCTGCTTAACAGGTGGTCACCTTCCGCCACATGCCTTGCCGGTGAGCAGGAAGTTATTGCCAGTAGTATCCCGGCTGCCAGGATAGTAATTAATAAACAGGTTTTATGCCGAAGGTGATCCAAGTTGTAACTATTTGAAGAAAAATCTACTTACCGGCAAAAACAATGCCGTGATATGGACGATAACCTTCGCCAAAGATAATTTTTTACAAATTAAGTGTTTCAGGAATTTACCAACGCTTTTACAATAATTCACAGGCTACAGGAATATTTTAATGTGACCTTGGGCAGAATAACTATCTTTAAACACCCATAGGAATTTTAAGGTATTATAAAACATGTACGAATGCTGCTCAGCAGGAACAAAATCAAATTTCTGAAATCCTTGAAAATGAAGAAATTCAGGAATATCCACGGGCAATATGTGGTGGAAGGAGATAGAATAGTCAGGGATATTCTGTTTCATCATCCGCTTGCTATACAACTTCTGGTGGCCACCGGGGAGTGGCTTTCATGCAATCCGGTAAACAGAACGGCCGGAAAAATGGAAATTGCGGAGGCTGATGTAAGTGATTTTTCCCGGATCAGTTCGCTGGAAACACCTCCGGATGTAATGGCAGTGCTGGATATTCCCAGGGCCACCGGGGACCATGAGGATTTAAAGAATTCCTTAACAATTGCCCTGGATAATATCCGCGATCCGGGTAACCTGGGTACTATTATCCGCACAGCTGACTGGTTTGGCATCAGCAATATCCTGTGCAGCAACAGCTGTGCCGATTGCTATAATCCCAAGGTTGTCCAGGCTTCCATGGGGGCATTGCCCAATGTAAGGGTACAGTATGCTGACCTGAAGGACGTACTTGCAAAGTTTTCTGGAAGTGAAGATTTCACAGTGTATGGAACATTCCTCGACGGGCAACCCGTTTTTAATATTCAACCGTCCCGTAAAGGTATCCTGGTTTTTGGTAATGAATCACGGGGCATTTCCGACGATCTGTTACCCTTCATTACAAGCCGGATTACAATTCCACCGGGACAGGCCGGCCGTCATCATGTGGAGTCGCTTAACGTTGCTTCATCTGTGGCTGTTATTTGTGCTGTATTTGACAAAAATTAGCATTCCTGAATATCTAACTTGCTATATTTGTGTAAACCATAAAATTTGTAAAAATTATGAAGACCGGAATTGTGATTTTGTCCTTCGGAATGGCAGCACTGCTGGCATCATGTGCTAAAAATCCGCCTGCCACAGCGGAAGCCCCTGTAAATGAAACTGCCAGTGACGTTGTAATGAAAAAAATGATTACTGCAAGGGTATTCGTTAAGCCCGATAAAGTAACAGATTTTGTAGAAGCGGCAAAGGCTATGATCGACAGTTCCAACATTGAACCCGGTTGCGAAAGTTACAGGTTGTACCAGGATCCGTATGATAACACCAACCTGATCTTTGTTGAGGTATGGCAGGACCAGGAGGCTATTGACGCCCATTTTGAGATGACGTATTTTAAGGCTTTCGGCCCGAAAACCAGCGAATGGCTTCTGCAACCGACTGAGCTTAAAATCTATGATGTTTCATTGCAGGAATAGTCCATACGGATAATCAACCTCTTTTACATGCTATATGAAAAACACGATTTGTTTGGTCCTGATAGCCTTGTTGTTTAATCAATGCCGGCAGGAAAGCAATACCGGCAATGAATACAAAGCCTATATAATGGAAAATACTGTGAATCAAATTATTGACTCTCTTGTGTTAAAACATGGCGATGCGCAACGCGACCGCATTGCGAGGGGAGTCAGGCAAACTGCATCGTTCTGGAAAGAAACCGATGGTACCGGGGAGGAATTTGCAGCTTATTGCACCGAACATTTTATCAGCGACACAGCTGTTTTAGACGGTGTATTTCAACGGATCTCGACCAATTTTGAAGTCATTTTCGGATATTATGCCAAGATTTCGGTTGACCTCCAGCGACCCCTTCACCTGGATATAGGCGAGATACTACCCGTTGATGAATCATTCGGATCCTACAGTCCGGCTACCCATTTTACGGATGATTTCTTCAACAACAAACTTGCCTTTTTGATCACCCTGAATTTCCCCTATTATTCGCTCCCTGAAAAAACGGAAAAGTCAGCCCAATGGTCGAGAAAGGACTGGGCTTATGCACGCCTTGGCGATGTTTTTGATTCACGGGTTCCGGCGGATGTGAGCCAGCTTGTAGTAAATGCCATGACAAAATCGGATATGTACATTGCCGATTATAATATTTTCGCGGGGAAACTGGTGCGTGATCAGAGAGAATCCTTATTCCCCCCCGATATGAAGTTGCTGAGCCATTGGAATATCCGGGATGAGATCAAATCAAATTACGGACAGGAAGCCGGTATTAAAAAACAGCGGATATTGTACGAGGTAATGAAGCGGATCATAACCCAGGAGATTCCGGAAGTTGTGATCAATTCAAAGGATTATATCTGGGATCCTTTCAATAACAAGGTTTATGAAAATGGTACCGCGATCACGGCAACTCCCGAACCGGACACCCGCTATGCCATGATACTTGATTTCTTTCGTGCCCAGCGGCAGGTGGATCCCTATTATCCCGGTTTAAACACATACATTTTGCGGAATTTTAACGGGGATATGGAAATTCCGCTCGAGGATGTGGAGGAACTTTTCAAGACCTATCTTTCTTCACCCGAGGTTCAGAAGGTGGCAGAGGTGATAAAAAAGCGACTTGGACGAAATCTTGAGCCATTTGATATATGGTACGACGGATTTAAGACCAGGACCACGATTCCGGCTGAGACCCTCGACAAGGCAACGCGTTCAAAATATCCCGATCGTGACGCGGTACAGGCAGATCTTCCCCGGATACTGGTAAACCTGGGATTTTCGAAAGACAGGGCTGAAACCATTGCTTCCCAAATTCAGGTAGATCCTGCCCGGGGTTCCGGACATGCCCAGGGTTCGGAAACCCGTGAGCAGAAATCGTTGCTCAGGACAAGAATTTTTGCCGATGGAATGGATTATAAGGGATACAACATTGCGGTGCATGAATTCGGGCATAATGTTGAACAAACGATCAGTCTGCACAATATGGACTTTTACATGCTTCGGGGCGTTCCGAATACCGCCTTTACCGAGGCTGCGGCCTTCATGTTCCAGAAAAACGACCTGAAATTGCTTGGAATGGATGAAACTGACCGGAAACAGGTCTATCTGGATTATCTTGATAACTTCTGGCAATTATACGAAATAATGGGTGTTTCCCTGGTTGACATCGGCACCTGGAAATGGCTTTATGCCAATCCGGATGCAACACCGGAAGCGCTGAAGGAGGCTGTGAACACCATCGCAACTGAAATCTGGAACAGCTATTATGCCCCGGTTTTTGGTGTGAAGGACCAGCCCGTACTGGCCATCTATTCCCATATGATCAATGTACCCTTGTACCTTCCGAATTATGCATACGGGCATATTATTGAATTTCAACTGGCTGAGTTCCTGGAAGGAAAGGATTTTGCAGGTGAGTTTGAGAGGATCTACCGCCTGGGTCGGCTAATCCCGCAGCAATGGATGCTGGAAGCCACAGGCAGCAAAATATCGGTTCAGCCGATCCTCAATTCGGTAAACGAGGCCTTATTAAATATGTAAAAAAACACCCTCCAGGAATCAATTGCATCCTGAAGGGTGAACCCTAATAAACTGACTTAAACTACTAACTATTACTGGAAAGAAACTGTATTATTCTTTACTATTATAGCAACTGCCGGAATTCCTAATGGAAACGTTCCGGAGGCGGCCCGCCACCCGGAGGAGGTCCGCCGCCCGGAGGCATGCCGGGGAAATTTCCCCGTCGTTCAAATTCCGGCCGTTGTTCCTGTTGTTCCTGCTGTTGCCCCTGGCCTTTTTTAGCCCTCAGGTTATAAGTAAACAGCACCATGAAATACCGTTTATATGCATTGACACGCGTATCCGTAATTTCGGTGGCTGTTACCGATCTTGAAATGCTGTTGTTCTGGTCAAGAATATCATACGCTCCTATCCGCAACTCAGCAGCCTGATCTTTAAGAAACTTTTTACCCAGGCTGGCATTCCATACGATATATTTAATACTGTAATCATCCTGTAATTCCGTACCGGTATTATACTGTCCCAGTACGTCGGTGTTAAAAACAATTCCTTTCCAGAGCAACAGGTTCAGTTTAGCACTGGCCGACTGATACCAGTATTTCTCATCGTCCATGAAGTCCAATGAATTCCTTCTCAGATTGTAACTTGAAGTATATGATAGTGTGAAATCGACGTTGGAACTGATGTTACTGGTAATAATCACACTGTTCAGCAGGGAGTAAGCATTTTGCCTGTTTATCAGGGATTGTGCATATTCGGGTGATTGTGCATAAGAGCCGCCAAAGACCAGACTCACATTGCTCTTGATCAGTTTAACAAAATAACTCAGGTTGATCATAGTATTCACCCGGATTTCGTGATCAAGGTTTACCGGATAGGACAGTTGTCCGCCCGGATAGAGTGTAATATCAAATCCTTCCGGCCTGATGAGTGTTTCACTCCCGGCATAAATGGTTTTTCTTGAGATGATATCGGTGGAATATTCACCCCTGAAAAAAACAAACGCATTAAATCCCGAAGTTGGGTTTGCATACGAGAAATTGGACATAAGCCTGTGCGTATATTCCTGTTTCAGATCGGGATTTCCTGTTCTGAGCCTTAACCGGTCGGAATTGTCGATGGCATTTTGCAGCTCGGTTATCGAAGGAGCATCCGTTGAGGTACGGTAAAACAGCCTGAAATTGGTGATATCGGAAAACTTATAATTCAGCATAAAATTGGGAAGCAGGTTCTGATATGTTTCTGACACATCAGCTTGCAGTGGAAATGATTGATAACCACTAAGATCAGCCCGTTCATAATTTAACCCTGCACTCAGGTATAATTTGTTTTTCCGGAAGAGATAGGCAAGACCGGCCCTGTTTGTTATATTGTCATTATCGTATATGTTAGACAGGGAATCAAGTCTGCCAAGGATTTCCGACTCTCCGGCGATTCCGAAAATTTCCCTGTTGTTGTCGCTTCTCCTGAAACGATTGTCAAAATTGATCTGCAGCTGACTGTTTTTTCCGATAGGTTCGGTGTATGAAAAGTTTGTGTTAACGGACAGGTTATTGGTGTAATCGTCGATGAACTGGTTATCAGGTACTGAATCAACAAGGGCCAGTTGCGTTCTGTCACTGTTACGGTTGTCATAGGAAACAGATGACCTGACAGATAATGTTCTGCCTTTTTTTAAAAACTTGTGCCGCCAGGTTAGATCGTTTCCAAGGTTATAACCCGAAGCATCGGAAATACTGCTGTTGAAAATTTCAGAATATACCGATCCGCCCGATATCAGGCCAAGTGACTGACTGATTGAGCTGTTTTCCTGCAGACTGAACCTGGGAATCATGATAATTGAATTAAGCGTATCGATTGTATATTCTATCCGCATATTAACCCGGTGGTTGTTGTTCTTCGAATCGGAATACGACGAATCTGATGCAAACTTTCCGTCCTCTACAAACAGGTATTCCGTATTGGAATTTACAATACGGGTATTTGCCGATGAATTATAAAAATAACTCCCGGAAACTGACATTTTCTTTCCCCAGTTATCAATATAATTGAAACCCAGCGAACTGTTCTTGCTGATACCGCTTGCTCCTCTAAATTGTCTTCCTCCCCAGCTGCCCCGGCTGCTTCCACCGGTAGTTGTTCCAATCAGATCCTGCATGGCAAAGTTCTGCTGGTTAATATTGTTGGTCATACCACTGAATGTAAATCGTCTGGGTCCGTTGAATACATTCAGGCTGCCACCGGTGAGGTACTTGTCATAAAAGTCGGTACCACCGGTTATCTTGCCAAAAGTGCTGTATTTACTATTTCTTCGTGTTATAATATTAATGGTCCTTGATGACTCGCCATCATCAAAACCTGTAAGTTCGGCCTGGTCACTTAACCTGTTATATATCTGAACCCTGTCGATCACATCAGCCGGCAAATTGCGGAGGGCAACCGAGGGATCATCACCAAAAAACGGTTTACCATCAACCAAAACCCGTTGCACATCCTCGCCCCGCGCTTTAATGGTACCATTTTCAACGGTAATTCCGGGCATCTTTTTCACAAGGTCCTCTGCATTGGCATCCACATGTACCTTAAATGCATCAGCCGTCATAACGGTTGTATCTCCTTTTTGTACCGCTGTTCCCTGTCCGACTACAACTACTTCCTGCAACATCTTGCTTTCCATTGAAAGGACAATGGTTCCCATATCCGTTACGGGACCTGCAATGGCTATCACCTTATCCAGGCGGGAATAGCTGATGCTTTGAATGGAAAACCCATATGATTTTTTTTTCAGATTACTGAAAAGGAATGCGCCGTTAACATCGGTGGTAACTGAAATTCTGTCAGTCGAATCCTTTAGATCGCTCAGTGTAACAAATGCTCCGATTACCGGTTGCTTGTCACCCTGGTCGATTATCCTCCCGGCGAGTTTGCTGTTTTGGGAATAAGCGGCAGGCAAACCGGATACAATAAATAGGATGCCCAGGAAAACAAAAGCCTTTAACAACCTGGAGATCATAACCGTTGAAGATAGCAGTTTTGAAAAAGTAAGGTGAACTGTAAACATTTCTTCATGTTTATGAAAATGATGATAAATTGGAAACAAAAATATGTTTTGGTTAAGGCCAAAGCAAATTAAATCTACAAACCCATTACATTTATAGATATACAGGCTGATTGTTCGAACTTTCCGTTTGAGCTGTCTACCGGGGAATGTAGTTTGCACAACAGCGGGCAGCGAGTTCGCCATCCATTGCGGAAGAAACGATTCCCCCGGCGTAACCCGATCCTTCACCTGCTGGGAACAAATTCGAGATGCGGATATGACTCCCGGTTTCCTGATCACGGGGAATTCTCACAGGGGAAGAAGTACGGGATTCCACCCCGACGATAACGGCGTCGCGGCTGAGAAATCCCTTCATTTTCGTGTCGAATTTTCTAAATCCTTCCTGCAGGTTTCTTTTGATAAAGTCAGGCAGCCATTCATGCAATGGCGAGAGCGTCAAACCCGGAAGGTAGGAACAAACCGGAAGACTTTGGGATTCCCGGTTATTGACAAAATCGGTAAGGCGCTGTGCCGGAGCACGTTGTCCGTGATGTGACTGTTTGTAAGCCTTCTGTTCCAACAGCTCCTGTAACCTGAGCCCGGCAAGACCCTGCATATTCTGGTACGACCGGAAATCAGCCGGCATCACCTGTACAACAATCCCTGAGTTGGCAAAGGGTGAATCACGTTTGGAAACCGACATACCGTTCACAACTATCTCGAATTCGGCTGTTGCCGAGGGAACAATTTGTCCGCCAGGGCACATGCAGAATGAATAAATACCCCGTCCGTTAATCTGTTCAACAAGGGAATAGGAAGCAGCCGGTAAATACTTGTCCTTTCTGCAATGATACTGGATATTATCAATGAGTTCCTGGGGATGCTCAACACGTATCCCCATGGCAAAGGGCTTTGACTCAAGATCAATTCCTTTTGCATTAAGCAGAAAATACATGTCCCTGGCCGAATGTCCGGTGGCAAAAATATAAGCTGCACCTTTTATTTTTTCTCCTTTTTCGGTCAACACATGGGTGATCTTACCATCGGAAATTTCCAGGTCGGTGACGCGTGAATTGAACCTGATACTGCCTCCTGCGGAAATAATGGTTTTTCGGATATTGGAAATCACACCGGGCAGTTTATCCGACCCGATATGTGGATGGGCTTCATAAAGCACACTTTCGTGAGCTCCATGGAGGTAGAGTATTTCGAGGATACGGTTAATATCTCCCCGTTTTTTCGACCGCGTGTAAAGTTTTCCATCTGAAAATGTACCGGCTCCTCCCTCACCAAAACAGTAGTTTGAATCGATGTTCAGGATGTGGTTACTTTCCAGCATGTCAATGTCAAAATGGCGTTCCCCGACCGGTTTTCCACGTTCCAGCAAAACGGGTCTTAATCCAAGTTCTATCAGTTGGAGGGAAGCAAAAATACCTGCAGGACCTGCTCCGATAACAATAACTTCGGATTTTTCAGCCACTTGCTGATAGGTAAAACTGTTTTCAACCGGAGAGGAAGCCTCTTCACCAAGATATACCTGGAAGGACATGTTGATCCGGATGTCTCTTCCACGCGCATCAATTGATTTTCGGGTAATTCTTATTGCGGAGATATCTTCTTCCGGAATATCCAGGGCCCTGGCAACAGCCGGCTTATAATGATCCTCGGCAAATGCCTGGGCAGGTGTCAGTATCAGGGAAATGTCCTTTTTCACTCAGTTCACGGTGATAACCACCGGCAAATTTACTCAAAATGAAATGTAACCATAAACATTCGTGAAAAAAGACGGTCGATTGAATTGGTATAAATGGCATCATCAGCAGGAGGAACAATGGTTTCACCGTTCCTGGTAATACTGGTCCTCAGAACATTGGTAAGTCCTACGGAATATTTAAATTCAATGGCAAACTTGAAGTATTGCAGGTAGAAATCCATGCCGGCACCTACCTCGTAATAGAAATCAAGTGGTTTTACCAATACCAGGTTGTTTTCCTTTCTTGATCTGCCCCATGTTTTTTTGGTAGCTGCAAGGTCAATTCGGGTATTTAATCCGCCGATCAGAAAGGGCCTGAAATTATTCATGCGTATGGATTTGTATTTGAACAGCATGGGAAATTCCAGGAAATTTGACTCCACTTTCACCGGATTATCTTCATGATTTATCACCAGACTTTGCGGGTCAGCAGGTACGTAATTGATTTCCCGCAGTCCGCCGAAAGCAATTCCCGGTGTAAACCGGAAATCGAAGTTATCGGTAAGCCGCAGGTTAGACAGGGCGTGAACATGGAATCCCGGGTGCAGTTTCGATACCTCGGTATAAATTCCGGAATCGATTGCCATTTGGGAATTCCGGATATCAAAGTCCATGGTATTGATGCCGAGCGAGAATCCGAAATGAAGCCACTTGTCATCGTGGTTCGGATCAAATTTCACTTTTTCCTTTTGAGCATTGAGCAAAAGAGGAAAAAAAACAAGAAGCAGAAGGTAATGTTTCAAAACCAAAGGGTAATATATACGGACTATTAAACGTGAATGATGTAAAAATAGTATTTTATCTCTATTCCCCAATCGGATAAGAAAGTTGGGAGGCATGCTAATTTTTGTAAATTAGCAGCCTGTCTTTAATCACGAATAACCTTCACAACATGTACACCGAAAAATACCTGTTTGATTTTACCCGCCAGGTTTTTATCAGGATGGGATGCAGCAACGCCGATGCTGATATGATATCAGCAGTGTTCCTTGCAGCAGAATTGCGTGGTTTGCCTTCGCATGGCATGATCCGCATCAAGGATTATTACCAGCTTTGGAAAGCCGGAAGAATAAATGTAAGACCTGACGTCCGCGTTGTTCATGAAACACCCGGAACTGCGGTGGTTGATGGTGACGGCGCTGTTGGGATGGTGGCGGCCACCAGATCCATGGAGATTGCGATGGAGAAAGCCATAAAAGTAGGGACCGGCTGGGTTTCAACCCGAAACTCGAATCATTATGGTATTGCCGGTTACTATGCCATGATGGCCCTGAAACATGATATGATCGGCTTGTCGATGACAAATGCCAATCCGCTGGTTGCACCCACTTTTTCGGTTAGCCCCATGCTTGGAACCAATCCCATCGCAGTGGCAATTCCGGCAGGCAAGCAGCCGCCGTTTGTCGCCGATTTTGCAACTACGCCCATAGCTCGCGGCAAACTTGCAGTAGCTGAGAAAAAAGGTGAAAAAGTGCCGTTGGGTTTTGTACAGGATAAGGACGGGGTACCAACGGATGACCCTGCCATTCTGAAATCAGGCGGTTCCATGCTTACCCTGGGAGGCGATTACATTCACGGGAGCCACAAAGGTTTTTGCCTGAGTGCCATAGTCGATATTTTTTCAGCTGTTTTTTCCGGCGCCAACTTTGGACCTTTTGTGCCCCCATCTGTGGCTTACCTGCCTGTTCTCGACAGGAAAGTGGGAGAGGGTACGGGTCACTTTTTCGGTGCAATGCGGATTGATGCCTTTCAGGAGGCGGCAGCATTTAAAGCATCCATGGATGAATGGATAGTAACTTTCCGGAGTGCCCGGCCTGCTGACGGTCATGAAAAAGTCATAATACCCGGTGACCCGGAACGGGAAAAGGAGGAGAAGATCAGGGCCGAGGGTATTTCAGTGCTTCCTGCTATTGCTAAGGAGATGAAGGAGATAGCGGATGAGTTGGGAGTAGGGTTTGCGGTTTGAAATTGTGATTGTTGTGAGTTGTGATTGTTGTGGGTTGTGATTGTTATTAGTATCTGTAACACCACAACCCACAACCCACAACTCAAAACCAATTCTTCATAAAGCCCTGTTTGTCTAATACTTCCAAATACTTCTGCGAAAAATATACGTTGTCTTTCCTGGTATATCGCTTTTCTGTAAAGATCTGTGCCAGGGTTTCCAGCTTATTTTCTTCCAGTAGTTTTATCGTAAGTTCAGAGGATTCTTTTTCAGCGTAAGATCTGTTTATATCTTCCGGCTTGTATTCCTTGTATTTTTCAAAATGAACAACCGACTCAACCGGCAGCCTGTCAGTGAGGGCGGGATTATCCGCCGGGTAACCGGCCACCAGGGTGGTCACAGGTACCACGGCCTCCGGGAGCTCCAGGATCTCAATTATTTTGTCGGCATTATACACCGTTGTACCCAGATAACAAATACCCAGACCATGTGATTCTGCAGCAAGAGCGCAGTTTTGTGCAACCAGCAATGCATCTGTGGATGCCGTTATAAACGACAGGAAATTATCATAGCCGGGATCGGCTTTTCGCTGCCTGCACCAGCTGTTGAACCGGTTGAAATCGGCACAGAATGTAAGTAACAGTGGCGCCTGCAGGATCATATTTTGCTTAAAATGTACCTCCCATAGCTTTTCCCTGGCTTGCCTGTCTTGTGTGACAATAATACTGTATACCTGCATATTGCCGGTTGTGGAAGCCCGTGTACCCGCATTCAGGATTTCCAGGAGAACTTTCTCATTGACAGTATCTGCCCTGAAGTTTCGGATACTGCGATGGTTCAGCATTGTGTCCAGCATAATTCTTTTATTTTGCTTATAAAAATACCAGATTACTTTGAATTACTTTGCATAATTAGTATTTTTCGCCGGTCTAAGTAACTTAGTTTGCTCAGTCTCGTTTTTTTGGAGAGGTTTTTTATTAACCAGTTTTATTCATGGCCAGCTGATGAAATACGGAGCATTGTTCAGAGAAAACATCCGGGTTTCGGTAATATCGGTAAAGACAAACCTGTTACGCACAATCCTGACTGTATTGATCATTTCTTTTGGCATTATGGCCCTTGTTGGGATACTTACTGCCATTGATTCCGTTAAGAACACCATTACGAGGCAATTCGCCACCATGGGGGCTAATACTTTCACCATCGAAAGCAGGGGATTTACTGTTCAGATCGGAAAGAACAGGTACCGGAAAAAAAACCATCCCTACATTTCATTCCGGCATGCCCGTGAATTTAAGGAAAGGTTCAGCTTTCCCGCAAGGATATCCGTATTTACAGCTGCTTCCGGTATGTCCACAGTAAAGTACAAGTCGGAAAAAACACACCCCAATGTATCCGTTATAGGATCCGATGAGGATTATCTCAGCACGGCCGGTTTTGAAGTTGGTCAGGGACGTAATATTTCATATCAGGATGTGTTGATGAACCGGAATGTGGTCCTTATCGGGGTTGATATTGCTGACAAGATCTTTAAGAACAACGAAGATCCCCTGGATAAGCAGATATCAATCGGCAAGGGCAAATATCAGGTAATTGGTATTTTAAAAAAGAAAGGATCGAGTATCGGGGGTGGCGATAATTTATGCATAATTCCGTACACGAACGTACGGCAATATTTCTCATCACCAAGGCAGGATTATTCGATTAATGTGACGCCCGATAATGAAACACTTGCCGAAGCTGCAGAAGGCTATTCCGAAGGTTTGTTCCGTTCGGTCAGGCGCCTGGATGTAATTGATGAAACAGATTTCAATATTGTCAGAAGCGATTTTTTATCCAATATTTTTAAAGATCTCATAGGCATTGTACTGATAGCTGCCACCATAATCGGGGTTGTTACGCTTTTTGGTGCCGCCATTGGTCTGATGAACATTATGCTTGTTTCGGTTACCGAACGAACCACCGAAATAGGCATCAGAAAAGCTATCGGAGCCAGGAGTTCCCTGATCAAGCAGCAATTTCTTTTTGAAGCCATTCTGATTTGTCAGATTGGCGGGATTTTGGGTATAGTATTAGGAATTTTCATCGGAAATATAGTATCTTTAATAATGAAATCAGATTTTTTGATACCCTGGATATGGATATTGGCCGGTTTAGCGTTATGCTTCATTGTGGGGCTGGTATCAGGATATTATCCGGCGGAAAAAGCTTCGCGCCTTGATCCGATTGTAGCCTTGCGGTACGAATAATTTTTTCTAAATGTTATGATATATGAAAGAATTGATCATTAAAAAAACAACAAATACTCCCGGGATTGATTTCAATCCCGAAACCGGCTTAATGAAGATTGAAGGACGTTCAATTCCTGAAAATCCGGGTGATTTCTTCGACCCGCTGATTGAGTGGCTCGAAGAATATTTTATGAACCCTGTAGATGTTACACGGTTTGATATGAGCCTGGAATATGTGAACAGCGGATCGTCGAAATATCTGCTGGGCATATTCCGTATCCTGAAGAAAAAGCATGACGAAGGCAGGCAATGCCAGATCAGCTGGTATTATGAAGAGGATGACGAGGCCATTTTCAGCCTGGGTGAACATTACCGCACTACCGTAAAAATCCCGTTCAATCTGATTGAGTTTATTCAGTAGGTTGAATTCTGCGCTATCATCCTGCCGGCGTCAGTTATACCGCATGGCATCGGACGGGTTG
>Ga0209431_10001353_pt1 | contig 20385 bp, 17 predicted proteins | sample RifCSP13_3_FD_184021 | JGI IMG/M metagenome (GOLD analysis project Ga0209431, IMG submission 184021) | Soil microbial communities from Rifle, Colorado - Rifle CSP2_sed 13_3 (SPAdes) (version 2) | ecosystem: Environmental > Terrestrial > Deep subsurface > Rock core/Sediment | place: Rifle...
TAGCTAGAGACACGGAGATAGCGAGAGACACGGAGATAGCGAGAGACGCAGAGAAGACGAAATGACAAATGAGAAATGAGAAATGGAAAATGTTTTATTACCCACTAACCACTAACCACTCCCGACGAACCAGCAACCACCAACCACTAACAACGAACCACTAACCACCAACCTTACTAACGTCTCTTTCATAAATGCTTCTTCGCCCACTCATTAAGTACGTATACTCCCCACGCGCGAGACCAACTAGTGTGCCCATTCAGATGACTCTTCCACACGTCGCGTGCTTCATCCACTGCAACCAACTGTCCCAGAGCGTCTGAGAACTCTGCGAGTCCGAGATCGATGGTCTGTCGCAATGGACCTTTCAGCCAAGTGGCCCACGGAAGAGTGAATCCTCGCTTAGGTTGATTAACAACTTCGGACGGCAGCAGATCACCAAGCGCATCCGTTAACAGTGACTTTGGCACTCCCTTTCGCACCTTCAAACCTTCCGGTAACCGCGTTACGTATTCTACCAACTCCTGATCCAGGAACGGGACCCGCACCTCCAACGAGTGGGCCATGCTCATAACGTCTGTATCGCGCAACAGCATGTTCACCAGATACGACTGTGCCTCCATGCAGCTGACGGCGGTAAAAGTGTCCATTCGCCGCGACGCTTCAGCACTTTCAGCGAGCCATTGCCACCAGAGTGATTCGCCGTAGCCCGCCGAATTCCCGTTCAGTAACGAGCGTACTTGCTGCGGAGTAAAGAGCGCCCGAGAAAAGTAGTAGGGATCGGGTAGGGACTCTGGTTCATTCCAGAGTGCAGCGATCTTTCGAGCTGCGTCACCTGGAGCGACACCCTCACCAGCTCCCGTTGCAGCAGCAGCCATCGCGGCGCGCAACCCATCCGGCAACCGGCCGCCCAGTGTGGCGATTCTCTGATACTGAGGCGTGCGGTGGAACGTGCTGTAGCCGCCAAAAACTTCATCTCCCCCTAAACCGGATAATGCAACCTTTAATCCTGCTTGGCTCGCCGCCCACGAAACAAAGTAGCTATTGATGCCGTCGATTGTTGGTTGATCGAGCGCAATGATGGCTTCATTCAGCCGGGCCAGCATCTCACCACTTGTTAAGGTGAGTTCGCGATGATTGGTGCCGAATCTTTCAGCCGTGCGGCGTGCCGTCGTTCCTTCGTTGAACTGGTTCTCCTGGAATGCGACGGTGAACGTATGGATCCCGGGAACCACGCGACTGGCGAGCGCCGCGAGAGATGTCGAATCGATGCCCCCACTGAGAAAGACCCCCACCGGCACATCGGAAAGCAAGTGGCGCCGAACGCTCGCTTCCAACAACGTGCGGACTTGCGCCCTGGCTGTTTCCGCCTTGGGCGAGTCATCGCCATTTGTCCCGGCAGTCTGCGTGATAGTCCAATAACGCTCTGGCTGAGGAGGGGAGATTTTTTCGCCGAGACGGATAGTCATCCGATGGCCGGGTGGTAGCGACTGAACACCCTCGAGCAGAGTTTCCGGTTCGCCAACGGCGCCAAAGAAAAGAAAGCTTTGGAGTCCCGACCGGGCCAGTTTTCGAGGGACGGCGCCACTAGCCAGGAGAGTTCGGACTTCTGAAGCAAAGAGAAACTGTGGGGCTCCATCAGTTGCACTATCATGGTGACCGTTTGTGTAAAAGTAATAGAGCGGTTTGATGCCGAGACGATCACGGGCGAGAAACAGGGTACCGTCGGTCCCCCCAAAGACATTGCGGCGATCAAACACCGCGAAGGCGAACATACCCTTGAGGTAGTAGACGCAGTCGGCGCCCCATTCCTCGTATGCATGTGCAATGACCTCTGAATCCGAGCGAGTACTAAAGGTGTGACCACGGTCCCAAAGATGGTCGCGCAGTTCGCGGTAATTGTAGATCTCACCATTGAGGATGACAGCGACTGACTGATCTTCGTTGAAGATGGGTTGATGTCCGGCTTCCGGGTCGATGATGCTGAGGCGGCGCATGCCCAGGGCGAGCCGTCCAGCCTTGAGGTAGCCTTCATCGTCTGGCCCGCGATGGATCATCGTGGGGGTCATGCGCTTGACGAGCGTCAAGGACAGTTGCTGATCAGTGGTGATGGCGCCGCAGATACCGCACATGGGTTATTGAAGATTGACGACTGAGACGAGACGATCCACGAAATCACACGAAACAGCACGAAACAAATTCAAATTGTTTAGAGTTCTCGTGTCCGCGCCTTCATCATTCTCAACGTGGTTGCGAAGTTGGGCCAAGATCGTTTTCTTACTTGGAACACACTCAACTGGAACACACTCGACTGGAACACTCAACTGGAACACACTCAACCAAATCCTACACACGGCAGTGTGTAGTGCTTTTCAGATCCAACCTACAAAGACGTGCCCCCCCCTGCTCTTTTTCAACAATACCAACTCAGAAGACGGGTGACATTCAGAACCCTCAACTTCACCCGTCCTCAATTTCGATGAAGCTTCTGAGTCGGCAACGTTGGATAAGGGAGGGGGTGGCGTCCGTCTAGTAGGTCGGATCTGAAAAGCACTACACACTGCCGTGTGTAGGATCTATTTTTTTGACACAGTCTCTGCCGTGTGTAGGATTTCCTTGGCCCATCACAACTCTCTTAGTAGGCTGGATCTGAAAACATCTACACATTGCCGTGTGTAGGATCTTCAATCGCCTCAAGCGGCTCGTTTACGCGCTTATCATGCGCGGCAGCGGGAAGCTTATGACGAGAGATCCCCAAATCTCTCTCGATCAAATAAAGCGACACCATCAACTCGGCGAGCATTCTCTGAAAGGCGTAATAAAAACCCGCCCAGCCATCGAGCACTCCGCCGCGGAGCACAAGGCAATAACAAAACACCACCACAGGAGCAACGACTCGCCAACGCCGAACTCGATCCGTCCAGCTCAAATCATTCGATGGGGTGCGCAACAGCTTTAGAGCCTCCAACTCCGTATAACGACTTTGCGCCTGTAACCAGTGCCTCATCGGCTTACGATCATCGTGAAGAATCTTCGCTTGCAATTGGGCCAAGCCGCCCTCAACAAACACTCGTTGAGTATGACCGTCCTGAACATATCGAGCTCTCGATTTTCTGAACAGGACGGTGACAGGGGGGTAGATCCCGGAGTTCAACCGCTTACCTTGAATGCAATAAGTGAAGTTAGCGCGATATCCATTCACAGCGGTTGACGAGTCGAGTCTTCCGAGTTCGTTAATAAACTCAGCAGTAACAATGTAATCCGCATCGAGAGCCAGTACCCATTCAGTTCTTATTTGTGTCTGTTCGAGGCCAAAGTTCCACTGGTTGGAATGTTTATCAAACTCCCGTTGAAAGACGCGGACCTGTGGAAAGGCGCTGATAATTCGAAGAGTCTCGTCCTCGCTGAAGCTGTCCACCACCACGATATCGTTGGCCCAGGACAATTGCTCCAGCGAACGCCCGATATTCGTGGCTTCGTTGTAGGTGAGTATTAACGGAGTGATTCTGTCGAGCACCTTCTATCCTTTGCGTGCATGAACAATCATGTTCATCCAAAGCCCGGACACACGCCCGTAGTAACTGAACTTCAAATCCCTGAAGTCATGAGCTTCGACCAGTGTCGCAAGAGTTTTTCGGTTGAAGAACTTGATGTGCCCGCCGTCCTCAAGCGCACAGAAGTGGCGATCCATCCGACCTGTAATTGCCAGCGCCAGATTTTTAAGGTAGCCGTAGTAAGGCGTGGTTAAGATCAAATGTCCCTGAGGTCCCAACAACGCCGCAGCCGTCGCGATCAAATCTGCTGGCCGGTAAAGGTGCTCTATCACATCGCTTAAGACGACCAGATCGAATCCTCCGACGCCGAGCTTCCTCTCAATTCCCAGCTCAATGACCGCACACAGGAATGATGCGTTTGGATTCCTGTCTTCCCGTTCGTGTTATTTAGTGTGACTTCGTGGATCGTCTTCCCTTGCCGTTTTCAGCGATGACTTCCTCATACACTTCAGAGAGTCGTTCTGCGATCACTTTCCAGTCAAACTTCTGGGCCAGCTTAAGTCCGGCTTGGCCCCGCCGCGCTCTCTCACTTTCACTGCTGCAAGCAACGGCAAGCGCCTGTTCGAGCGAATCCTTATTGATCTCGGCTATCCATCCCGCCTCTTCTGCGAAGATTTCGGCTGAAAGATCTACTTGCGGGCTAACAAGCACGGGCACGCCATAGGCCAATGCCTCCATGACACAGAGACCAAAGTTTTCATGATGTGAAGGCAGAGCTAATAGTGAAGCATTGCGGAGTGCTGCGTCTTTACGCTCACCATCGAGCCATCCCGTAAACCGAACAAAATCGCCAGCCAGGCTTTCGCCGACCTTGCGTTTTAAAGAATCAACAAATTCAGGGGGCCCGTCCCCGGCCAGAACCAATCGCCAATTCATAAACTCTTTTCGCTGCAATAAGGAAAGGAAGGCGTCCAGCAGCGTGGCAATTCCCTTTGTCGGCAACAGTCGAGACAAGACGAGCACGTATGCCTTGTCTTCGAGCCCTGGTAACACGTGCTTGATGGAGACTGCAGTATTCGCTCCGTTGTTGAGGTGAACGCCCAGCGGAACAACGAAACCGCGTCTTAGGTGGAGCGATTGTTCGACGGCTTGCCGTTCTGTTTCTGAGGTGTAATGAACCGCTGCAGCTCCTTGTAACATCGCCTTGGCCGCCGCGTGCCAGAACAGTTTCTTGCGTAGAGTTTTCTGTTTCATGGCCCAGGGGCCAAGCGTTCCGAGCGGGCGAACGATGTAAGGAACACCATTAGCACGACAGGCCCTCGCGGCGGCGTAAGAACTGTGATTGAACACCGCGTGTATATGCACAAGATCGAACTGACTGACATTGGATTCCAGCCAGTTGGCAAGTGATGATGAATATTTGAACGACTTGCCGAATCTGGCGGGAAAAAAGACTGTAGGTACGTCCTGGAACGATACCGGAACGCCTTTCCCGCAGTCGCCATGGTCATTTGGCGCTGTTGTTAACAGGAGAACTTCCTGTCCCGATCCGATTAGGGCGTTACATATTTGGGTGGCCGCTTGACTGGGACCACCGTCGCGTTCAGAAACACCGGGAATTACGTGTAGGACTTTCAAACTGCGGAGTCAACCCAACCCAAACTCTCGTTCCTGTGCCGGGTCCCTGCTCGGTCCTGTCATCCCGGAAATCAGTTCCAGCCAACGTTCCTGGAAGAGCGACATTGAAAACTTCTGTTGTAATCGCTCGCGACCAGACTCACCCATCCGGCGGCGCAGGTCAGAATCGTTCGCGAGCCGTAGAATGGCAGCGCTGAGTTCGTCAGGCCTTTGATACTCAACCAGAATGCCCGTAACTTCGTCTTTGACTACCTCTGGTACGGCGGTGCATCGTGCCGCAATGATCGGGAGTCGATGGTGCATTGCTTCTAGAAACACAATGCCGAACCCTTCGCCGGCGCTGGGCATGATGAACAGATCGCTCTCTTCGTAGGCCGCATGGAGAGCCTCTTCATCGACCCAGCCGCGGAACTCAACGCGATCGGAAACACCGACCTCCCTTGCTAGTTGAACGTGACGTTGAAGGTCATTTCCGGCCCCGATGACTATGTATTTACAGCGAGGAACGACTTCGAGAACGTTCGGCAGTGCCCTGATAACTGTGTCTACGCCCTTGTACTGCTCAGCAGCGGATAAGCGACACACTGTTAAGATCACAAAGTCGTCAGCCGATCGGGATCTTATTGTGTTGCCATTCCACTCGGGTTGCGATTCTAGCGTGTCGGGAACTACCTGTATTCGGTTTGCATCAAGCCCGTTCAATTCGACTAATTGGCGCTTTGTATATTCGCTGACCGATGCTACGAAATCGGCTTGCCGCATCGCAATGCGTTGGCCCAACGGCAGCTTCTTCCAAGCCTCTATACCATGTGCTGTGACTCCATAGCGGATACGGCGTTTGAGCAACTTCAACATCAGGCCTATCGGAGAATGGTTGACGTGCCCGATGAGCACTAAATCTGGGTTACCGGAAAGAACCGTCCTCAGCGATCTCCACAGAAAAGCCCACTTATTTCCGCTGAAGCTTTCTAAAGAGAGATGGGGGTACTTTGAGGCGTGCTTATGAACGTCGGCCGGGGTATCTGTCAACACAAGTACTCGAACACGGCCGCGATTTTCTAATTCGTTCAGAGTCTTGCAGACGCAGCGGTTGTAAGTCGGAATCCCTCCGTAAGCCCCGAACGTGGTTGTCTGAAGAGCGAGTATCAAGAAGCAACTGCGGTCGTCAAGTGTGAGCTGGCTGTGTGTTGCTCATGCCAACGAACGATCTCCGCCATTCGATTGTCGTAGGAGTATGCCGGCACACAGCGCGCGTGACCGGCTGCGGCTATCTGTGCGCGTTCATTTGGATGGGCCAGGTAGTGGTCGATCTTCTCGGCTAATTCCTCGACCGTGCTAAAGCAAGCAATCTCCTTCCCCTCCTCGTACAACCGAAGCGCCTCAGTGGTTCGCTCGTGCAGCATAAAGCCGCCGCAGGCAGGAATCTCGTAAGTTCTTGTTGTGGTTTCATCCCCTTGTGACGCACCCTTAACAATACCCGACATAATCGCCAGGTTAATTCGAAAGGCACGAATAGCTTTTGCGTAGCTCGTTCCATTTAACGGCGCACCACAGATGAAGGGACGTAGATTCCTGGACCCGATTTTCTCCCACTGATTACCCCATATTCGCAAATTGATCTTCGGTCTGATACTAACGAGCTCATCGAGTAACTGCTCTTTTCTAGCTGTGAAGGTTGCAATCACACCGACATCACATTGGTACTGGGAGCGGTCTCTTTGATCCAGATGCACCGGCTTGTGTATCTCAGGGTCATATCCATGTGGAAGGTAAACAGTCTCTCTCAAGGGCACTTGTTTGATTACATCTTCTGCCAGAAACTCTTTCGTAAAGAACGTGCAATCGTATTCAGGAAGTGAGTGCTGCAACATCGACCCATGGGCAAACGCAGAAGTGTCAGGGTAATAGTTGTAGAGTGCAATTCCATCAGCCCGAAGGCGCCGCAGTGTATCCGCTGCAAGGAATTGACCCTTAAACGCGAGTAACAAGTCTGGCTGAAACGAGTGGGCAGTGTCGAGGATTAGTTCATTGTATTCCACTGAAAGCATGGGCCGCAGAGCACGGAGGGCCGCCCGGGAAGCCTTCCGTCGGAGTTGCGGGAACACGGTCTGTTGGTCGATATCCGTGACGTCATGACCTTGCCGGCGCAGCGCAAAACAGCATGCTCTCGCACAACTGCCGTACCAATTTTCGCCCAGGAAGAGAATCTTCAACATGAGGCTCGTGCGGACCGCAGCATTGGTATCCCGTTTCGCTCGTTATAAAGTTCATGCCACCGGCTTGCCCGGTGGAGATTCCGTTTCCTGCTACCGCGAAAACTTCCTTTCAATTACTCGCTCTCCGCAGCTTCACAAGCATGTCCATCGTATAGATGCGGTCCTTTGTGGTTCCCAACTCCACCAGCAATCGCATAGCAATTCCAGCACGAACCAACTGCCACAAAGCAAACCTGGCAGCACTCACAAGTCCATGTGGTTCAGGTCCACACTCTCTAAAATTAACGTCCGGTGAGAACCCACAAAGCGTGGCGAGTTGACGAAAGTTGTTCGTCGTAAAAGCCCACTCGTGAGTTATATCCCAGTGACGTGTAAGTGAACCGAACGGGGAAACGGCATTAGGAACCATAGCTACCAACGTGCCACCGGGGCGAAGCACGCGACTACACTCGCGCAGGATCTCTAACAGCTTCTCTTTAGATACGTGCTCGAGAAAGTTCAGGGCAGTTATGAAATTGAGCGAAGCCGTTGAACTCGTGCGTAGAAAGTCGAGAACGTCGGCGTCAAAAAGAGGCGCCTTCACGAACTTGCGGCCGTGGATCAGTTCTTCTTCGCAGAGATCAACGCCAGCGACGTTCTTATACCCCAAGGTCTCCAATAAGAAGACGAACTCTCCGCACCCGCATGCGAGATCGAGACAGTTCGCGTCCTTTGATTCAGGTAGCCAACGGCGGAAGCGGCGTAATAGTGCTGCTGCGTTCTCCTCGTAGTACCGAAGGGTTGCCTCGTGACTACGAGCGGCGGTTGTCTGATAGTAGGCGTTGGTGATTTCGGCGGTGGAGTTCAATGCTGTTGAGGAACAGGGCTAACGCGCGATCGAGAACCGCGGTTTCATACTCTCACTTCGCTTCCGATGACTTACGGTTTCGAAAGCGACGATAGCTGCCTTGAAAGTTAGGAAAGACAAAACTATTGCGACGAAAACGGTGACGGCCTCAGGCATATCCGACATTCCAAGGACCGTTGAAACGTAAAGGAGCATGTGAACCGGCTGTTCTCGGGGATCAGTTCCCGCAGTACGCCAGAGTAGACCCTGGCCCAGGCCAATTAGGAACATCCCTGCAACAACACCGATAGTTCCAAAATTCCAATACAGCTCTCCCACTGCCGTCATTCCAATCGCCGTGGTCGCATCGCTTTCCAACTGAAACAAGCCGAGATAAGTACTGAACCAGCCTCCGCGCGTTACGGTCGGTTTGTCGGGCCAAATGATTCTCGGAATGAATGAGTAGGAGGCATACTGCATCGTCTCGCCCCAGAGCAATCCCCCGTGCTTAACTTCACCCACAAAGAAGCCGACTGGAACCGCATCGAATTGTCTGTTGATAAACTGGTCCAACTGTTCTGCCAGGAAGGACTCGTTCAAAGGGTTCTGTTTTTCCTGACTCCACTTGTTGAACGTTTCCACCAGGTGCGCTCTTGGATCCTCACCTTCCAGAACGGGTCGTTGTCGAGCCGTATGCACTACGGGTGCGACTATGCCGAGGTAGAAAAGTCCGAGACAAAGCGCGAAAGGCGCCATCCAGATCCTTAAGCGTGGTCGAATGATGAAGAACCAGAAGATGGGCAAGAACGAGAACATGATGTAGGCTTTTGAACCCGAAGCGAGGTTTCCAAAGAACAATCCGGCGGTTGCCAAAACTAGTATCAACATGAACGTAAGCCGCGATAAGCCAAAACGGTGACGGGGCGTTACGGCAAAGGCGCAGGTGGCGCCGACTAAGGCTACAGCGAAAATCCGGTTAGCCCCTCCCAAAAAGCTTACGTATCCGGGACGCAACTGGAACAGAAGGCCGATAATCCACACCACTAGCAGCCAACCGATCAAATGCTTCTCATTGCCGTGGGATCTTCGTGTTTCGTGAGGTCGCAGCAATTGGATGCCGGCGTGCACGACCACTGCGCCGACCAGAAACAAAACGTAACCCCCAGCAAGATCGGACAAGCCCACGGCAGATCGTTCACTGGCAAATCGGACAGTTTCACCAAGGTCCGTGGTAAGACCAACGTAGAGCGGCGAAACGCCCAACCCGATGCAGTACCAAAAGAAGTAGAAGGAAAGGGGTGTCAACCACAATGGGGCCTTTTGGGCTTCCCGAAAACCCAGAAGGGCGTAAACAAGAAACATCGTGACGCCGCCAAGCACGAGAGTTGTATTTGGATCGGTCCATAAAAGGGTGGTGGCTATGATCGACACGGCTCCAGCGTGAACTTTGAGTTCCGTCCAAGGCCCCTTTTGCTCAGGATTTTTTGCGAGCGGAAATCGCATATCACTTGTCAGGCGTTAGTGTGCCGAAAAGTGTTTGGCGTCTGCAGATTGTTAACCGTCTTCGCGCTAATCGGCCGACTCCTTCCAGTTACTCGGTTGAACAGTCGAAACGGGATGTGAAAGGCGAGAAGAGGAATGCCGAATCGAAAGTTCCCTTGTTTCTTCAGTAGGCTGCGTAGCTCTCGTGCGTAACTGTTCTGCCCTCGTATCTGTTGAAGAAAAGAATTCACAACATATCGTGCGGTTAATCGCGCGGTCATCAGTTGGTAGCGCCGCCATTCTAAGTCTGGAAACCGTCGTGGCTGGAATACCTTGTCGGGAATTGTAAATGAATCAATCACATCGAGGAGTTTTGCAGGATTAACGGAAGAACTGGAGAGTCCATGAGACCGACCATAGAAGAGTGGTTGGTCGGTATGCAGATAGTCTCCCACGCGACAAAGACGAGCGGCCAGGTCCAAATCTGCCGCGTAAAGGAGGCTGTCATCGTAACCTCCTACGGCTCGATACGCATCAGACCTGATAAAGAAGCTCGAGTGTCCACCTAAACCACTTCCTCTAGCCATGCGATTGAGCATCTGTCTTCCTGGAATCTTTGATACATCGGCTCCAAACAGAAACTGCTTTTTCAGTGGTTGTCGGGATTCAGTTGTAAGAAACTCCGCGGACGTTGCAAGAGCGGCAGACGAGTTTTGCTCCATAAGGTCATAAAGCTTTTCAAGACATTCGCTCGCAAGCCAATCATCGGAACAAAGCATCTTCAAATAGCGCCCTCGCCCAGCTTCCGCCGCCTTCTTGACATTGGCGTTCATCCCAAACCGCTTTGGATTTCTCAGGTAGACGATCCTCGAGTCGCGTTGAACGTATTGAGCGGCGATTTCCTGTGTGTTGTCAGATGAGCAGTCGTCAGAAATTATCAATTCCCAATCAGAAAGGGTCTGATTCAGGACGCTCTCCAGGCAATCAGCCAGGAAGCGGCCATAGTTATAGGTCGGCACACACACCGAGACGGCGGGTAGTTTGTCTCGCATCGTAGCGCTTCTTTCTGGCAGCGAAGATCGACCAGACATTCATTTCAGAGGTGCGTTGATGTTCTGGAAAGAGCTCTTCAATAGCTTTAACAACGCCCCTCTCAGCGCTGTCATGCAACGCAACGTACCCACCGGGTCTCACAAATGGCATCCATGATTCCAGGTCTGAGCTGCAACCTTCGTAAGAATGGTCGCCGTCTATAAAAAGCAAATCGATAGGCTGGTTCCAGGACTCCGAGACAGTAACTGAGGTATTGCGATGCGTATCAATCCGGTCAGCATACTGCCGCACATTCTGTTCGAACTCCGAAAAGACGTCAGCATTAGAGTCATATGGCATGGCATCGTTCATCCAGGTATCTACACATACCAATCGCGAGCCGGCAGATAGTCCAGCAGCTATATTCGCGGACGACTTCCCTTTGAATGAGCCAACTTCCAGGGCGACCCCGCCGGCAGAAACTCTGTTTGCTAGCCAGTAAAGGAACCGACATTCCAGTGGATGCAGATATCCAGGAATATCCTTTAGATCTGGAGGAGGACGGACTCCCACCCAGATACAATTCTCCAGTGCCTTCCTTTTAAGGTGGCGCACGCTTAAACGAAACATAACCGGACCCACCAAAGTCGAGCCATTTGGTGCTGGAGACGGCGTAAGATCAGTGACACAGTAAGTTGTACGCAAAGGAAACAGAGCGCGATATAGACTTAACACCAATGTCCACGGGGCTTAATGCTTGGTGCTTCTGCTATGCCCGTACCGCACCAATGCCCAAAGGAAGTGAGATCCAGTTTGGGCCAAGATAAGTCCCGCCAAACGTGCAGCATGTTCCACAAACGAATGTCGTCAAATACAAATATTGGGTCGGACTCGTAATTAAGCTTCTCAAAATGCCCAATCAATCGTCGCTCCAAAAACCCGTCTTTGGCAGCATCTATAAAAACGAGATCCGCTTTGATTAAGGTATCTCTGTAGGCTTGAAAGGTGTCTGCATCGCCGAGATCTGCAACAAGCTGAACCAGCTTTCCACTGTCAAAGTCCGACTGCTGGAGACAGCTATTCGGATATCGATTCCATCGAACTACATCAAACGTCAAAACTGACCCCTCTTCTGGTAAGTATTTCAATAGGGTCAATGCAGACAGGCCCTCGGCTGTGCCGATTTCAACTACGCGAAGAGGCCTCAAGACCTTAACCAAGCCGGCCAGCAGTTTGTAGTGTTCGCCGGGCCAAAGTGACAGTCTTTTCCGTCCGTAAGTTAACCTTCCGTCTGTCCGTTTACTAATATCTTCGAGATCAGGGATTAGCTGTGTCTGCCTGATTGTTTCAACTGCCAAATCGATCAATCGTGGTGATGGCCGCGAGACCGCGTCATCCTCCGAGTACAACATTGAGTACTCGATGTGCCTTGCCTTAACCGGACTAGGCATCAGCATTCGTTGCATTTTGCTCAGCAGGCGATTAGCCATCCTGCTCCCTTAAGCGTCCGCGGTGCATGTCCTCCCACTGATCCAGCATCTCCGGTCATACCAACCCGGAATTCCCTGAGGTCGACCGAACATAATGCCCGCAGTCTTAAGTAATGGGTCATCGGAATCTCGCCAGATAGCGAGACCTTCTTGCACACGATCCCATTGCCGACTCCTAATCAAACTGAGCATAGCCTTTAACAACACCCTACGGCGCATTACCGTCTCGTCAGAGGGAGAAGGTATTTCAATGCCCGGATAAAGCGATCGGTATTCGTTTACATGTTCGTAGTAGATCCCAAACTGCCAAAACAGGTGCTGCCAGGATTGGTGAGCAAAAGGGTGGTTAGGCTCGCGTTCGGCGATTGTGATTAGCGGTTCAGAAACATATGCGGCTGCTGACCGTTTCACTAAACGCAACCACATGTCGACGTCACTGATGAAGCCAAACCGTGAATCGAACTGGCCGTGCTCGCGGTAAGTAGAGGCTCGAGCCATTACGGTCCCCCAGACGCACGAAGTAAGGGTACGAAAGTAATGGGTCCCTATGTACTCACCTGGAATCCTGCCTGTGAAGGGCTCGCAAAACAATCGGACGGAACCATCAGACAGCTTTGCCTTATAGGCATTAAAGACGAAAGGCGTATCGGTCTCGGAATCTAACGCTTCCTTCCATCTTGCTATCAAATCCACTCGGTAAACGTCCCCATCGTGTAGGTTCGCGATGTAATCCCCGCTGGCCTTGCTGATGGCAGCATTCAAATTCCCCGGCATGGAAAGGTTCTTGGCGTTACGAAAATACCTGATCCGTCGATCTCGGCTCCGATAATCTTCACATACATCTCTCGTCTCGTCGGTCGAGCAATCGTCGCTAATGATCAGCTCAAAATCGCCGAACGTTTGGACTAAGATACTGTCCAAAGTTGGGGGCAGAACCGCCGCGCGATTAAAGGTAGTAAGGCAAATGCTAACTGGAACCATTTCAATGCAGAACTTCAGGTGACCGATTCCTATTACGGATTTTCTGAATCACCATCCAAGGGACGTTTACGGAACTACGTAGGCAAGGTAGTTGTTTGTTTTCGGAATTCGCTCAACGCAATAATCAAACTCACTTAGGAATTCGAACAAGTCACTAAAATTGATTTTGTAACGACCCGACGTTGACTCGGCGTACTCAAACAACAAAACCGGACGCATCTTTTCTAAAGTAGTTCTAGCACCGCTTAGTACGGCGAGTTCCATACCTTCAACGTCGATCTTGATAAAGTCCATTCTGCGTAAGGTTGAGCAGAAATCATCGAGGCGAACTATCGAAACAGGCTCCCCATGGCTGGCAATATGCCGCAACCCTGTAGCTGGTTCAGCAGACAGGTAGGAGTCACCTGCAACATCTCCGCATCCTGCCTGTATGGCGTAGATATTGGGAAATCCTTCCGTGTTCAAGCGCAAAAAACTACACGTCTCCGCGGATGGCTCAAAGGAGTATATCGTGGATTGCGGATAACAATACGCGAGCCAGCGGGCCCACACACCATGATTAGCCCCTACATCCAGAATGATCGAATCAGGAGGCAGACGGCCCAATATCTGATTACGTTCGTCCTGCTCGTCAAATCCTTTTAGTAGTACCTGAATTCCAACTGGATCTCTAAGGTTGAGAAAGAACGGCAACCCGTCAAAACATCTGACTGTAGCTGAATGGCCAACGAGACGAGAAAGCACTCTCCACGTTCCATATGTTCGACCCACCCTTAACCAGACTTGTTGATAGGGCGTCAGCGTCCGAGGGGAAATAAGTTCAGGCGCAGGCATACCGGAATCGACCGAAGGCAAGCTACCGAGCGCAACTTAACACGAAGAAACTTTCATCACCTTGTAAAGGGTCTGCCTATTGAGTGGAACAACGCCGAACGTTCGTAAGGTGCCAGTTGAAACCACATCAAAGCAGCGGCAGAACTGATTACCAATGGGACCAGGAGACCAAACTTTAGTCCAGTAGAGGTTATTAGCGTCCACCCAATAAGCCCGGCGAAAGCTGGTATTACCAGTCCGATCGCTGCTACTGGTGCTGTTTCGCGTAGGTAGTTCGCTAATCTATCCCTGGTTTGTTTAATTGCCACCAGAGGGATCAACCATGACGAAAATGCGAGATCTCCTACCAATTGGGCCAGAGCGGCTCCACGAATTCCAGCAATAGGTATTAGCCAGAGCGATGAGAGCGATGTGAGTGCTGCTGCTCCAACGACTATGAGAGCTACAGTCTTCTGCTTGTTGACAGCGCAGAGCATCGTCAGACTAGCGCTCCAGAGCCCCCAGATGACGACGCGAAGCAAAAGCACTAACAGAGTTAAAGTATCGATAGACAATTCTCGTGCGGTCCAAAGCGGGAAGATGTGGGGTATGAAAGGAAATGTTCCAATAACTATCATTCCAACGATCCACATGTTCATACGAGCTAAACTTCGATGAGTTTTCCTCAGTTGCTCGAACTCACCACGTGCATGGAGGGCCGTCAATTCTGGCCACACGGCATTCGTTAAGAGACCGCTAGCCATCACGGCAATATTTGCAACTGTGCGGTGAGTGGCCAGCAAGCTTACCTGACCACCGTCCGCTGACTGTTGAAGAACGAGTATGGTGAATTGGGTAGAAAAGAAATCCGCCAAGGGGAATAGGATAAAGAAGATTCCTGGGCCCATCATCCGTACGCCGTCACGCCAGTCCCCTTCCCCCTTCCAGATTCGCAACCATGGATACAGTCGCCGCAGATCCGAGACAATCCATACCGAAACAATGATGCCCACCACGACCCGAGCCGTGGCAAGACTGACAAAGCTCGCATTGAACAAGATCAACGAAATGGTCAGAACTGTTAGCACCGCTTGCTGAAACGTGCCGACCAGAGCAGCGCGAGCCAACCTGCCCGTGGCGCGATAAACTCCTGCGACTATGCCCATTGGGACACCGAGAAGTAGTTCTACGGCGATGAGCATTGCGACCACATTAAATGCGGTGCTGGTGAGGGTTTGAACTCTCAGCATTTGCGCAACTGGTAGTGTTGCCAGGGTAATCGCAGCCAGAAGCGTAATCGCTACTACGAGAGGGATTTGCGCGCGAAGCGCATTGTGCAAATCTCGCTCTAACGTTTCCCGTTCACTGCGCGCATAACTTGCACACAATCGATTAACTACATAAGTCTGTAGCCCAAGGTCAGTCAGCCTCAGGAACGTAACCAGACCCGTAATTACAATCCATTCGCCATAGCGCACCTTTCCCCACGCGTACAGCGCCGCGGGAACAACAGCAATCTGGGCAATCACCTGTACGGAGGCGTTAAGAGACAACGCCCCCATTCCGCGACTCACCCGTGCGAGCATCGCCGACGCTGAATTCGTTCGAACCGGATTTGCTGTGATCTGGGCTTCTACCACCGTTCTTAGTAACTAAGCCGCAGAGGCAAAAAATTCGTCGCCAGCGAGGCCATTCGCTCCTGTAAGGGGTTCAAGGTGATATCCGAAACCTCGCAAGATTTCTGTGCAGTCTCTTCTGGCCTCTGGTCCATGAGTAGACAGAAAGATTTTCGGCTGGTAAGCCTGCAGGACCGCTTCCGCCCCTGAAAGCGCCTGGGCTTCGGCACCTTCAACGTCGATTTTCATGCAGTTCGGCGGCCGTACGCGTCCGCGAGAAACCAGGAAATCGATGCTAACGCACTGCACTTGCAGTCGACCTTTTTTGGAGAAGTGACCCGATGCTGGCCCGGACGTGTCGTCGAATCTGCTCCTGGTCTCGAAACTAGAAACGGCGACCTCAAGAACCGTCACATTCTGAATCTTGTTTATCTGAAGGTGCTTCTTAAGCAGTTTTGTATTTTGAGGCAATGGCTCAAAACTGTAGACAGCTCCCGTTGGTCCAACCCGCACAGATGCCAGCAAACTGTAGAACCCAACGTTTGCGCCGATGTCGAATACAACCTCGCCCGCCTGCACCTCATTTGCGAACCTCTTTTGTATCTCCGCTTCGTAGCTTCCGAGCCAGCAACCATGAGTGTGGGATCCGGCGAGCCATCGCTTTCCCATGAGAGGTCCCTGCAGAACCCGCAGCGGAGTTTCACGAGGAATTAAACGCAGCGGTTGCCGGAGGATCTTCCCGATGAGCGAGTTGTTAGATAGCGCAGAAAAGTTCATGTTAACTCGTGCTGCGCTGGACGAAGTTCCCGTATCGTAGTGCGATCCAGCACCTGCTTAATTCCCTTTACGCACGAGTCATAATCCCAGGTTTTTATCATCCGCAGAGACTCTCGGCCCATCTTTTGGCGTAATTCAGGAGAACGCAACAGTACCAAAAGATGTTCGGCCAACTGGTCCACATCGCCAACATCGAAGAGAAACCCGTTCGACCCATTCACCACGAGATCCGGAACAGCGCCTATCTCCTTCGTGACAACCACCGGAAGCCCGGCACACATCACTTCGTTGAGAACCAGGCCCCAAGGCTCATTCTCCGAAGGGAATACGAACAACTCCGCGGCGGCATAAAAGTTTGGCAACTCTGACTGGTTCTGAAACCCAAAGAAATACACATCCTCCAATTTGTGGCGCGCGGCATACTCTCTCAGCGTCGGCTCCAGCTCACCCGAGCCTACAAACGCAAGCGCGGCCTCAATCCCTTGTTGGGAAATGCGATTGAAAGCCGAAATCAGATCCATGGGTCTCTTTCGTGCCGTCAACTTGGACGCGAATAAGATCAACGGCTTTCCGACAGGCAAGCCCAGTTTCCGGCGAACAGCACTGCGATCCGTGATGGCCTCAGCTGCGGCGATGAAGGATGAATTGTCCACTGAAAATGGAACCAGCTTGACTCGTTCCTCAGGGACGTTGTGATACTGGTAGAACTCGCGGTTTCTCGTACCTATCGCCAGGCATACGCTGCAAATGTGGTTGTAAAGAAAGCCCATTATGGGTTTCCGCAACGCTCGTTTCAGTCGCGACCTATGCAGCAGGAGGTGAGTATCACACCTCATGAGCACAGGTATCCCGAGGACCCGCGCTGCCAGCATTCCAATGACGTAAGTTGCGTGGTTGTGGCCTCCAACCATCAGCGCGTCGTATGAGTGCCGACGTAGTTCCGAAATGATCCCGGGATTTATCAGACTCCAGAAGCCGGCGACCCGGCCCCTACTTCTCAGGTTGGGTAGAAACTCAGCCCGATAGCCATCAGTAAGAGGCACATCCCATTTCACACTACGTTTAAAGCCCTCGTCGAAATACTCTTCGGCGCCTTGACGGCTGCAGTAGTAAACCGTCACGTCGAGATCCGGTTCCTGGGCGAGTCTCCTGTAGAGCGGAGCAAAATACTGGATTGGATGGGTATTGAGGATTGCGAGTTTACGCAATTAAACACGGCCTCCAAAATCAACCGGAGGCGGCGCGTTCGGCATCCGCGTCAGCGTCGCTCGAGTAATATGACCGCCCATAATACTTCTGATAATAGTAGTAGTCGTGTGATCGCACGTTCACGTTGTTAAGTACTACGCCAAAGACCTTCGCCCCGACATCCTGTAGCAACTGTCTCGAGCGCCGAACCACATGGCGCGAACTCTTGCCTCCATGGACCACCAGCAACACGCCGTCCACCATCGATGAGATCAAAACCCCGTCCGTAAATGAACTGATCGGAGGCGAGTCAATCACCACATGCGAAAATGCCCCTTGTAAAGTATTTATCACGCGCCGCATCTGATCAGAACCGATTAACTCGGCCGGATTCGGCGGTATGGGCCCCGCAGTAAGAATGTTCAGACCGGTACTCTCATCTTTCTTTACCAAAGCCAGCATCTCTGCATCTGAGACCTCGCTTGACAGGATCGAACTTAGGCCTGCACGGTCAGGCAAGTCGAAGATCGAACGCAGGCGCGGCCGGCGCATGTCTGCGTCCACAATCACAACGCTCGCCCCAGTCTGGGCCAAACTTATCGCCGTGTTGACTGCGGTTGTGGTCTTCCCTTCCCCGGGCAAACTTGACGTTACCAAAAGCGACTTTGGGGCGCGGCCCGCAGTAGAAAGCAAGACCGAAGTACGCAGGTGTCGATACGCCTCGGCCAGCGGCGAACGCCCATCGAGATTCATCAACAACTCGGGATTATCCGCAGACTTCCCATTCCGTTTCTGCAGCGCGCCCGGTGCTGCAAGGGCACGACGACGTCCGCCCGCCCCCATCGCGGGAATCACAGCCAGAGCGGGCAGGTGCAACAGTCGCTCAACCTCATCACTCGAGTGCACGGTGTCGTCCAAATACTCTAAGAAGAGCGCAAATCCGACGCCGAGACCAAGCGAGAGAAAAAGCGCGACTATCACACTGCGCATGCGGTTTGGACCAATGGGCCACTCCGACGGAATGCCGTAATCGATGATCGAGATATTGTTGGGTTTGCTCGCCATCACCACATCGTTCTCTTTGGAACGCTGCAGGAGGTTGTTCAGAAGAGTCTTGTTGGTGTCGATCTCCTGCTGAATGATGCGATAGTTGATGGCCGCTTCGTTTTGCGACAGTGTTTCGGCTCGTTGTTGCTCAAATGCCTGCCTCAGCGCATCCTCACGCGCTTTAGCCTGCCGGTATTCGGTCTCGAGATTGGTAATCAGTGTGGTGCTCTTTTGCGCGCGCAACTCTGTGATCTGGTTTTCGATCTCCAGGATCTGCTCCTGCACGTCCTTTACTTCGGGTGCTTCTTCGGTGGCTTCGACGAGCAGCTGGACACGTTTCTGCCGTAAGTCAGACACTCGAGTCTCCAGCTCTCCCACGCGTTTTTCGTCGGCGTCGACCAGAGCGCTGGCTGCGCCCGGTGACTTCGCCGCGTTATATGCCGCTTCCGAGGTCTTGCGCTGATTTTCGGCTTCCAACAACTGCCGATTCAATCCGGCAAGCCGCTCGACGACGGTATTCTGGTTGGCGTCCAGCGAGATGATCTGATTGTTCTTGGCGTAATTTACCAACCGCTCTTCGTCGGTACGAATCTGTTGTTGAAGCTCAGCAATGCGTTTGGTGAGGAAGTCGCCAGTTGAAGTGTTCGTCTCGGACTTCTTCTCGAGGTTTGTGAAGACGTAAGTTTCGCCGATCGCATTCACAACCTTTGCTGCGACTGTAGGGTCGGTATGAGTGAAGCTGATGTCAATGAGCCGAGTCTCTTTATAGAAACCGCGCGTCTCTCTGACGGGTTCGATTCTGAGGCCGCCTTGAATGGCTCTCACGAAAGGCGCCAGCCGCTTCGCTTCTACGAGGTCTTCACCCGGGGTAGCGGGAGCTACTGAGGTACGCAACGGCAACTCATCCTTGGGTCGCGGCGCCTCCTGCTCCTTTTCGCCAAAGCCGGCCATTCGAAGAACTGTCTGCCAGGTGGAGCGTTTCTGTGTGCTGTTGCTTCTGAAGAAGTCTGGATTGTGTTCGAGGTCGAGTGACTTGACGACGCGTCGCAAAAGGCCGGGACTATTTAGTATTTGCAGCTGAGTATTGAAGTAGACGGGATCATTAGCAGGACCGATGACATAAGGAGTGCGGCCTACGAGTGCCGCGTTGTTTTCGAGGTCGACTTGTACTCGTGCACCGGCCTGGAAGATGTCGGGCTTGCGGGCGACATAGATCACGGCCAGCATGGTGATGAGGACAACGATGCTTGCGACGAGCCAGAGACGTTTTCGCACTGCACGCCAGTAGTCGAGTAGTTGCACCTCGTTTTCGGCGTTTGGATCGACGCCGTAGTTATAGAAGTGTGGCGTGCTTGACGAGTCGAACTTGTCCAATGGACCAAGCTCAGAATCGCGTTTAATCAGGTCCTGCGAAGGTTTCATAACTGCACCAATCTAAGCTTCAGTAATAAGGGCTAACAGCAAAACCGATCCACGAAATCACACTAAACAACACCAGGCTGGCTTGATTCGTGTTATTTCGTGTGACCTCGTGGATCCGTGGTTCAATTTGCGGGGACGACGCGTACGGGCAATTGAGTCACAGAAGACAGCAAAACCGATCCACGAAATCACACTAAACAACACCAGGCTGGCTTGATTGGTGTTATTTCGTGTGACTTCGTGGATCCGTGGTTCAATTTGCGGGGACGACGCGTACGGGCAATTGAGTCACAGAAGACAGCAAAACCGATCCACGAAACCACACTAAACCACACTATGCTGGCTTGATTCGTCTGGACTTCG
>Ga0209431_10001357_pt1 | contig 20351 bp, 19 predicted proteins | sample RifCSP13_3_FD_184021 | JGI IMG/M metagenome (GOLD analysis project Ga0209431, IMG submission 184021) | Soil microbial communities from Rifle, Colorado - Rifle CSP2_sed 13_3 (SPAdes) (version 2) | ecosystem: Environmental > Terrestrial > Deep subsurface > Rock core/Sediment | place: Rifle...
TTCAGAACAGAAACAGTGTGGAAAGAATCATCTTTGCCATATTCAACAGGCAGAATAGGATTTGGGAGAATTGATCCTATGGAGAGTATAGCCCTAAATAAAATTACACATAAAGATTGACATTACCTAAACAGATTGCAATCTTGACAAAATGTTTGCATCGCACCAAGTCATAAGAATGCAAGACTAAAAAGATTAAAAAGATTTTCTCAAAAAAGATTTTCTGTCAAGACTTTTTTGAGATATTTATGCATATTGGACTTGTATGGCATTATGAAAAATGATAATCTTTTTTGCCGTAAGAGGTGGCAGCGAACCCCATGAGAAATTTTTTCAATAGGCAGCGAATATCCTATGCAAGTTCATAACAATACAAATTCTCATTCTTTATCACATCTATCGGGAATTTCTAACGGGGTGAAGATAACTATATTGGGGTGCGGGACATCTACAGGCGTTCCTGTTATCGGTTGCGGATGCAATATCTGCACTTCAAAAGATGTTAAAAACAAAAGGACTCGTTCATCCCTGCTTATCACTGCAAGCAGCAAGAATATCCTCATAGATACATCTACTGACCTGAGATACCAGTCACTGGCTTACAAGATAGACCGTATTGATGCTGTTTTGTATACCCATCCCCATGCAGACCATATCCATGGAATTGACGAGCTGAGAACCTTTAATATGATTCAGAAGAGCGCAATTCCGTGCTATGGCAGTGAATTTACAATAAATCGCATAAGAGAAATGTTTAGATATATATTCATACATGATGAGAATGACAGCTGGAAGCCGGACCTTGAAACCTTTCTGGTTTCATCGTCCTTTGACCTTTTTGGTTTGCTGATTCAGCCGATAAATGTTTATCATGGCAAGATGCAGATACTTGGTTTCAGGATTGGAGGATTCGCATACATAACAGATTGCAGCCAGATTCCAGATGATTCCAAGAAGCTGCTCAATAATCTTGATATACTAATATTAGGCGCCCTTCGCCACAAACCGCACCCAACCCATTTCAGCATTCAGGAGGCAGTCCATGTTGGTGAAGAACTGAAGGCTAAAAGGGTCATCCTTACTCATCTTGGCCATAACCTTGATTATATTGAAACAAACAAAACACTGCCTAATGGATTTGAACTGGCGTATGATGGGATGGAGATAGAGATTAGTTGATTAGCGGATTAGAGAATTAGAAAAATCTAATTCTCCAATCTCCAATTCGCTCATTCGCTATTTTACAATCCTCGTCCCCGCCTTTCCTTCCATTGCTGATTCTAAAAGCTCAGACGTTGTTATTATAACCTCTTTACCGCCTGCCTTTAAAAAACCAATCGCAGCCTCTATCTTTGGCCCCATGCTTCCTGGAGCAAACTCGCCGGCAGAGAGATATTTTTTGGCCTCTGAAACAGTGAGTCTATCCATTGCCTTTTGATTTGGCTTGCCGAAATTTATATAAACCTTCTCACTTGATGTCAGATCTATAAATGCCGCTGCCCCTATTGTATTGGCCAACACAGCAGTTGCTATATCCTTGTCTATCACTGCGTCTATGCCCTTTAAAGTGCCGCCCTGTAATTCCATTACCGGCACCCCACCGCCGCCTGCGGCAATCACAATAACACCATCTATAGCAAGTCTTTTTATAATATCTGCCTCAATGACCTTTAGCGGTTTAGGGGAGGGGACAACCCTCCTGTAGCCCCTGTTGCTATCTTCAATAATTGTCCAACCTTTTTCTTTTTGGAATATCTTTGCCTCTTTTTTTGTATAAAAAGGGCCTATGGGTTTTGTAGGTTTTGAAAAGGCAGGGTCATTTTTGTCAACTACAACCTGTGTGACAATCGTTGCCACATCTCTACGCGCGTTAAGTTTTTTAAGCTGATTATAAAGCGCCTGCTGGAGCATAAAGCCTATGCCGCCTTCAGAATCAGCATTGCAAATATAAAGAGGCATGGGTGGTATTATATCCTTTGCAGCCTCATTTCTTATTACTATGTTGCCGACGATAGGGCCGTTGCCGTGGGTTATGACAATCCTTTTCCCTTGTGATGCCATCTTTGCAATATAGGCCATACACTTTTCTGTATGCTCAAACTGCTCTTCAATGGTGCCTTTTTCGCCTTTTCTGATAAGGGTGTTGCCGCCGATGGAGACTATTGTAAGTGATTTATCCTGCATGGCCTGATAATACCTGCTTTCAAGGTGAGAGTCAAACCCTCTGCAAGATTATAAAAATAGCTTGACAATATATTTTAAAAATGATAATCATTTTCAATATAATGTCCGAGGGGGCAAAAATGTCATTTAGGCGAACATCTTGCATTGCTGTTATATTTATACTTTTTGCTTTTGCATCTGTCTTTGCGGGTGAAAAGATATGGACGGATGTTGTTCATGAAATAGAAAGTGTTTTGAACAGAGGCGCGGATGCGTATGCAGAGGGAAGGATAGATAATGCAAAGGCATCTGTATCTGAGGCATATTTTAACGGCTTTGAAGGAAGCGGTATGGAGACCGCTGTAGGCCTATATATTTCCACAGGCAGGAAGAGTGAGCTGGAATCCATGTTCAACGATATAAGAAAGGCTATGGCTGCAAGTGCGTCTGTGGAGGATGTAAAGGAAAAAATTGGTCTGCTTGCAAGGGCGTTGGAAAATGATGCAAAAAAACTCCCAGAAAAGGGCGAGGGGAAGAGAGAGTCGCCGTACACCACATTCGTTAATTCGTTCATAATAATCTTAAGAGAGGGTTTTGAGGCAATCCTTGTAATAAGTGCTATCAACGCCTACCTTGCAAAAACAGGGCAAAAAGAAAATGTCAAAGCAGTATACAAAGGCGCAGGCATTGCTATTGTTGCGAGCATTTTTACCGCCATCCTTCTTCAGACTGTAATTCAGATAAGCGGTGCTGGCAAAGAGGCGATGGAAGGGATTACAATGCTTTTTGCGACCGCTGTTTTATTTTATGTAAGCTACTGGCTTATAACAAAGATAGAGATTTCAAGGTGGCAGCATTACATAAAATCAAAGGTGGAGAGTTCATTAACAAAGGGAAATATCCTTGCGCTGGGCTTTGCCGCATTTCTCGCTGTCTATCGCGAAGGCGCTGAGACAATCCTGTTTTATCAGGCATTGTATTCTACATCAGACGGCAATAGCGGCGCAATTGTTGCAGGGTTTATTGCAGGCTCTCTGCTTCTTGTCGGGCTATTTGTCCTGATTAAATATGGCAGCGTCAGGATTCCCATAGGGCCATTTTTTGCCGTAACATCCGCACTTCTTTATTATCTTGCCTTTACATTTGCAGGAAAGGGCATACGGGAACTTCAGGAGGCTGAATGGGTTTCTTCTATATACATTGAAAAATTTCCGACAATAGGTTTTTTGGGCATATACCCGACATGGGAAGGGATACTCCTTCAGGCAATTCTTATTCTGGCGCTTCTTGTCGCCATTGTTTACAGCTTTGTTTTAAGACCTTATAAAGAGATGATAACGGTGACAAAGGATATATCCCATATAGAATCGGATATAAAAAAGTTGCACGCTGCACTGGATGATGTAAGTCAGCATACAATGACAGCCCATGGATTGGCCAGCGGAATTGCCGGTCAGGAAACAGAGGAGATAAGAAAACATCTAATTGATATAGATAAGAAGGTTCATGAGGTGGCGGAACATCTGGATAAACTTTCAAAAGGGCTTGAGGATATATTTGCGGAAATAGAAAGGGATATAAAAAATCAGAAATGAGAAATCAGAGATGAGAAATAAAGATATTTCCAGAACAATTGAAAGCTTTTTTGTAAAGAACAGGGAGAGGTTCATATACATCCATATGTTTATGCTGATTGTCTTTCTGGCATTGATCCTTATACCGGCGTTTCTCCCCCTTCCTTCTGAAGACGCAGCCATCTTCAATAATTTTACACTTGCGGCACGGTTTATCCTGTGGGGGATATGGTTTCCCCTGGCGCTTCTCTCGGTCGTTTTCTTTGGAAGATTATGGTGCGGGCTTCTCTGTCCGCAGGGTGCACTGAGTGAATATGCAGGCAGGAGGGGGTTCAATAAACCGATACCACGATGGATGCGATGGGAAGGGATGCCCATAATTAGTTTTATCGCTGTTACAATCCTTGGACAGTTGGTTGGCGTCAGAGACTATCCTCTGGCTGCTCTTGAGGTTCTTGGCGGGACAATGGTTCTGGCCACGCTGGTCGGTTTTTTATATGCCAATGGACGGAGGCCGTGGTGCCGTTATCTTTGCCCCATAGGACCTCTTCTCGGAATATTCTCAAGACTTGGCGCAGTAAGTTTTGAAAAAAATGGCGGAGACGGAAGCATGTCCCTGAAGGCTTTAATCAGGGAGGGCTACGTTTGCCCAACCTTCATAAATACCGCAAACAAGGTTTCAAGCTCCAACTGCATAGAGTGTTTTAGATGCGTAAGCGCTGATAGCAATGCTTCTCTCCATCTCAAGATACGACATCCCGGGCTTGAAATAGAGGAGATTAAAAAAAGAGAGCCAAATCTATGGGAAACGCTATTTTTATTTTTAGCAACAGGCCTTGCACTGGGCGCATTCCACTGGCAGGTAAACACGGTTTTTATAAAGTATAAACAGGCTATAGGTGGTTTTCTGTTAAATATAGGGCTGGGAGATTTTATAGGAAAGAGCGGGCCGTGGTGGATTATGGCCAACTATCCTTCGGCAGGCGATGTGTTTAACCGGCTTGATTTTATTTCAATAACAACATTTATGCTGGCGAGCATGGCGGGCATTGCAATCATCCTGTTTATGCTAACTGCTATTTCCGCTGTTCTTTTAAGGGAGACGGAGGCAATTGTGACGACAATTATCCGGTTGGGTTATCTCTATGCGCCTGTTGCGCTGGTATCGCTTGTCCTCGGACTCGGGTTGATACTATTCCAGTCATTGGGCGACCTCGGTTTAAGCAAAAGGGCCGTTCAGATACTGCAGGGCGGACTCTTTGCCGAAGGCGGGATATGGAGCATATATCTCGCAGTTAAGCTGCAACAGAAGTGGAGTCTGGCAATTATCCCCGGTGTTATCGGGATAGGGTTTGTGGCATTGGCATGGCATAGGGTTATTTTTTAGTTTTTTTGAACGGTTGATGAAAATAAAAATCATGTGCATGAAAGGAGGTGATGAAGATGTCGGCATTGATTGTAGGAAAAGAGGCTCACATAGGCGCTGTTTGCGAGATTCTCATGGGGAGCGGTTTTAATGCAGTGTATTATCAGCAGGGAGGGGAAGAGATTGATAATGCTTGCCTGAGAGGCTATGGACAACTGGATATGTTGATTCTGATGAAAGAGACTATAGAGGAATCTGACATCAGAGGAATATTCAAACAGGCCGTGAGATTGGATATTCCAGTGGTTCTATGGCGAGGAGGGATGATGATGCATAAGAAAAGGCTGAAATGGATTTTGCCGTTCATGTTCTTTTCCGCAACAGGCATGGTCATGGCAGGTCAGAACAACTGGGTACAGGTTGCAGATGAGATTGAGAAGGCTTTGCATGATGCCATGAGGTCCTATGAGACAGGGAAGACGAGTGAGGCAATGGAACAGGTAGCAGATGCCTACTTCGGTATCTTTGAAGGTGAGAAGGCGAATATGGAGATAGCGGTCAGACGGTTTATATCCCTGAAAAAGGCTGCCGAGCTTGAAAAGGGGTTTTCTGATCTGCGAAAGGCGATGTTTAATAAAGCGCCCCTCGCAGATGTGAAAAGGCAGATTGCGGCTCTCGTAGGAGCGGTAAAAGAGGCTGCTGGAAAGCTGGATGGAAAGGGGGTGAAGATCAGTATGGAGTAGACAGTAAGCAGAAGGCAGGAGTAGGGTGGGCTATGCCCACCAACAAATTACTAAAAATTCAAAAAGGAGGCTTTAGAAATGAAAACATTAAGAACAACATTTCTTGCACTAATTACGGCGGCGTTATTCTATGCGCCGGTATTTGCCCTGGAGACACCAATAGGCATACCGCAATCCATTTATGGCATGGAAATAGCAGCGGTCTATCTGCAGGCCATTGAGATGGAGCCAAAGGGGATTATGAAATCGCGGGGAGAATCGGATATCCATCTTGAGTGCGACATAAGGGCAGCAGAGAATAACCCAAATGGTTTTGCAGCAGGGGAGTGGATACCGAACCTTATCATCCACTATACCATTATAAAACTGGACACAAACCAGACCATTGAAGGCATTATGGTGCCTATGGTTGCAAATGACGGCCCGCATTATGGCGATAATGTAAAGATGCTTGGCGCAGGTAAATACAAGGTTGTCTATAAGATAGACAACCCTCTCAAAAAGAGTGAGTTTGGCAGGCATACGGACAGGGAAACAGGGGTCAGGGATTGGTTCAAGCCCTTTGAGGTTGAGTGGGAGTTCAACTTTTTCGGCGCTGGCAAAAAAGGCGGCTATTAAAAGCTTTAAGATACTATTGAAAATAATAATCAAGTTCAATGGAGGGTTGCATGGGAATATATAAAACAAAAGAAATTCCGGAAGCGGTGATGGCATACGGGGGACAGTCCCTCCGTTTTAGGCGGAGCGGATTAAATCTGTCCTCAAAGGCTATAGGCATAGCTATAATCCTGCTGATGTCATTCTTTTCATTATTCTCTTTTGCAGCAGAGGATAATGCAAAGAGGCTTGAGCAGAAGTTGGATGCCCTTGAAAAGCGGACAGATGACATGGAGAAGGAGATAAGGCAGGAGCATAAGCCTCTCTTAAAAGAGATAAGCGAGCATATAACAACACTGGAGAAAGATCTCGATATGGTGGACTACAGGACAGCCAGGATAAAGGCCTTAAGCGAGAAAGTAGAGACTTTTAGTATCGGGGGCGACCTTTCCTTCTTCCTTCAGGGGATTGGAGAAAATAGCCAGGGTTATAGAGACAAAGGGGATGCCTCCTACTCAGCAGACCTCTTCCTTATTACGCCTGCAGGTCCTTACGGAAATGTATATTTCAGAGGTGATATTGGGCAGGGTAAAGGGATTGCCCCTTACTTGCCCCCAACCTTCTCAGGTGCAAATGCAGATTTGGAGTTTAACGAGCCAAAGTTTGAACTGGTAGAGGCATGGTATTGGACCGAGTTTGCCATTCCGGATATAAGGGATAAAAGGCTGGAGCTTACCATGGGCAAGATGGATCCAACAGCCCTCTTTGATGCCAATGCTGTTGCCAACTCGGAGACGAATCAATTTCTGGCAGATATATTTGTCAATAACCTTGCCCTTGAGTTCGGCGGAGATGCCAATGGATACGGAGCAGGTTTGTCCACGGCTTACCGGTTTACCTCCATATACGACAAAGGCCTAAAAGTAGTCGGAAGGGTTGGCATGTTTGAAGGGGATGGTAATTTTAAAGATGTATTGGATAGCCCCTTCTTTATAGCAGAATTGGACACATGGATGCCCTTCTATGGACTGAATGGGAACTACCGCATCTATGGATGGGTCAATAACAATAAACATACAGACCTTCTTGATTCAAGCAAGGATAACCTCTCAAATCAGGGCTTTGGTGTAAGCCTTGACCAGCAGGTATCAAATGATGTAACCCTTTTTGCCCGCTATGGCATTCAGGATGAGGATGTCTCAAAGTTTGACCGGGTCTTTACAGCAGGCGGCCAACTCATCGGAAATAACTGGAGAAGGGCAAATGATGTCATCGGCATTGCCTACGGCGCAAGTCATGTAAGCAGTAAATATAAAGCAGCATCCCTTGGGCTTGACGGCTATGCGGCAAATGCATCATACGAGCATTACCTGGAGGCATACTATAAATACTGGGCAAGTAAAAACCTCTCCATATCACCGGACTTGCAATATGTTATAAATCCTGGCGGTGATAATGCAAAAGACAGCATATTTATTTATGGTGTAAGGATGCAGGCGACATTTTAGACAAAAAGAACCTCCCTCTCCCATTGCGGGAGAGGGAAGGGCGAGAGGGATTGCGTTTATTAAATATATTTGCTATCTTTGACGCATGTTACTGCGGATAAGGGTTTATTATGAAGATACTGATTGCGCGGGCGTTGTGTATTATGCCAATTATCTGAGATATTTTGAGCGCGGCAGGGTGGAACTTTTAAGGGAGCGTAAAGTCTCGCTTCCAGAGCTGGAGGATAAAGGCATCCTCTTTCTTGTTACACAGGCCGAAATAGAGTATCTCTCTCCGTGCAAATATGACGACCTTCTCTTCTTGGATACACAGATAGCTGACATATCAGGGGCGACCCTGACATTCAAACACACTATAAGAAGGGAAGGCTCGGAAAAGGATTTGGTTAGAGGCAAAGTAGTCCTTGCAACAGTTGGCAAAGGTGGGAGGCCGATAAGAATTCCAGAGGACTTGAAGAAGGTGTTGGGCTGATTTGTGAAATAATATTATGGGAAGTGTTGTTCCCTCAGAGGTTACTGTCAAGGTATTAATTAGCCCACGTGATAAACTTTCGGATGGTATTAATACAAACGCATTAAGTAATGTTACAAAGTCGCCTGATTTTGTTTTTTGACCATGAGTCAAGTGTCTTCTGGACTGTCGCCCAAATTGCATCAAGATTATCGAACCACCGGTTAGTGGTTGATTCATATCGAATCTGACGCCATATCCTTTCCTGCATATTTAAGGCAGGCTGATATGGCGGGAGGTACACAATCCGGAGTCTTCGATGTTTTTTCAGGAACTCCCGGATCGCATCACCCTTATGCCAACATGCTCGGTCGACATACAGCCAAATGGTGTAGCCGCGAAGCCGACTATAGAGGTGCTGCAACACCTTGAGAAATCCTTCCCGGTTACCGCGTTCCGTCTGAATCATCCCGGCGCGGCCCAGAAGAGGAGCCACCCAACCGGAAACATTCAAGCGCTTCTGATGCTGGCTGGTTGTCGGAACCTTCAACCGTTTGCCTATAAGCGCCCAACCGCGGCCCAATCGAGGATGCAGAGTAAATCCCCTTTCGTCCTGAAAGATAACAGTTTCCTTAGTCCCCAGCGTTTTGAGTTTTTTTTAAGCTCCTGGCGAGTTTCTTCGCGTCCTCGGCCTTTGCTTGAAGATAGGCATGGCTGGCTCGCTTCAAACGATACCCGAACTGATGCATCCAGTACTGGGCCTGACGGACTTTCAGCTTTATCCCAAACTGCCGCTGTATATGGGCCGCCAACGTGGGGCCGTCCCATCGGACACGGTTCAATCCGAACCTCTGAGGCGATTCCTCCAAATGACGCTCAATCTGTGCAACAATCTTCGGCGTCATACGAGGGGGACGGCCTGTCTGCTTTTTCGGAACCAGGGCTTCTACTCCGGCCTTGTTTACCGCCCGCGCCCAGCGGTTTATATTCATCCGACTCTGGCCGAGAACCTCTGAGATCCAGCCCGGCCGCTGCCCCTCCAGCACCAAAAGGAGGGTGGCTATCTTTATGCCGATCCATGCTCCTGGTACTTTCTCAGCGAGGGCCAGTAATTGCTCTTTGGATACCTTTTCTGATCTCACGGGGGAGGTTTTCATGCCCCCAGTATAATATAAGCCAGGCTAAAATGTAACAAAATTTAATGCGTTTGTATTAGTTCTAAATTAAAGAATTGAAGAACCCCGCCATAAATAATAAAATGTGGCGCTGATCCTATTTTATTCTTTCTTACATCTCTTACGTTTTTTCAATAACAGCCAACAAAAACTCCATTCGACTTGGATCTCCATTTAATAGTTGACAACTATGGGACACACAAACATCCACGGGTAGAGAGATGGCTAAAACGACATCCACGTTTTTATCTTCATTTTATCCCAACATCCGGCTCTTGGTTAAACATGGTAGAAAGATGGTTTGCCGAGATATCAAGAAAAAGAATCCGCCGTGGATCTTTTAAAAATCTGAAAGAACTTATTAAGGTTATCAAACAATATATAGAGTCTCATAATCAGAACCCTAAAATATTCGCTTGGACTGCTTCCGTCCAATCTATTATGAGCAAAATATCTATAAGTAAAGAAGCGTTGGTAACACTACAATAGCATGGTGTGCTTAAATCTTCCATACAAAACCCATCTTCATGGTGGTGAAATTTTATTACACCCGCCCCTTTATCCCCTCCCGTCAACAGACTGTGTCATAAAGGGAGAGAAGGGTGTTGATAAAAGTCTTCAAAGAGATTCAAGCCGCAAATTATGCGGCAAATGTTTGTTTTTTATCGTGACAGACCATTGTAGGGGCAGCTTTTGGTTATCTATAAGTGAGATTCCCTGTTTTCCTAACCGGTAGCCTTGGCGGCAAATGTTGTTACCCCGATTATGTTTATCATTCTCACAATGTTGAAGCAGCTTGCTAATAGCGACATCTCGGCCCTGACTCCGTCAATGCCCTTCAAGAGAAAGGCATTGACCCCTAAGTTGCGTTTTATGTGTCCAAAAGGAAGCTCAACCTTTTGTTTTCTAAGTTTGTATATTGCCTGTGATGTTTCGTGTTTGTATTGTTTCTCTAATTTTATTTTGATGTCTTCATTTTGAAGGCGTCGTAAGCGTCTGCCGGCTTTGGATGTTGTGCATATTCCGAAATGTTTACACGCTCGGCAATGGGTTTTGTCTTTGATCTGATAGACCCGATGGTTTTTGCCTTTACAGAAGTGATTATAGGTTAATTCATGTCCTTCAGGGCATATATAACGATCTTTGTTTGCATCGTATGGAAAGTTCTCTTTGTCGAACGGCTTTAGTTCTCTGTCATATGTCTGCTTTTGTGATGGAACGATAACTTTGATGCTTTGTTCGTCAATCTTTTTGAGCTCTTCGGGAGCTGCATAACCGGCATCGCTGCAGGCGGTTTTACATTTTTGTCCAAGGGTAGCATTGGCATTATCTATCTGGGCTGCAAACTGGTTTAGGTCGTTGCTTTCATCTGCTACATCGCTTGAAGCGATAAGGCCGTTTTTTTCGTCAACGACGATCTGGCTGTTATATCCGGCATGTATGCCCTGACGGCCTTTGACTTTGACGCAGTCAGGGTCTGTAGTGTTGATGCTGCCAAGGTTTTGCTCTTTGAGTTCTTGCATAATGGTCTCTCTCTTTAATTTTAAGGCCTGTGTGTCTTTAAGCTCATCATTAACCTTTACTATAGAAGAACTGTTTTCTTCTTCTGCATCTATTGATTCGCATTCAGAGAGGATGGATTCTATGTGTTTGTCGATATGTTTAAGGTAATGTTCGCATCTTTGCTTTGTCCATGTATGTTTGATGGAGGCATTTGTCCTGATCTTGCTTCCGTCAACAAAGAGGGTGTTGCCTTCGATGAGGCCGAGCTTGATGTATAGCTTGGCGCATTGCTTGAGGATGTTTTTGAGGGCGCTTTTGTTATCATGCCTGAACCTTGCAATGGTCTTATGGTCTGGTTTTAGTCCTCCCATGAGCCAAAGAAAAGAGATATTATGACAGGTTGCCCTCTCTAATTTCCGTGAACTGCGAATGCCATAGGAGTAGCCATATATCAAGAGCTTAATCATGGCTTTGGGGTCATATCCCGGATTGCCGACCTTATCCTCAAAAGCGACAATGCCGAGCTCATTGAAATTGAGCGATTCTACAAAGGCATCATATGCTCGGACAGGGTCGTCTTTGGCTACATATTCTTCTATGCATGGTGGAAAAAATTGCATTTGATTACGATCGCCGTAGCGATATGCCATAAAGAAGCCTCCTTTTTGATTTGATGTTTGGCTATTCTATAGCATATCCTACGGGCATTTGATAATAATGTTTTCCTCTAAATCCCTCGCTTTTTGTAATTAGGACACAGTCTGTCAAGGGAGGGGACTAAGGGGAGGTGAATAATAGAGCCTTATTTCTTTACCCCTCACCCTAACCCTGTAGCAAGCTACAGGGAATTACAAGTTAAACATGTAGTTGCCGATTTATCGGCGCATTTTTTAATTTGTTAAATGCTACCTGAGCACCGGTTGCAATACGCCCATAAATGGGCAACTACTTTAAAAATGTTTGTATATTATTTAGGCTCCACAGGATACCCTGCCGCTATCCACACATCAAAACCGCCTTTCAGCGCCTTTACATTTTTAAAACCTTTATTTACCAATATCCGCGCCACACGGGCGCTGGTCGCTTCGTCGGGTCAAGTGCAGTAGATGATAATCTCTTTATCTTTTGGCAGGTTCTTTGACCATGCATCTACATCATTTGGGGCAAACCTCATAGCTCCTTTTATCTTTACATTGCTGCCGGTATAAGAGCCGCCTGTCCTCACATCTAATACAAGGACATCCTCGCCTTTATCCATCTTTACCTTGAGTTCTTCTTTGGTAATCCTCGGCACGTTGGCATCTGCTGCATGGGCAATGATTGGCAGTATGAGAAAACCAAGAACAACTATGAATGCATACATTTTTTTCATTTTGCCTCCTCCTCTATAATAAAGCAGCATTGTCCTTTATAGGCAGCGAAAATAGCCAGCCGGGGATAAACCCCGACGCTACGAGGCTTTCCGATAATTGACAAGACCCCCTGTCTATCGCAATGACCTGAAAATGTTTCCTCAACCCGTAAAATAGCGATTCAAAACCTCGCTATTTTACATCCTTTATATCTTCTTTAAATAAGATAGTATTGCTTCCCTGAATTTCTCAAAATCTGTAAGATGCTTTTTAAGTATGATAATCACAATCTCTGCATCAACCTTCTCATACTGGTGCACAACTATATTTCTGAATTTGGCCATCTTCTCCATGATATCGAAGAGCCCCCTGTCAATAACCCCATTCTCAAACAGAACCTTGAATGTATCGGAATAGCCTGTCGGAATTCTCATGACTCTATCTGATACAATATGATTGGCTATATCAACACATATTTCAACCATCATCTGAAGGGTCCGTTCAACAATGCGCTGAGTCTTCCAGTCATCACTGTAGCTCTGCACGTTAATGCCGGAAAATTCCTCAATCTGTTTCTGATATAACTCGAGATCGCCTATCTTCCGCAAGATTAATGACTTATCTACCAATGCCATACCTCCTAAAATAGAGGCCATCTTCTTTGATTTTGAAATCAAAAAATTCTCGCAAAACAAGCGATTCGTACCGGTGACGTCTAAAGGGGTCTTTATCAGCCAATATACGCTTATTGCTCAGGACTCGTCCTGCGATATTTGTTGAGGCTTCATTTAAAATTACGAGGTCAAGTTCTGTTGTTCCCAATATCCTGGTCAGCCGGTCAAAGAGGCTGATTTTATATTGAGCCATACTATCAGTATCTTTCACATAAACAGCAACATCCACATCGGAAAGCGGGCGTAGCCTCCCAGACGCAGCGCTTCCGAATAAATATGCAAAAATGATATGCTCATCCTGGGAAAGCGCCTTTTCTAATTCCGGAACCTTCGATAGTATTCCATGTGGGAGTTGTTCAAATTTAATCATGCTGATTCTCCACTTCTCCCCGTTTTTTTACAGCAGATTCTTAAATACTTAGCACCCCCTCATCCAGGATAGTCTTTTCTTCATCTTCCTTTACTATGGTTACCGTCGGCTTGAAGATTACAAAATCCTGATGAAACGGAGTCCGGACATTGCCGCCAAAGGTGGAGTTGTCTCCGAATGCAATATGGATTGTGCCCAATATCTTTTCTGACTCAAGGATGTTATCAGCCCTTTTTGCCATATCATTTGTTCCTATGCCGAGTTCAGCGATATTTCTAAAATCGCGGTTTTCACTCAACTTGGCCTCAAGTCTTTTTGCATAAGGGTCTTTGCCGCTGATATTCTTAACAAGCCCATTTTCTATCTCCAGCCTCACCGGCGATTCAAGTTTTGCTGTTGGCGCCCATTCAAGAACTAATGTCCCCTCTGTTGTCCCTTCTACCGGCGCAACAAATACCTCGCCTGCCGGCAGATTTCCAAATGCGCCAGGCGATGTCAAATCGCCTGTATCAGCAAGAACCTTTCTCCCTTTGATTCCGATTGTAAGGTCTGTGCCGTTAGACGTGGTAATAAAAACCTTTTCCGCATTATCCATGGAGGCTGCCAGATTATTCGTTCTCTGTTTCAGGGCCTTCCAGTCAACCTGCATGGGACCATAAAACATTGATTCATCAAAGAGAGGCATGCTGGCATAACGAGTCTTGCAGATATTGGTAAGGAGGTCTCTGAATTTTGTATGACTGGTGGAAAAATTTGAAAGGGCTATGACAACATTGACTGCATCAGCACTATTTGATTCTATGATGCTCTGTATTGGTCTTCTCAATACCTCGTCTATTTCTTTTTTGCCTATCAGTTTTTCTAAGATGGTAATATCTTCCAATTCCTTAACAGCTTCAGAACCAAAGGCTGCAAGCCACACATCCCTTGGCGGCTCCATGCCATGCCACTTTAAAGATGGATAGGTAAGAAATGTTATATGCCCGCAAATCTCTCTTCCTGTTTCAGCTACCTTGCCGGCTAAGGCAAGAAGGCTTTGCCTCCGCTTTTTATCACCTTCGCTAACATCTTCAGCAGGCAAAAGGGTGTCTGTAAAAACAATTACCCTCTCACCTCTTTTTACACCAAGGTTAGTGGTATATAGTTCCCTTATAGCCTTGTCTAACATTTCTTGCACTCCGCAAAATAGCGATTAAAAACCTCGCTATTTTACAAACCCCAAAAATCAATGTCTATTTTTGGAACTCTGCTATCTTCCTTAAAAGCAGGATATTTTCCGTATGCCCGGTCATCCTTGCGACTACCTTGCCTTTTATGGGCCTTCCCAGAAGATAAAGGTCGCCTGTAATATCCAGTATCTTATGACGGGCAAATTCGTTCGTAAACCTTAAAGACGTATTGATTACCTTTTCTTCATCCACCAGCACTACATTGCTAAGTCTTCCGCCCTTTGCCAAACCCATCTCTTCTAATTTTCCATAATCCTTTATTGAGCCATAGGTTCTGGCAGGGGCTATCTCTTTTTTGAAAACCTCCGGATCATTAAGGGTAAAACTTGCCATTTGCCTCCCTATAGGCTGCGGATATTCCATGGAATACTCAACGGTAAGATTCGGTGAAGGCTCAATTGATATATATCTGCCATTTGCAGCATTACCAATAATGTAAAGCTCTTTTATCACAATCTCATCCAAAGGTTCATTCTGTTCTGCAATACCGCCATCCTCTAACATTTGACAGAAATATGTGGCAGAGCCGTCCATTATTGGCACCTCTCTGTCTATCTTTATCAGGAGATTGGTTATCCTGTATACATGTAAAACAGCCATAAGGTGCTCTATGGTCATAATAGAGGCATGGCCTCTTTTTAAAGTGGTGGCATAGTCTGTAGACGATACATAATCAAGGTGCGCGGGTATCATCTCCTCTGACGAAAGACCCGTAAAGATAATCCCGCTGTTGGGAGGGAGGGGCGAGAGGATAACCCCTGTCTTTCCGCCGGAGTGAAGCCCCTGGCCGCCCAGAACAACGCTTCTCTTGATGGTTCGCTGGCGGCTATGCATACGAATCGGGGAATCGGGGAATCGGGGGATAGGGGAATGGCTGTCTCCGTTTCTCCGTTTCTCCGTTTCTCCATTTCTTTGTTGGCCTATTGTTTCTGACTCCTGCCCCTCGATAGGTGCATTCTGGGTCAGGCTTCTGATTCCTGATTCACCAAATGCCCTCTTCACGGTCAAGAGAACGCCCTCCAGAGAAAGCGGCTTTTCTATATAATCGTATGCGCCGAGCTTAATGGCCTTTACGGCTGCCTCAATATTTCCGTGGCCTGATATCATGATTACCTTAAGCTCAGGATATTTTGCCTTTATCTCTTTTAAAACCTCTGTGCCGTCCATTATCGGCATCCATATATCAAGGATTATTAAGTCAGGGAGTTTTGCATCTAAGGCCTTCAATGCCTCCTGCCCATTACTGGCCAGCAGCACCTCAAAACCCTCATCTTTCAAAACATCTGAAAGCGACTGCCTTATGCTGTCTTCGTCGTCTACAATCAATATTTTCTTTTCTGTTTGCATAATTAGAAACCGTGAACCGTGACCGTTTAAAGACCGTTGACCGTGACCGTTAAAAACTTTTCTTCACGGACACGGAACACGGTCACGAATAACGGTATTTATCCTTTCACCGGAAGCTCTATTATAAACCGCGTCCCCTTTGGCACATTATCCTTTACCCTTATATAGCCTCTATGGTCGGCAACAATATCACTTACGATAGCAAGACCAAGTCCGCCGTTTCCCGACTTTTTTGTGGAAAAATACGGCTCAAACAGCCGCGGCTTGTCTTTTTCCGGTATTCCGCAGCCTGTATCAGCCACCTCAATCCTTGCTATCTTATAGTCCTTATCATAATGGCTCTCAAGCGCAATAATACCACTCCCATCAATAGATGCAATTGAATTATCTATAAGATTTATCACAACCCTTTTCATCTGGTCTCTGTCTATCTCCAGCATAGGAAGCGCTTTGTCAAGGTGAAGGCTGAATGAGATGTTTTTCTGAAGGCCGTGGTACAGTGATGCCGCCTCCTTTATAATCTCATTCATATTATTTGACATAGGATTGGCAGACGGCATCCTTGCAAAGTTTGAGAACTCATTAACCAGTGTCTTTAATTCATCCACCTGCTTTATTATGGTTTTTGTGCATTCGTCAAAGACCTGGCCTTCTTCTCCTAAAAACCTATCCCGGTATTTTTTGCTGAGTCTCTGGGCAGAAAGCTGGATGGGCGTAAGCGGATTCTTTACCTCATGGGCTATCCTCTGGGCAACCTCTTTCCATGCCATCATGCGCTGCGACTTCAGGAGGTGGCTCAAATCCTCAAGCACCGCAACCATGCCAAGGTAGTTGCCGTCATCATCTTTCAGCATGGTAAGATTCAGAAGAACAGGGATAGCCTTATCCTTTATGTCTATCTGCACCTGCCTTTCAAGGTTTTCTATTCCCATTTCTTTCATTTCAGTTACCATTGCATGCAGAAAGAATTCATCCTTTGGCCTTAAGATATCCTTATAGTTTTTGCTAAGCGCTGTCCCTGTAGAAAGTCCAAGCAACTCTTCAGCAACTCTGTTTATGGTAGTCACATGTCCATTCTTATCAATAGAGACAACGCCGGCAGCCACATTGCCTAAGACTATCTCCATGTATCTTCTTCTCTGCTCCAGTTCAGTATTTGTCTTTTTAAGGTCTATATTCGCCTCTTCTATCCTGGTCTTGGTTGCCTTTAAATCGCCGGTCATCTTATTAAATGAACTCACCAGAACGCCTATTTCATCCTTGGCATCTATATCTATCCTGTAATCCAGGTTGCCGTTTGCAATCTCTGTTGTCCCGTATGCAAGCTGCTGGATGGGCACGGTTATCTCTTTTGCCATGTATCTGCCTATCCACATGGCAAAAAATACTATAACCATCGTGATGATGAGGAGCGTCGTGAAATAGCTTGCCTTAAGCGGCGTTTTTAAAATCTTTAACTGCTTGTATCCTTCAAATGCAGTTGATATCTCCTTCATCTTTGCAATCAGGCTTCTGGATACATAATAACTCACCACTACCGCTCCTTGAACCGTCCTGCGGTCATCAGAAGAGATGGGAGAAACGCCGCGCGCCACATCACCCTTTTCAAGGGTCTGTATAAAGTTTGCGGCATTGCCTTTATAGGCGTCCAAGATTGAGTCAATTGATATATCAGGAACCATATTCTGGTTTACCTGACTTGCTATGACATAGCCAATCCTCTGTTTATCCGCAGAAAAGACCTCTATGCTGCTTGCGCCTGTCTCTGCCATCTTTGCCTCAAGATATAATCTTAACTTGTCTCCGTCAGCAGACAACTTTTCCTCAGCAATTTTGCCTCCTATCTGTTTGGCATAGACAACCATCTTGTCGGATATATCTTTATAATAGTTCTGTCCAAGCTCCAGGGAGCCTTGCAATGAATCTTCTATTCGTATTCCAAACCACCCCTCAATACTTTTATTTATAAAACCAATGACCACAAAAAAGAGAAGAAAGGTAGGAACAATAGAGAGACTGATAAATGCAACAATGAGCCTTGTGCGAAGCCGCGAACCAATAATTTTGCTGCGCCTTTCAAAGATGAGCTTTACAAAATTTCTTAAGATGAGGAATACAAGAAAGATTAACAGTATGATGTTTATATTGATAAGGCCAAAGACAATAACATTGGTCGCAGCAGGAAGATTGCCGCCTACTTTTGAAATATGGCTCTCAAGGTATGTTAAGCTAAAGATAGCAGCTACAACAGCTACGATGATATATATTTCACGCCTGCGTCTTCTCTGCTCTTCTTCAGATATAGTTGTGGGTTTCGTGGACTCGGTCATAGGTTGATATACAAGGTTAAGGTTAAGGTTAAGGTTAAGGTTAAGGTTTTTACTCAGCCTTAACCTCGGCCTCAGCCTCAACCTATTTTTTACGGTGCAAACTCCTTCTCATACCAACTCGTCTCATAATTCCAGAAGGAAACAAAGAATAGCATGTAATTCAGGGGAAATGGCAGATTTACGGCATCCAACGTGGCCTTAATCCTGAGTTGATACTGCTCTCCTTTTTTCAAAGCGGACGCAGGCTTAATAACAATGCCGTCGCTGCCTATCATAATCTTTTTAGCCTGTTCAAATTCTTTTACACGTATGCTATTCTGCGGTTTTTCCTCCAATAGGATTTCATATTCTTCCTTTAAGGTATCATATTTTATAATATGCCTGAATGTCTGAGATGCCAGCGATTCGTCAAACCATAAACCTCTCTTTCGGTAAAGCTCTACAAAGAAGGTAAAGCTTGCAGGCATGCCGCTCTTAATCCCCTCCTCTATCTCCTTGGTAAAGGCATTCCTAATCTCAAAAGACACCTCTATATCATCTGTATTATTGACTATCGCAACCTTGTCCACTATGGCATTCGCTGAATAGGCCGTAGCAGAAAAAAGATGCGCGTATACAACTGCTGTTATGAATATTATAGCCTTGGACATAGAAGAATATAATAACGCAAAACCTTTTTAAAAAGCAAGGATAGCGCTACACCCAAAAATACACCCCAAAATAGACTTTGAATTTTGAGTACAATTCGATTAACATTTATAGTAACCTCTGAAAAAGTAAGAATTTCGTCATACCGGCGAAAGAACAAAGACACAAGGGACAATCCTTTTTGTCCCCCTCTGGAGAGGGTAGGGGGAGGAAAGCGAGCCAACACCCTCCACCCCCTTAATCCCCCGCCAGCGGGGGACAGTTGTTTCAAGCAATAGACTCCGGCTTTCGCCGGAATGACGGTATTAATCAGAGTTTCCTATAGTGGAATAAGCTTGGCCTTAATCTTACCCTTTGAAATATTGAGGAGAGCAAAGCTATTATGAGAATTGTTGGTAAGGACGCAGCCTGGGTTTACGAATAATATTTTGCCAATGCGCTGCTTCAGGGGAAAATGGGTATGGCCAAAGAGGACTACCTGCGCATTTTCTTCTATAGCCTTTTCAAGCAAACAATCAATCCCCTGCTTTACCTTATATATATCCCCATGCGTAATAAATATTTTTATTCTATCAATTTCTATTATCTTCTCTCTGGAAACTAATGGATAGGAATCTGTATCTGTATTTCCGGCAACTGCCTCAATAGGCACGTCGATTTTCTTACCCATCTCCATGGCATCCTGATAATGGTCGCCTAAGTGTATGAACCTGTCAATTCTCTCCACTTTTTTCAAAGCATTGACAGCCATCCGCACATTACCGTGGGTATCAGACATTACTGCTATTTTCATAGAATCCATAACATCCTACCCAAGATTTCCCAGTTCATATTGAATTAACCCAACTATAATTATTGCAGCAGTCTCTGTCCTTAAAATCCTCTGACCCAATCCTACCGGTATAAAACCGGCCTTCTTTGCCTCCTCCACTTCGGATTGTTCAAGGCCGCCTTCCGGTCCAACAATTACAGAAACACTGTTCAAATCCTTAACACCATTGAGATGTTGTTTTAGGCTGCCTGTTTTTTCATTCTCCCACAAAAGCAATTTTAATCCATGACTTGAACTACCCTTGACTGCACCAGCAAAACTGCAACACGGCTGAACCTGCGGAATGGTTGCGCGTCTGCACTGCTTTGCCGCCTTTACCGCAATCTCGCCCCACTTGTGAGATTTTTTCTGCTTGGCATCCCGTTCTTCAATACTGATAGACCGTTTTGACTTAACAGTTTGTTGAAAAACTCAACAAACTCCGATTACACGGATAAAAGATTAGATTTCACAGATTAAAACCCATTGAAATATCTGTGTAATCGTTTT
>Ga0209431_10001359_pt1 | contig 20332 bp, 18 predicted proteins | sample RifCSP13_3_FD_184021 | JGI IMG/M metagenome (GOLD analysis project Ga0209431, IMG submission 184021) | Soil microbial communities from Rifle, Colorado - Rifle CSP2_sed 13_3 (SPAdes) (version 2) | ecosystem: Environmental > Terrestrial > Deep subsurface > Rock core/Sediment | place: Rifle...
CTCGTATTTATCAATAAAGAATGCCTTCTGTTTTACCTTCCGCATCGGCCGCTCATTGGCAAACCACGGGACTTTGTTGCCGTATTGGAGTGACTTTGCCTCTGTGTCTACTTCGTTGCTCCCCATGTAGAACTCGCCACCCGGTACGTATGCCATATCTTTGGGAGGCGCCGGTGTGCATCCGGTAAAGACAGCGGCTAACAATACTATGATCATGAATAGGAACATAAATGCAATTATCCTGCGGTTATTTTGTAATTCCTTTGCCGCTATTTTGTATCCCTGGCACATCTGAATCCAAAGTTATTATTCATGGTCATGGGGTTAAAAAATATCCTGTTATAAGTGGGGGCGCTTATGCCGCATTTGTAATAGGTGCAGTCATACCATGAGCCGCCCCGTACCACTTTATACTTTTCTCCATAGTTCTCGTCAGGATGGTTATTCTCGGGATAGGGTTTAAACCAATCCGAGGTCCATTCCCAGACATTACCCGCCATATCATAGACCCCGTAAGGACTCTTTCCATTCTCAAAACTCCCTACAGGCATGGTATCATTTTTCCCAAGCTGCGGCATGTTTCCCCTTTTTGCCTCAAACTTATCCCCCCATGGAAATGTCCTCTTGTCAGTACCCCGTGCCGCCTTTTCCCATTCTGCTTCTGTCGGGAGTCTCTTCCCCTCCCACCGGCAGAAGTCATTTGCATCGTACCAGCTTACAAAGACAACAGGATGATATGCTCGCTCAGGAGGGGGCACGCCGTTTACCCAATGGGCAGGGGGAGTCCGGTTGTCAACCTCAACAAATTTTTTATATCTCTTGTTTGTCACCTCATATTTATCCATATAAAAGGCGCCTGTCACCTTTTTATGTTCCGGCTGGCTCTTAGGCCACCACTCATTGGAGCCCATGGCGAATTCTCCTGCCGGGATGTAGGCCATATCATTAGATGGAGATGCCTTCCGTACCTCTGCAGATATATCCACCACATCATAAAGGTTTTTATCATATTTAGAATCAATAGCCCTGAACTTGTCGCTTAATCCCGGCCCATGACACTCGAAACAGAAGTCATCACGGGAATAATCGATAGAAGGTCTTTTATCACTTGCATGGCAATTCATACATTTGGGATCTCCGGTCACCGGATCATAATCACTCTCTAAGGCATGCAGGCGTGGAGATTGGCAAACAATCAGCCAAACAATCAGCACGAAAAGGGCTAAAAGGAGAAAAGACTTAGCGCCCCTTTGCATCCTCTGCCCGTCCCTTCTCTGAGAGGTACCTTACATAGGCCAGCACACTCCATATCTCATCTTCTGTCAGTATGAGATTCCACTGCGGCATGGCCAGTTCATCCCCGCCAATCTCCCTGTGAATCCCCTTTGAAATAGACTCAAAAAGCTCTCTGTCGCTCTTTTTCATCCTCTCCGCATCTTTGACAAAGTTTGCGGGGCGCGGTGTCAGACCAATGGCTACGGCGCCATCGCCTCTTCCCTCTGTCCCGTGACAATAATAGCAGTATTTATTATATACCCTTTTCCCGATTGAGAGGTCTCCCTTACTGCCGGCGTTACATATAGGGGCGAGAACAAGGGTTATGATCATTCCCAGAAGGATCAGACAGCCTGCCTGTTTAAGGAATATACTTAAATATCTGGACCCTTTCATTGTAGGTATCCGCAACATAGATATAACCATCCCTATCGACAAATAGGCCGTTGGGCAGCCACAGACCCTCCTTGCCGCCTCCATGTGTTCCAAAGTTGAGGAGCAATTCCCCTGTGCGGCTGAATATCTGGACCGTGTCATAGAGGTTATCCACGACGTAGATATGTTCCTCCCCATCCACACCGATCCCTTTTGGTTTTGAGAAGGCCCCAAGGGTATTTCCTAACTTTCCTATGGCATTGATGAATCTCCCATCCGGATCAAATATCTGGACGCGGAAGTTTAGTGCATCTGTTACATAGACATCCCCTTTTGAGTCGATCGCTATATGTGTGGGGAAGTTAAACTCTCCGTCCCCCTTCCCCCGGCCGCCAAACGAGGAGAGGTGCGATTCCTTCAGATCATATGTCCATATTTTGTGGTTTATGACATCCGTGATGTAGAGTTTATCCCTCGTGGTGTCTATGGCAAGCCCTCCTGGTCTTCCCAGTTCGTCATTACCACCGATTGAGGAGACAGGCTTACCCTCTTTATCAAATATAAAAACCTTTTTCAGGATAGAGTCGGAGACATAGAGGTTATCCTTCTTGTCCAGAGCTAACCCCACAGGGGAAAGCAACCTGCTGGCAGGTGGTTCCTTATCCAGTTTAAAGACCTGTCTGTATTTCTTTTTTTTGAAATCAAACACATGGACGACCTGCAGACCTGTATCCGTGACATATACTGTCCCCTTCCCGTCGGATATGACCCCGGTAGGGCGTAGAATCTGAGGTTCCGGTTCTGTTCCTGTGAAGATCTCAACGAACCTTCTGAAAAACGACTTTTTAATCCCGATATCTTTGGGGCTCTCAAGGCTCATGATATAGGTTATCTTAGGGGGATCAGGCGGCAGGGGCCAGGCAACCCTTTCCTTCTGAGGCGGTTCGGGGAATGTAAAACCGAGAAGGGCGAGGGTAATTATGCAGATGATAATCCGGGAAAAAATGTTTTGTAATTTTCTTTGCATCCTGATACCTAAAAGGGTCTGCTTGCCCGTATAAAATATGACTGGATATTATATACAGATTCCGGATATTTTGTATAGTCCTCCCGGAATTCAAGATTGATATTGATCTTGCCAAGCTGATAATTAAAGACAGATGTGAGGGTCATCCTGTTTTTTTCTGTATACCGGAGGTCCTCACGCTCCCCATGGGCCATAAGATTCAGGTTGAGCCGCCTGGTGAGATAACGGTAATGGGAGCCCTCGACAAAATACAACTGAGAGTCCTGGGAGTTTGTGGCGCTTGGGAAATTTGAGAGCCTGTAACCACCGGCAAGGGTGGTCCCGGCTGCCGGGAAATATTCTGCCCTTGTGTCCAATATAAAGGTATTCCCGTAATCAACGACATTAGAAAGGCTTGTGGAGGCGCGGAGCATCCACCTCTTAAAGTAACTGCTGATGGCCTCTAAGCGGGCCGACTGTTCTTGTCTGTCATCCGTTGGCACGATGTTATTCTCCCTGAGGAGGACGGTGTAGGAGCCAAGGACCTGGGCAGTCTGAAGCGTACGGGTTTGAAGACCCAGGGATGCCGTCTGTGTGAGGATAGATCCTTTGGCTTCATCCTGAGTAGACAGGACCATGCTGTAATCTGTTGTGTAGTTGGTGTTCAGATTGAATAGGTCAAGGAGTTTATAATAGTTGACGCCGGCCATTGTCCCTATCCGATCCACCTGCGTCTCCGTAATCCCTGAGACATCCAGATGATCCAGGATAATATTGCCCGTGATGGATAGTCCATAAAAGGGGCGGTGGTTAATCCCCCCTGAGACACGATATTCGCTGGTATCTGACTGGGAGGAGGTTGTTGAGGAATAGAGGGTGTCTGCCCTGTAGTCAGTCTTCCCAAGAGGCCGGTAATTCATGTTGTAGAAGAGCGTGTCCCTTTCGATTTCACTCCCCTCGGTTTTACGAAAAGTATAGTTAACACTCTGGCTAAACTTTTCAATCTGATGGAGTAAGCCAACCTCGCCGGTTGTCTCTGCGGTGGTCGTGATACCTGGGGTAAAGACACTCCCCTTTGGGAAATAGGTGATATTGCCATTGAGTAAAAGGGATGGGGTGAGCCTGCTCTCTCCCCGGATACTATAACTATGGACTTTACTGCTGGTTTCTTCACCTTTTGCTGTGACAAGGTAGTCTGTATACTGATAGTTGGCGGATAGAGAGCCTGCCCTCAGCCTCTGGGTCAGGCCAAGATTTGCAATCCTTATTCTCGTATTCCTGGGATTGTCCGGGTCATCATACTCTGTGCCTAACTGGAGGAGTGTTGCCCTGAGGGATGTCACTGTTCTGATCGTTTTTGTCCAGCCGATGCTATAGGTATCAGAAATCAGATCAGGAGCATCTTCGATTGCAATAATATTCCTCTGGGCGAAAAGGTTAACCGGGGAAAGGGCGGGGATAAGATTCATCTGAAGGCTGTAAGTCAGCGTATCCCGGTTAACTTTTATAGATTCTCCGGCTGCAGGCTTGCTTCGGTAAACAGAATCGGTGAGACCAATACTGGCGGAATAAGAGGCAAGCCTCGGATCAACAACGACCCCTGCCCCGCTAATGACATATCTCTGCAGAAAATCAGAAGTCCTGCTCTCCGATTTTTTCCCGATATTTTTAATGGTGGTTATTGTAGAGTGATAGTCAAGCTCTACGAGGCCGTTAAGACTTAATGCATAGGATTGCGGGATGGGGATTAAAAATAAAAAAGAGGTAACAGCAATAAATATGGGTAATCTTAGACAACGGTTTATTTGCCGGAGGCGCAATCACCCCTCTCCCTTCTAAATCTTAAAATCCCCCGGTTACTCAAGGGGACTAAGGGGGATTAATTTAACAGACTAAAAGGGTAGGGAAAATATTTTCCCCTACCCTTTGTTCACTATATTCTTGATTCAGGAAATTCCCACTACACCTACCTCTACCTACTTCTGGTGACAACTCAGACAAAGCAGACTCCCTGCGTTGCGGTCATCGTTAAGCTGAGGAGCCGTAATTCCAGAAGGCAGCGGCAGCACAGTCCCATCAATGGATGGATGTCTTAAGAAACGTGTGCTGGTATTCTCATGCGGATTGTGACATGAGGCGCACTCGATAAACGCCCTTCCAGCCACTGTGGGATACGCCCTTACCCTGTCCCTGCCATCAGGAATAAGAGTGAAATCGCCGCTTCTGCTCAGGTAGCTCACCTTGCCGGCAGTTAGTCTTGCCGAGTCGATATTTGCACAGATCTGGCTGAACTGAGGATCGGCATTGGTGCCCGTGCAGGGTATCTCCATGGATATAGGATGATCATTGGAGAGATTTATCCCCAACATCGGATACTCTGATGATCCGGAGTTGATCATCATTCTTGTGGTCGTATCAACCTTAGGCGCACTTGTTGGACTAAACCCGGTAATATTATTGACACTACCAGAGCCACCAAAGTTTAAAAGTGAGTCAAAGGCGACTGTTCCATCATGACAGCTCAGACAGGCGACTGAGACTCCCTGTGGTTGAGTTACGGTGGCCTTTCCATCAAAGTTTGGACTATCATACAGTGTGTAGGTCGCTGTAGACAGAGTCCGGTTCCAGATAGGGGCGGCCCCTCCAGCAACATTAGTTAACCCGCCGTGCGGGGTATGGCAGAACACACAGACCTCTGTGGTCCCCTGGGCCATGATGCTTGGGTTTGTTGTCAGGTTGTGCTTGGAGTTTCTGACATCCTCTGTAGCCCAGGTATTGGTTAGAAAAGCCACGGTTGCGAGGATAAAGGCTACTCCGCTAAGGGTGAGGATTGTTCTGAAATGTTTCATCTTCTTTTCACCTCCTTTCGTTGGGTTGATTGGTAAATTAGTAGATTGATTGATGGGTCGAGTTGGATATTTCGACCGTATAATCATTTTCATGTTCACCTCCTGTTTGTCAGTTTGTTGTTTTACGTCCTTATTGTGTTTGGGTTGTGTCTCCTCCACCTAAAAATTTATATACATTGATGCGCCGGTTATACTGGTCTGCAACGTATATATTATCCTTTTCATCGATATACATTCCGGCCGGGAGCCAGACCTGCCCGGGCTTACTCCCCATTTCTCCAAAGAAGAGGAGGAGTCTTCCATCACCATCAAATATCTGAATGTTGTTAAAGGCGGCATCCACTACATAGACATGCCCCTCGCTGTCGAGGGCTATCCCCTTGGGTTTCGAAAACATCCCCAAGCCTGTTCCTACGCCTCCAAATTTCCTTAAAAAGTTTCCGTCCTTATTAAATATCTGTACCCTGAAATTGAAGGAGTCCATCACATATATTGTACTATCTTTGCCGATGACAACATTCGTTGGAAAATTGAATTCCCCATCCGCAGTCCCCCGCTGGCCGATAGTTTGTATTACCTCCCCATTCATGTTGAGAGTCTGGATATTATGTTTCTTGGTGTCTACTACATAGACACGCCCTAAACCCTCATCGAGGGCGATGCCAACGGGCTGTTCAAAGACCCCTTCCTTCCCCATAGCCTTTATGAACTTTCCTTCCTTGTTAAATACAACCACTCTGTTCTGCAGGCTATCCGTAACATAGATATTGCTGGCAGAATCTGTGGTCAACCCCAGGGGTTTAGTAAGCACCCCCTGTCCGTCCTCCCCGATTATAGAAAACTTGTGATTCTTCTTATCAAACATTAAAACCTTCCCCTGGGCGCTGTCTGCCACAAGGATCCTCCCCTCTTTGTCCGCATGAACTGCATAGGGTTTGCCTATCTGAGTAGCCATATCCTTTCCGATGACCGTCTCTTTGAGTTTCTTGGCAAAGCTCTCCTCCCTCACATCATCTTCCGAGGATATGGCGTACAGATATTTTATCCTTGGGGGATCCGGAGGGAGGGGCCATATCAAATCTACCTCCTTCTGAGGGGTTGCGCAGCCGGCTATAAATAATATGGCCAATGCAACCACTATTATACATTTTCCTTTAATTATTTTTTAGCCTCCTGTTAACTTCAAGCCCGATAAATCGGGCAACTACAAAACGCAGGCTGAAGCCTGCGGCTACTTCTGGTGACACGTCAGACATAGTGCGCTGTACTTATTCGAGGTCCTTAAAAACGGATCCCTTCCATTACTATTTTTTTCATCCGGATCATGCGGATTGTGACAGGACGCACACTGTACCTTATCTCCTGCAAAGGTTTTGACTCCATTGGGAAAGGTCCTCCCGCCATCCTTGGATGGGATGGTAGGCTGATTAAAACCAGGGTCTATATCATACGAGGGAAGGGTGATAGATATGGGATGGTCGTTTCTTAAATCGGGTTCGAGATATCTTTGAGTGGCATCGTGGGCGCCTGACATACCTCCATAAGCTCCTGATCCACGGGTGTGGCATTTTCCGCATGCATCTCCGCCAGCGGCCGTGACGCCAGGTTTCATCTTGTAATGGACTCCTGTGTCAATGATCTCCCGGCTCTTTGGCTGACTTAACACGGCATCCACAGCCACAGTCCCGTCGTGGCATGACAGACAGGCTAATGATATCCCGTCAGGGCCGTTATTCTGGGAGTCGAAATTAGGGCTTGAGTAGACCTTATAGTTTGTAATGGATGGCGACTGCCGGTTCCAGAGCGGGGCGAGCGTATCCGCATTATGGGGGGTATGGCAGTATACACAAATCTCACCATAGTCGTTATATGCGGTGCCCTGCATAGGGCCCGACTCACTCCCAAATCCCCGCTGGTTGAAATAACTTAAATCATGTCTGGAACCTATCATAGAATTACCCGTGGCAGAGATTGCCGCTAATATCACAATCCCTGCAGAGACTATTGGAATAAATGTCCACCTTCTTTTCACCTAAATCCCCCCTTGCCCCCCTTTTCGGAAAGGGGGGGAGATATAAAGTAAAATCTGCAACATATATGCCATCACATAACTACTGGAAAAATAACTAAAAAACTACTTATCCTCCCCTTTGCAAGTCCCTGCAACCGGGAATTTCCTGATTTATCCTCCCGCGAGCATGGAGAGGTAGGGCAGAATGTTTTTCAACGTTCTAAATACACGATTTTGATTAGAGTTGTCAAGGTGTTTTTGGGGGATGAGGGATAATTATATGTGGCAAAAGGACACAGAATAGGAAAGTTACAGATTGCTGCTGATTAACAGATTGTTTTTACAGAATAAAAAGATGTGTGTCTATAGACCACAATGATTGTATCTTATTGAGTGGTTTTTTAACTTTTTTTCCTTTTTTCACCCTTTTCTAATCCGTATTTTACGACCTTCAAGATAAGATTCTTTCTGCTGATGCCGAGTTCCCTTGCCAATTTGCTCTTATTCCAGTTTGTACGTTCCAGTCCTTCACGGATAATGTCCCGCTCCACACTTTCTACGATAGACTTGAGGGTGCCTGAGGACTTTGGTTTCTTTAGATAAGCTTTCTTTTCAACCTCTTCGATCATGTTTGTTGAGAGCAGTTTCTTAGTGATAACGGTGTCAAAGCCTGCCAGCAGGGTGGCCCTTTTTACTTCATTTTGCAACTCCCTAACGTTTCCAGGCCAACTATAATTTATAAAACATTCGAGGACCTCATCAGACAAATGCTTTATAGGAATATTACGCTCTGTACAGAATTTTGTGAGGAAATAGTTGGACAGTATAGGAATATCCTCACTCCTTTCTCTCAACGGGGGGAGAAGGATCCTTATTTCGTTCAGCCGGTAATAGAGGTCTTCCCTGAACGTCCCTTTTTCAACCATCTTCTTGAGGTCTTTGTTTGTAGCCGCAATGATACGGACATCCACAGTGATGAATTTCGTGCCTCCAACACGCTTAAAGACACCGTCTTGAAGAACACGGAGCATCTTTGTCTGGAGGGCTGGACTGGTATCCCCTATCTCATCCAGTAAGAAAGTTCCCCCATCTGCCAATTCGAAGAGCCCTTTTTTCTGGACAACTGCGCCTGTAAACGCCCCTTTCTCATGGCCAAATAATTCTGACTCTAACAGGTTTTCACTAAAGGCGCTGCAATTCTCTGCAATAAACGCCTTTTCTCTCCTGGGGCTGTTATAATGGACAATCCTTGCGATCAATTCCTTTCCTGTGCCGCTCTCTCCCAACAGGAGGACGGTACTGTCGCTTGGTATAATCTTCTCTAATGTCCCAAAGATTTTCAATAGAGGGGGGCTCTTACCAATAATGCTTGAGAAATCAAACTTCTTCTGCATTTCTGAGAGAAGTGAGAGCGGTTCTTCCTTTGTGATCTCCCTCTGGTAGCTTATCATCTCCTCGACCATCGTCTCCAGGAGGCCTTTAAAAACTTCTAATTTTTCATGGGTAACTATCGGAACATCCTGTAGATTTTTCTCATACTCCTCGATGTCTACATCCAGGGATGACAGGTGTGCCTTAAGGTCTTGCCGCCCATTTTCACTTAGCGGACGGTCTAAGACCCCAGCCGCGACTACAAAACCTAAACAGTCGTCCTGATTCAGGATGGGAACTACGAGGACGGTAAGGCCTGCGGGACACTTCTCTATAGCGGATTGTCTGGATTCTTTTGCTGCCTGGGATATTTTTTTTATACAGATGTCACATACTTGCTTGGCAGCAGGGGTGTGTTCAATGAAGCTGCATGCTGTCGTATCCGACCGGTAAACGCTTCGTATTTCCTGGCCAATGCTATTGAAATACCGGATATTGAAGCCCCAGGTAGTGCAGACTTCAACAAGTTTTTTGCTTATCCGAAGCCCTAAGACCTTTTCCCAGAAGAGCTCCATTAGGCAGATTGGCTCCTTTACCGTAGAATGGGTTTAAATCCTCAATATAATACATTAGCTGTCAAGGCTTGTCAACAACAGGGGCTGACCCAAATCCCGAGATAGGAATTGACTGCAGGTTCCTTACGGGCTTCAACCCAGGTTTTAAATCCCCAAAACTATTTTCCCCAGTGAGATGGGGCTCTTAAGCCCTGTAATTATCCTCGGGAGACGCCGGCGCCGTGAATCTTCAACTATTTTGGACACACCTCTCCTCTGAAGATCCCTGAGTTGACCCTGTTTTCTTCCAAGGCGTTGCCTTCTATCCCGTTGCCTCATCAAAAATCTATTCGAAATGTTTCCGAGTTTTAAGATTGTTTTATTCTGATATTTATTTAACTTCATCCGAAAAATGGCTTTCATATTTGCCTTATAATCGTTTTTCTTCAGTTGATCTATGCCTGGCTATCCCCCTTGGCAGAGCCTTTTTAATGGCAGCATGGTCTATAAGTCTATTTTGCAGTTTTGTTATCTTTCTCTTTAGCTCTGCAGGGTTTAGTTTAGCATAAAGCTCCCTCATCCTGGATTTGTTCTCCTCTGGTATAAGGGGTGACTGTAAAACCCTCTGATAGGGTGTCTGGGGTTTGTCATGCCTCTTTACAACCCTGCTCCCTATTCTCGTCTTCTCAACCAGCTTCATCACCGGCTGAAAATAATTAGTATAAAACCTCAGATGCCCGTAAAGCTCATTAAGAATTGCAAGCTCTTCTTCTGTATCATATCTTTGATATCCAACGGCCCTCCTGACTACAGAATAGTTCTTCTGCTCTACATAGCAGTTATCGTTCTTCCTATATTTCCTCGACCTGGTAAAGGTGATCTTATTCTCCTTGCAGAATCGAAACAGATGGTCATTGATAAACTCAGACCCATTGTCTGAATCTATCCCCAGTAAATCAAATGGCAGATGCACCCTTATGTCCTTTAATGCCTCAAATACCCATGCTTGCGCTTTATTCCTGACCGCCTGTGTCTCTGTCCAGCCTGTACATACATCTACTACATCAAGGGTCTGTATAAAATCACCCCTCGCATCCCCGCCCTCATGCCCTACAAGGTCTATCTCCACAAACCCAGGACGATTCTCATCCCATTCCGAAAACGTCCTTATCGGTATCTGATTCTTAAGAAGGGTACCAGGCTTTGTATGTGACCGGCCCTTTATATTATCCTTCTTCTTCTCTTCAGATAATAACCGGTCTATGGTGGCAGCACTTATCTTAAGAAGCTTCCCCCTTGTCATGCGGTCAAGCTTTATCTCTTTATGCATCTCTAATTTTGCAATGATCTCCTTTAATACCGGAGCAAGCCTCTTACCGCAAATACAGTCCATTATAAACCATATCTTCCTTAAAACATGAAAAACTCCTTCATCATATATCCTATGCTGTACCCTCTCTGCCTTCTTTGTAATATCTCCTTCTACTACGGTATCCTTTGAGATCCTTATCCTCTTACCATGACTCCTTAGCAGGTATGCAGCATAACAACGAGTGTATCCCGTTAGCTCCATGAATTCCTTAAGAATGTTCCCCTTGTGCTTTTTACCACCTTTCTGATACCTCGATGCAACCACCCTTACAACTGATCGTCTCTCTTTCATCGTTAACCTCATCTCCACCTCCTGTATTAAAAATCCCAGGAGATAATTGTGCGGATTTCGAATAGATTTTTAAATGAGGCAACGATTCAGTTTCAAATAGATTTTTGATGAGGCAATTCGGTATTATACTCACCGAAACCCCTGATTCCAAGAGGGCTTTTCTATTTTTACAGAGTTTCTATCTCTGCTTTAGGGGCTGAAAAGGTTAGCCGCCGTTGCTGTGAGGATGATAAGAGGATTGATTGGAGGAAAGAGAGTTGTCTTTATAGACTTGTTTTACCAGGTTCTGACTTTTTTCGGTTGAAAGGAGTTCTATCCCGATAATATGCATTTCACTCGTTCTCCCGAATCGTACGGGTTTACCTTCTAAAGCTATTGAACCAAGAAGCGGAAGTTCCATTGTTATATTAATGTATTTAAAAGTATAAGGTTCCGAACTGATAGGATCTAAATAACCGATCAATACCCCACCCTCGCTGATATTCAAGAGTACCCCGCGATGTTTATTGTGGTTAACCAGAATTTCAACAGGGATATTTGTATTGATGCGATTATACCGTCTCATCTCTTTTAAGCTATTTTCTGGGTTAGACAGGGTTCCCATTGCATCTTCTTCTGACCCATAGACTGGAATTGTTCTCGCAGTTCTATTCTGATCCAGGATTTGCTTACAAGTTGTACTTAAGTGGATTATCTTAACAGACAGGCCTGCTTCTAACGCAGCGATGACGGCCATGACGCCCAAGGAATCGATAGAGATGACATCCTGGAAGTTGAGGATTACATTCGACACTCCGGAATCTTTTAATTGGATAAGCTCTTCTTTTAAAGTGAATGCCCGGCTTCCAATAATCTTGCCGCACAGGTCAAGGATAGGGATACCCCTCTTTTTTCGGATGGAGTAAGATAATTTATCGCTCATCTAATAAAATAGTGTCTCTGAAGACAACCCCCCTCATGGTTATAAGGCTAACAATCAGTTAAGTTAAACGGGTCATTGGACCCGTTTAACGAAAAAAATATATATATGTACAAGATAGATTTGCAATTTCTATACCCGTAAAACCTTTAAATAATTTGTGGATTGAATAATACCATGCAGGAAGATGTCTGCTACTTTTCCTATAGCCTGGTAATGGGCATAAGGATCATGCAGAATCAAGCTCCACGGGTGATGTTCCCTTAGATGAGATGATGGATTATAATGGGTTACGCAACATCAATGAAAGATATTGGGAGGAATTATATTGAGTGGCTGACATGTTGTCAAGCCAATTTTTGGCTTTTCATTTTGTTTTGTTATTAGGGGATCTGAACTTTCTTCCAATATTGATGAATCTCTTCCTGTATTTCTCTGATAATTGCATCGTGTCGCACCGGTGAGAAAAGATGACTGTATCTTCCTTGTGCTGACAGATATTCCTCAACAGGCCTTAACTTTGAAGGGATATAAGTATGAGTTACCTCTCCGTTCACCGCCTCTTTAAGAGCCCAGACGCCTGTTTCAACGGCTAACCTGGCGATCTTTGCTGTGTAAGACGGGTCATAGAGCCAGCCGGTAGGACATGGAGAAAAGGCAAGAAAGAGTTTTGGTCCCTTATATTGCATGGACCGTCTGAATTTTTCTGAAAGGTCTACGGGGTGACGTGGAGATACTGTCGCAATATAGGGAGGGCGGTGTGCCCGCCATATCTCGAAGATGTCCTTCTTATGATAGCTTGTTCCTTCCGGAGATAGTCTTGCAGGTTTTGAGGTCGAGGTCTTTGAACCCAACGGGGATGCACTCGACATCTGCATGCCAGTATTTCCGTACGCCTCATTATCATAACAGAAATAATAGAAGTCTAAACCCCGGTATATTGCGCCTGAAGTGGCTGATAGTGCGATATCGTAAGTAGCACCGTCTCCGGCAAGCACGACCACCTTCAGGTCTTCTTCAGGCTTCAGCCGCCCCGTATCTATGAGTATGTCCAGGGCATCCCTTATACCCTGGGCCCCTGCCGGCGCCGACGCCATAGTGGTATAGAGCCATGATCCCTTGAATGGTGAGTAAGGGAAGGGGGCGAGGAGAGTGAAACACCCGGCCGCATTAACGAATACTACATTTTTACCCAGGACCTTGTGCGCAAGCCGCAATGCCTCAAGCCCGCCGCATCCCCCGCATACCGTTGTCCCGGGAAAGATAAACTCATCTTTTGAGATGTCTTTAAGCCTTTTATATCTTAGTATCTCCATAAACTGCATAGGAATGAAATTATTGCCGTATTGTTTCATAATAGTAGCTGATAAGGTCTTGTGTCAAATTAAAAGTTAAAGACTGCTAATGTGACTTCCGAATATGAGAACGTTACACAGAGCAGAAGAAACCAATATTATTAACAATCTTTTAACAAGGAGGCTTAAAATGGGAAAGACAGAAAACTTTAGACAGCAGCATAAAGAAATGTTACAAATAGCTAACGAGATCTCACCACTTCTAAAGGCTGATCAACTCACAGCTAATGCAAATGCTGTAGCTCAGTCGTTAGCTAAACTGGCAGGAAAATTAAATGTACATTTATCAATGGAGGATAAAGTACTTTATCCTAAACTCATTGAACATCAAGACCCCAATGTAAAATCAATGGCAAACAAGTTTATTGACGAAATGGGAAAAATCAAAGAGGTCTATGCTCAATATTTAAACAAGTGGTCAAGTCCAGAAGCGATTAAAAAGAATCCTCCTGACTTTATCAATGAGACTAAGGGAATATTTGAGGCCATCTCAAAAAGGATCACAAAAGAAGATAGTGAGTTATACGCCTTAGTCGATAGATTAAACTAATGTGGTATGGGTGTGTGTGTATTACGCTATCTAATGGGTTTTCCCGCGATTTCAAGAAGGTGTTTCATTTTTTCCCATTCATTATTCGTATAGAGGAGTAGGGGGCCTTGTGAGGTACCACTGTTAGATGAGACGATAGTGTCGTCTAATATCTTCTGGAATTCTACTGGTGTGATATCTTTTCCTCCCAACCCTCCTATAAAGGATAGAATGGGAGGTCTATCTATCTCATTACATAACGTGGCTGCTATTTCAGTATGAAATACCCCGCCTGAACCAATGGAAATATTCTGATCGATTACTGCTACCCCTTTCCTGTTCTTCAGGGCGTCAATAATTTCTTTTTTTGGGAAGGGTCGAACGAGTCTGATGCGTAATAAACCTACGTTGTATCCCTTCTCTCGGAAATTATTTACTGCAGCCTTCCCCTTTGTTGCAAAGGCATTGCTCATGACAAGGACATACTCAGCGTCATCCATCCTGTACTGTTCGATTGCCCCATACTTTCGTCCAAAAAGATGATCAAATTCTTTTGCCACCTCCTCATGCACTTCCAATGCATTGAGTGAGGCCATGTGCATCTGATATTTGAAATAGGAATATATAGAGCCCCCAAGTACGGCTACTCCCTGGGCCATCGGGTTAGAGGCTTGAAAGAAGGCATGCCTCGGTTTATAAGGCGCAAGAAATTCGTCCACCTTCTCCTTAGAGGGGATTTCCACAGGCTCACGGGTAAAGGAGAGGTAGTAGCCATCCATGTTTATCAATATGGGCAAGAGGACCCTGTGGTCTTCTGCTATCTTATAGGCCATCAATATGGAGTCCAAGACCTCCTGGCACGTCTCCGCATGGATTTGGAGGAAGCCACAGTCGCGGGCACTCAGGATATCGTTATGATCAGGTTCCAGGGTTATCGGAGACGAGAGCGCCCGTGATACATTGACCATCACGAGGGGCACGCGCCATCCGGCAACAGTATAGAGGACTTCAAGGGCATAGAGCAATCCCTGGCTTGATGTGGCTGTGAATACCCTTGTGCCTGTGGCTGATGCGGCGCCTGCGGCGGTGACCATCGAGTGCTCAGAGTCCATTGTTACAAATTTACCCCTCATGGCGCCTTCAGCAAACCATTGCGACAGGGTTTCTATGATCTCAGTCTGCGGTGTTATGGGGAAGGCAGGGACATAGTCTACATTGGCAAGCCTCACCCCCCAGGCAGCGGCCATATTGCCTGTCAGGAGTTCTCTCACCACGCCGTTACCTCCCGCTCAATCGTTATAACCTTTGTTGGACATTCTTCGTAACAGATAAGACAGCCCTTACAATGGTCGTAATCTATATGAGGATACTCAGAGTCATCCAAGGATATAACTCCCTCAGGACACCATACGAAGCATAACCAACATTTATTACATTTATCATAATTGATAACAGGTTTAAATAGTCTCCACCTTCCAGTCTGTCTTTCAACAATATTGCCCGAGGCATAGACACTCGGACTGCTGATGACCGGTTCCTGATAAGGGATAATGAATGTTTTTGCAGGGATTGAAGGGGCAGCCTCTCTGCCTCTAATCTCATAAGCAGGGAGGCTCTCAAAGCACCTCACAGCGACCTCGACATTTTTATCTATAAGTTGTACAGGAATTCCTATGGATTGTAATTCTTTTATGACGGCACGTTCCATTGCATCTCTGGAGATGAAGCCAAGGACTCTGCAGGCAGCGCCCCCCAGAGCAGCGCTGACAGCGCCTGCCTTTCCTATGATTTCAAGGCTTAGCCCTGTTGCATCGATTGAATTAATACGGGCCTGTATAGCGAATCTTTCCCGGATGCCGGGTTTGTTTGTATTGATGACGATGAGGGTAGAAGGGACTATTCCCCCTAAGGGATTCGCCATAGGGTCTTCTATGAGTGAGTCATCTGCTATAATGACGACATCAGGATCTGTTATGATCCCACGCTCTAAGATGGTCTCATCTGCTATGCGTGTATAGGCAGTTATTGGGGCTCCACGTCTCTCGGCCCCGTAGAGGGGATAATCCTGCACATGATATCCTTCTGAGAAGGCCGCTGTGCCTACGATCCGGCTTGCTGTCTTCATTCCATGTCCCCCGCGACCATGAAATCTGATGCGTATCATTCCCAACACCTTTAAGAATTTCTCTTTGATATTATCTTAGCACTGAGAGGAATACTTTTCTACTGCCTGGCTCCTATCAATAGGAATTGACGGGAGGATAGGTTTCCTTGGTGCCGGGGGCGGGATTTGAACCCGCACGAACCTTGCGGTCCTCGGGATTTTAAGTCCCGTGTGTCTGCCAGTTCCACCACCCCGGCCTGGTCAATACATGTGTTACAGGGGCATTGCATAGGCTACGTTTTAGCATATCCTGTTTTTGTCTGTCAATTGTAGAATTTTTGTAGACAACTTACTGCCACTATGCTAATGTAAGTTTGATAGTAGCTTGAGATAAAAAATAAACTCTACATTATGATAATAAATCTAAATAGATTGAAGACAAGGAGGTTTTAATATAATGAACGACAAAAGGCTTGGAGTAATGGTAGTGGATGACGATCAAAGTGTCCGGGAGCTTCTTGACACAATTCTAAAGGAGAAATGCACGGTAATGACAGCGGCCACAGGAGAGGCGGCGCTTCAGACCCTGGAAAAGGTAGAGGTGAATGTGGTCCTGCTGGACTTGCGTCTTCCTGACCGTGAAGGGATGGATATCTTAAAAACCATAAAGGAGAGATATCCGGATATTGAGGTAGTGATTATTTCGGCTGTAAAGGATATCGAAATGGTGGTGCGCGCCATGAAATTAGGCGCCTATCATTATATTACGAAGGATTTTGATAGTGGGGAAGTTTTAACTCTAATGGAGAAGTTGAAGGAGAAGATAGAGGAGAAGCGGGAAAGAGACTATCTTCGGGGAGAATTAGAGCAACTTTCCGGTCCGGACTTGATAATAGGCCGGAGTACAGTGATGCACCAAATAGAAGAGATGATAAGGAAGATAGCTACTCTCCCAACCACAGTGTTACTCCTGGGAGAAACAGGAACAGGAAAAAAAGTGATGGCAAGACATCTTCACCAGGTGAGCCACCTAAACGGCCGGCCATTTGTAACCCTTGATCTGTCGACAGTTCCGGAGAATCTGATGGAGAGCACCCTGTTTGGCCATGAAAAGGGGGCCTTTACAGGGGCCCATAAGCAGAGTTATGGAAAGTTTGAGCTGGCAGAAGGAGGGACCCTTTTCCTTGATGAAATAGGATGTGTCAAGTATGACGTGCAGAGTAAGCTATTACGGGCGATACAGGACAAAGAAATTGAACGGGTGGGGAGCGCAAAGACGATCAAGGTGGATGTCCGCCTTGTTATAGCCACCAATGTAGATCTCGGGGAGGCTGTTCGGAAAGGGGAGTTCCGGGAAGACCTTTACTACAGGATAAATGTGGTGCCGGTAAAATTGCCCCCTCTTCGTGAAAGGAGGGAGGATATACAGGAGTTTGTGCGGCTCTTTATGGATAAATATAGTAAACGTTTCAGGAAAGATGTCAATAAGATGACAGACTCTGCAATGGAAGTCCTTATGAATTACAATTGGCCGGGCAATATCCGCGAGCTTGAGAATCTGATAGAGAGGTTAGTGGCTGTTGCTGATAATAATGTAATATCGCAAGAGGATATTCCTGTAGAGTATTATCTCTTTGAGAAGTTAGAGGGGGATACTCAGGCAAGTCTCCTTGAAGATGCCTGCAATACCTTTGAGAGAAACTTCATATTGAAAACCATGGAGCAGGAACGGTGGAGCAGGACCCGGACAGCGAATACACTGGGTATTCCGATTAGTACGCTGAAATATAAATTTAACAGACTGAGTATATACGACATACTGGCACAGAGGAAGAAGCTATCAAGAAGGTCCAGAAAGTTCTCCAAGAGTTAGCCGCTCCATTAGACTGCGGAAGGTATAATTCCACACCGTAGACAAATGAGTTGACAACGATGATATAGATAATATATCTTTGCTCCGGATAGCTTTGTCATTTGGCAATTGAGGAAGGGGGATATGGAGAATACATTATCACTGATAAAACCTGATGGTGTTAAAAGAAATCTTATTGGGGAAGTCATTAAGCGTTTTGAGCAAAATGGGCTTAAGGTGACCGCCATGAAGATGCTATGGCTTTCGAAAAAAGAGGCAGAGGGGTTCTATATTATCCATAAAGACAGGCCATTTTATGATAGCCTGACTACGTTCATGTCTTCCGGCCCTATAGTTGCCTTAGTCTTGAGAGGAGAAAATGCTATTAGCAAGACAAGAGAATTGATGGGGGCAACTAATCCTGCAGAGGCTGTCAAAGGGACCATCAGGAGAGACCTTGCTGAGAGTATTGAGGCCAATGTTGTTCACGGTTCTGATTCTAAAAGGTCAACCGAGTTTGAAATCCCCTATTTCTTTAACCAGATGGAATTAATCGCATAAGCCCTTAGCAAAAGTTACCTGTTGTAACTTTTATCCTGAACCGGCACATAACAATTTTAATAATATTAGGAGGAAATTATATGTATCCTGATGATTTAAAATATCACAAAGACCATATGTGGTTACGTGCGAAAGGCAACAGGGCGAAAATCGGAATTACCCATTATGCCCAGGAGCAATTAGGAGATATTGTTTATATAGAATTGCCGGAGGTGGGGATAGAAGTGGATGCGAATGCAATCATTGGAGAGATAGAGTCAACAAAGACCACCTCTACTATAGAAGCGCCTGTAAGCGGTAAAATCGTCGAAATAAATGATGGTATAGAGGATATACCGGAGGTCATTAACGAAGACCCTTATGGAAGGGGCTGGATCGCGGTAATTGATATGTCACATCCCGAGGAGTTGAATGACCTGATGGATTCGAAGGTATATCAAAACCACATCGAAGAGGCGGCAAAGTAAAGACCCAACATGGATATCCCATGTTGGGTCTTTATCCTGAACGCAGTGAAGGATCTGGTTGTATAAAACAGTTGGATAGTATGGCAAAGAATGATATACAGGAACAACTTGACCTGATTAAACGTGGATGTACGGAGGTTATCTCTGAGAATGAGCTCAAGCTTAAGCTGGAAAAGTCAATAAAGGAGAACGTTCAGCTAAAGATTAAGGCCGGCTTTGATCCTACAGCCCCTGATTTGCACTTAGGGCATACCGTGTTGCTGTATAAGCTGAGACAGTTTCAGGAAATGGGGCACAAGGTCTATTTCCTTATTGGGGATTTTACAGGCATGATAGGAGATCCCAGTGGCGCTTCTGAAACGAGGAGGGCGCTGACAAGAGAGGAAGTGCTAAAAAATGCTGCGACTTATGAGCGGCAGGTATTTAGGATACTGGATCCATCCCACACAGAGGTCGTTTTCAATAGTAGCTGGATGAACAGGATAACAGGGGAGGAGCTTATTCGTTTGTGCGGGAAATATACGGTCGCAAGGATGTTAGAGCGAGAGGATTTTAAAAGCAGATATGCCACCGGGCGTGCCATCGGGATACATGAGTTCTTATATCCTCTGATACAGGGATATGATTCTGTAATGTTAAAAGCAGACGTAGAGGTTGGAGGAACAGATCAGAAATTTAATCTCCTTATGGGAAGAGATCTTCAGAGAGAATGTGGGCAGGAATCACAGGTTGTAATTACCATGCCTCTTCTTGAGGGCACTGACGGCATAAAGAAGATGAGCAAGAGTCAGAAAAATTATATTGGCATAGAAGAGCCGCCGCAAGAGATATTCGGGAAGATAATGTCCATAGATGATCAGCTTATGTTAAGGTATTATGAGGTGCTTACAACCCATCCCGTGGAACAGATCAGGGGGATGCCCCCTATGGAGGCCAAAAAAAGATTGGCGCAGGAAATCGTGGAAAGGTTTTATGACAGGGAGACTGGTGTAAAAGTGCGGGAGGAGTTTGAAAGGATATTTTCCGGTAGAGACAGCGTCCCTGCAGATATTCCTGTCTTTAATGTGACAGATGGGAAAAGGTGGCTTCCGCATGTTCTTACTATCGCCGGAGTTACCAGGAGTAATTCAGAGGCCATCAGACTTATCAGAGAGGGTGCCGTAGAGATAGATGGAGTAAGGATTTCTGATAGCAATAAAGAGCTCCCTTCCGGGTTAGAACAAATAATCAGAGTAGGGAAAAGAAGATTTGTGAAAATTAACTCTTGACAAGGGCAGGGAAGTTCTATAATATAAACTTTCGTTTTGAAATTGGCCTCTCTTAATCCTGAAAGAGAGAGGCGGATTGTTGAAGTAAGGCGTGCCTAAAAAAGGCCGTTCGGTCTTTGAAAACTAAATAGCGTACACATTGAGCGGGTTTTTGAAATTTTTGGAGAGTTTGA
>Ga0209431_10001360_pt1 | contig 20295 bp, 24 predicted proteins | sample RifCSP13_3_FD_184021 | JGI IMG/M metagenome (GOLD analysis project Ga0209431, IMG submission 184021) | Soil microbial communities from Rifle, Colorado - Rifle CSP2_sed 13_3 (SPAdes) (version 2) | ecosystem: Environmental > Terrestrial > Deep subsurface > Rock core/Sediment | place: Rifle...
GCATTACCGTTCAGTTTTTTCCAGCCCCTAATGTTTTTTCCGTTGAACATTTCCTTCCAGTCATCCTCCCGGGCGGATAGCATACCTGCAGTCAAAACAGGTATCGTCATAAGCAACAAAAGTTTGTTTTTCATAAACACAATAATTTATATAAATATTTTACAGTCTGAATTTTAGCCGTTAAAATTTGAAATAGTTACGGGCGTTATTATAACAGATATCCTCGGTAATTTTACCCAGCCAGGCTTTATCATCCGGCAGTTCGCCCCTTTCAACCTCATTCCCCAACAGGTTGCACAGGACCCTGCGGAAATACTCGTGCCTCGGGTAAGAAAGCAGGCTGCGGGAGTCCGTGAGCATCCCTACAAAACGACTAAGCAATCCAAGATTTGAAAGTACGTTCAGTTGCTTTTCAATGCCATCTTTCTGGTCGAGGAACCACCATGCCGACCCCCATTGAACTTTGCCCGGTACTGTTCCATCCTGGAAGTTGCCGGCCATGGTTGCCATTACTTCATTGTCCGCCGGATTCAGGTTGTACAGGATGGTTTTAGCGAGTTTCCCCGCATGGTCCAACCGGTCGAAAAACTTCGACATAGGCAGGGCAATGGCCTCATCACCGATGGAATCAAATCCCCCGTCGGGACCATAAGTGCTGAACATCCTGGTATTGTTGTTTCGCAAAGCGCCGATATGAAATTGTTGCGTCCAGCCCCGTTCATGGTCCATGACAGCCAGATCATGGAGAATGGCAGACCTGAACTGCATGACCTCAAGCCGGGAAAGCGCTTCCCCGCGCCTGGCTTTTAAAAAAATCGCATCCAGCTGGGTTCCGGTATATTCTTCGGCATAGAAGTTCTCCAATCCATGATCCGATAACCGGCAGCTGTTGTTATGAAAGAATTCGTGCCTGTTTCTCAGCGCTTCCAGTAATCCGGAATACTCGTGCGTCTCTATCCCGGAAACATTAGCCAGGATATCAATGTATTCGTTGAACTTATGCGGAGCATCTACCGTCAGCAGTTTATCAGGCCTCCAGGCCGGAATTACCTTTATACCCGGATTGCTGTCCTTAATATGGCGGTGATGTTCCAGCGAGTCCACCGGATCGTCGGTTGTGCACACTACTTCAACATTCATTTTCTTAAGAAGCCCGATGGGCGCATAATCTTTCTGCCGGAGCATGGCAGATGCCTTTTCATATATTGAACCCGCAGTGGCAGAGCTTAGTACTTCCGAAATATTAAAATAACGCTGAAGTTCCAAATGGGTCCAATGATACAACGGATTCCTCAGGGTATAGGGAACAGTTTCAGCCCATTTTTCAAATTTTTCCAGGTCGGTCGCGTTACCGGAGCAGTAATGCTCACTGATCCCGTTGGCACGCATGGCCCGCCATTTGTAGTGATCGCCGCAAAGCCATGCTTGTGTCAGGTTGTCAAAATTCTTATTGCCCGCGATCTGTGCAGGAGAAATATGACAATGGTAATCGATAACCGGCATCGGGGCAGCATGCTCATGATACAGGTATTCTGCAGTCTTTGTCTGCAATAAAAAATTCTCATCTAGGAACTTTTTCATATCTTTTTTCACATTTGCGTTTTCATTCCCGGTAATTCACTTTTAATTTTCATTTATCCAAATCCTCCACTCTTTTCAACCTGGGGGAGACCAGCTTCATGATTACCCAGGCTAAAAGATAGGCAGATCCTGCAATTGAAAAAAGCACCGTGTAACCTGTCTGTATATGGCCAAGTTTTTCAAAATAAGCAAGCAGATTGCCTGCAAATGATGCAATTAAAGCACCTCCGACAGCGCCGGCCATCCCACCTATACCAGTTACGGAACCCACGGCCTTCTTTGGAAATACGTCCGATACAGTGGTGAAGATGTTAGCTGACCAGGCCTGGTGAGATGCAGCTGCCAGGCTGATGATAGCTATCGCCCCCCAGAAGCCGACACCTCCAAATTGAATAAAAATAATGGGAATAATCAGAAATGCAAACATTAGCATGGTCCAGTAGCGTGCCTTGTGGATTTCATAACCCTTTTTTATCAGCCTGGATGACATCCAGCCACCAAAAATACTACCTATGGTAGTGGAACTGTAAATAACGGCCAATGGTAACCCGAATCTTCCGAAATTTCCCATCTCAACCCCCTGAACCTTTGCAAGCCATCCGGGAATCCAGTACAAATAAAACCACCAAATGGGATCGGTAAGGAATTTCCCAACAAAAAAGGCCCAGGTATGGCGGTAACTGAGCAGTTTGAACCAGGATATCTTGTTATTGGTTTCTACTTCATTGTCACTCAGAATATATTCATGTTCTTCCTTTGACAACCTTTGCTGTTTTGCCGGTATTTCATAATACCTGAACCAGAAAAAAAGCCAGATCAAGCCAATGGCACCTGTTAGTATAAAGGCCCACTGCCATCCCATTTTTATCGCTATCAAAGGCACCAAAACTGGAGCCAGAACCGCACCTATGTTAGCGCCTGAATTGAAAATTCCGGTCGCCAGTGCCCTTTCTTTTTTTGGAAACCATTCTGCGGTAGTTTTAATGGCAGCCGGAAAGTTACCCGCCTCAAAAACACCAAGGAAGGCACGAGCAACTCCGAAACCAAAAGGCAACCTGGCCAATGCATGAGCTATGGCAGCCAGACTCCATCCCAACAGGGATATTGCATACCCGATTTTTGTACCCAGCCAGTCAATCAACCTTCCTGCAATCAATAATCCAATGGCATAGGCAATGGTAAATGCAGTTATGATGTAACCGTATTCCGCCTCTCCAATCCCCAGATCCGATTCAAGCGTTGGTTTCAGGATGCCTATTACCTGGCGGTCTAAATAATTAATAGTAGTTGCAAAGAACATGAGGGCACAAATAGTCCACCTGTATTTGCCAATTTGTTGAGAAGAGTTCATCATGTTATTATTTGTTGTTATTAATAAAAATATTGTTTTATATTATTCCTACAGCCTATAGCCTGCATCCTACATCCTATAGCCTTTCCCTGCTAGCCCAAAGACCCAGGGCAGGATTTGAAATATAGAATATCTCTTCACCACTGTCCAACACATTGTTCCCATCCCTGAGCAATGCCGGATTATACTTTTGAAGCATTTCCCGGACCGGGGCATACCCGAAATTCACCGATTCAATTTCATCCTTTGTAAGATGGCCGGGGCAATAGGTGATCGAGAACCGGCCTTCCGAGCTACCGTGAATGAGGTGCGCGGCTGCACTCAGATTTTCACCAAGATCCTTGTTCTCCCTGAGCTTCCTGAGTGTTTCCGGAGTACCGAAGTATCCGTACTTCCTGATCAACCGGTCGATTTCCGCATCCTCGCCGAATTCCTTCACTCCGGGTGCAAGAACTATAAGTTCACCGGCATCGGCAATGGCCATCCGGGTCCGGTAGATGCTCTTGTTCCCAAGCCAGGTGCTTTTAAATTCCGAAGGATCGAGGTATACAACAACCTTTTTCAACGGTTTATCGAGCAGGGTGAAATTCACCCGCAATGACAAGTCAGCCGCCCGGGTGAATACTGCTTCCTCATCGCCGATGTAGAGGCCGCGGATCACCAGCTGACCCTGTTCATCGCGGTCAACCACCGTATGAACATACACAACCGGGAGATTACCGGTGAAATGTTCCGAAGCATAGTTCAGCAACTTCCGCACCGGGTTATCTGCCCGCCCCATCAACCGTTCCAATCCATAAACAGCGCCCAAGAAATGGCTTTTATTTATCCCCTCTTCACCACCCGTGCCTACAAAAAGGTTTTTGTTGTAATTGGCCATGCCGATCACTTCATGGGGGACAACCTGTCCGATGGACAATATCAGATCGTGTCCTCCCTGGTAAACCAGTTTGTTCAGCTGGGCTGGCCAGTCATAGGAAAGTGCATTGTCCGTGATCTCAGCCACAAATTTTCCGGGTACCCTGCCAACGGTCACAACATCATTGCGCCAGTCGTGCACCCGGAATATATCCCCGGGTACCCCCGGGAACATGATGCTAATCTGCTCCTGTGTCATGGGTGAGTGAGTTCCCAGGGCAGGAAGAACATCAGTAAGCTTATCCCCGTAATATTCATGAACAAGGGAAGTCAGTTTGCCTGCCTGTGAATGATACCGTGTAAAGTCAGGCGGCACGACCAACACCCTGTTCCTGCTCCCCAGCTTGTCCAGAGCGCTGAAGAGCCCATCTCTCAGATCGCTTTCAGATAAGACATCCTTTTCCGATCCACGCTGATAATATATCATTATGTTTAATTTTAACTTTTCATGATAAATAACAAGTTACAATATCCCCCGCTGGCGGGGGCAGGGGGTGGATTTTAACTATTTTACACACCTCCGTAGGCACTGTATCCCCCATCAACCGGCAACACCACCCCGGTTATGAAGGATGACAGCTCCGATAACAGAAAAAGAACCGCACCCTGAATGTCTTCAGGCTTCCCGTAATGACCTACCGGAGTATTGGCTATGATCTTTTCCCCGCGCGGGGTTGCCTTACCGGTTTGCTCATTCACCAGTAGAAAACGATTCTGATTTGTAAGAAAGAACCCGGGTGCCACCGCGTTTACCCGTACACCCGTTTTGGCGAGATGCACGGCCAGCCATTGGGTAAAATTATTCACCGATGCTTTGGCTGCCGAATATGCCGGAATTTTTGTAAGCGGCCGGAATGAATTCATGGAAGAAATATTGATCACCACACCGCTGCCACGCATCACCATGTCCCGGGCAAATACCATGGTGGGCAGCAGGGTGCCGGTGAAATTCAGGGCAAATACCTTGTCGAAACCCGATAAATCCAGCCCGAAGAATGAATCCTTTACCCCTGCTTCTCCTTCATCTGTAATTTGCTCAATCTTTGTTGTGGCATCGGGAGAGTTACCGCCTGCACCATTGATCAGGTAATCTATACTTCCCAGCTTTTCAAGGATGTACTTTCTGGCCTGAAGCAGGGACTCTTTATCAAGCACATTGGCCTGCACACCCGTACACCGGGTGCCATGCTTTTCCGTAAGGCTGGCTGCCAATTCATTTGCCGCTGAAATATCCAGGTCAACAATGGCTGTTTTTATGCCATTTGCTGCCAAAGCCTCACAAACAGCCCTGCCAATGACCCCTGCCCCTCCGGTGATGACGCAGACTTTGTCCATACTATCAGAAAAATCAAATTTTTTCATGTATTGCTTAAATTAATAATATTCCTGTAATAGCCTGAGTTTTCTTTTACCACAATATCAATAGGACTATGATTTACCTTCCCTATCGCAGTCCCGGTAAGTAAATAATCATACATGGCCATGGCGCTTTTATATCCCTGTTCTTCGGGTTTCTGACAGATCAGAAAATCAATGATCCCGTTCTCCATAAATTCCAGGTTGGCTTCTATCAAATCATATCCTACCAGCAGGCGGTGTCTTCCGGGCATGCCTGACAGATACCGGGCAACTTTGTGCACCCGGCTGTTTGTTACAAATATTCCGGATATATCCGTTTCATGTGATAATATTTCATGCATACTGGCACCGGGCTCCTGTGCCTGGGAAAGGTCAATTTCAACCGGCAGGGCCCTGATGCAATGATCAGGAACCACCTCTTTGAAATAATTCATAAATCCCTGCTCTCTTAACTGCATGTGCCTTGTTATCAATTTATTGCGGGCCAGATTGAGGATGAGCACTTTGGAACATTCCGGAAGACCGTAATGCATTAACCTGGCTGCAACATACCCGCTTTGCAGGGCATCCTGCCCGAAATATGAAAGACCCGGAGCGCCTTCCAGATCAGTATCAATAAATACAACGGGTATACCTTTCTCTTTGCAAAGATTGGTATAGTGAAGCGAAGCCTCATAAAACTGGGGTGCCAGGATCACACCGCTGGGATTTCCGCTAAGAATTCTTTCGAACTGACGGATAAACGACCCTTCCTCCCCCGCATCAAAATTCGAAACTACAATTTCAGCATTGTAATCTTTCAGCTCTGCCGCTGCCTTGTTGATTCCTTCCAAAGGCTTTGTCCAATAGGGATTGCTTTCGCCTGCACCGGGGATAAGGGCAGCTATTTTAAAGCTTTTTTTTAAGGCAAGGGATTTGGCAATCAGGTTGGGGGTATAGCCAAGCTCTTCGATAAACGACATAACCCGGTTACGTGTATCCGGATTTACTTCCCCCCGGTTGTGCAACACCCGGTCGACTGTTCCGATGGAAACATTTGCCAGGGAAGCAATGTCTTTGATGGTTGCCCTTCGTTGGTTTTGCCCTGTTAACCTGCTCATTACGCTACAGATTATGTGTCGTGTACGTTAACGGCAAGTTAGAATTTTTTTTGATTTGGTGTAAGTTTTTATTGAACTATTTTGGAAAAAATAATGTCAGAAAAGTTCCGAACAAGTAAATTAGCACAACAATACCCGATACCTATGAACCATTCTCAATCGCACAAGCTGTTCAACATTGTAGTTATTGTTGCTGCCCTGGGATATTTTGTCGATATCTATGACCTTATCATTTTTGGTATTGTCAAGAATCCCAGCCTGATGGATCTGGGGCTTACCGATAAAGATGCCTTGTTCAACAAGGGCAATTTCATACTGAGCATGCAAATGGCCGGAATGCTTATCGGTGGTATTGTATGGGGAGTGCTGGGTGATAAGAAAGGCCGGCTGTCGATCCTTTTTATGACAATTTTGCTTTATTCCATCGCCAACATCGCCAATGGTTTCGTCACCAGCATCGGGCAATATGCCTGGCTGCGGTTTATTGCCGGATTCGGGCTATCGGGCGAATTTGGACTTGGTGTTACCCTGGTTTCCGAAGTAATGTCGAAGGAAAAAAGAGGTCTGGGAGCCAGTATTGTTTCGGGGATTGGGATATTGGGTGCGGTCCTGGCATTTGTTGTGGCAGAAAGGTTTAACTGGCGGGTTGCTTATTGGGCCGGAGGAGGATTGGGTCTGGCCTTGCTTTTCCTGCGGATTGCGGTGATAGAATCGGGGATGTACAAAAAAGCAAAGACCCAGCAAGTCAGCAAGGGTAATTTCTTTGCTTTATTCACCGATAAAAAGAGGTTCCGGAAATTCCTTTTTTGCACCTTACTGGCGCTTCCCACCTGGTATACCGTAAGTGTTCTTGCCATTAACGCCCCTTCCTTTGCCCAGGATGCCCTGGGGATTACCGGTACTGTAAAGGGGTCCGCCTCAGTAATGCTGCACTATATCGGTGCTGCCATCGGAAGCTTTTTATTTGGGTATATTTCCCTGCTGTTGCGGTCACGGAAAAAGGCCATCATCCTGGCCACTTCAAGCATAGCTGTCCTTACAGCCATCTACTTTTCATTATTTGGAGCCTCTTCAACCCTGTTCTATCTGGTATTGTTCGTTCTGGGTATTCCCATGGGAGGTTTATGGGCTATTTTTGTTGCCGCGGCCTCAGAACAGTTTGGGACCAACATCCGGGCAACAGTAACCACAACGGCTCCGAATTTTGTCCGGGGTGCCACCATATTAATTACATTCCTCCTGGGCACTCTTACACCGGTAACAGGGCTTTGGTCATCGGGAGTGATTGTGGGTGTGATTTTTATCGGGATTGCTTTGTGGTCGGTGTTTCTTACCGAGGAAACATATGGTAAAGATCTTGATTACGTAGAAGAAATAGATTAATATTATGGAGAAGATAATTATTTCAACTGCCCAGTTTGAAAACAGGAGTGGAGACAAGGCTTACAACCTTTCGGTAATCGATACCCTTGCCGGGAGAGCTGCGCTCCAGGGATCCCAGGTAATTGCATTTCATGAGTGTTCCATAACCGGGTATACCTTTGCCCGTCGTCTTTCCAGAGAGCAAATGCTCGATCTGGCTGAGCTTGTTCCCGATGGGAAAAGCATACAAAAGCTCAGGGAAATAGCATTAAAACATCATATAGTTTTACTGGCAGGGCTTTTTGAAAAGGACCATGATGAGAAGCTATACAAAACTTATGTATGCATTGATAAGAAAGGTCTGGTGGCAAAATTCAGAAAGCTGCACCCCTTTATTAATGCCTGCCTTACACCGGGTGACCGCTACTGCGTTTTTGAACTGAACGGCTGGAAGTGCGGCATCCTTATCTGTTATGATAATAATATAGTGGAAAATGTAAGGGCTACCACCCTGCTGGGTGCCGATATCATTTTCATGCCCCATGTCACTATGTGTACACCATCCACGAGACCCGGTGCAGGATATGTTAACCCAAAACTGTGGGAAAATCGGGAAAATGACCCTGCATCACTCCGGCTGGAGTTTGACGGAATGAAAGGTAGGGATTGGCTGATGAAATGGCTGCCATCCCGGGCATATGACAATGGCATTTATATTATTTTTTCCAATCCCATTGGCATGGATGACAACCAGCTTAAAAACGGATGCTCCATGATCATTGATCCTTTTGGAGATATACTTGCAGAATGCCGCACATTGGGTGATGATATTGTTACGACAACCCTCTCTCCGGAAAAACTGACACAGGCCGGAGGTTACCGTTACAAGCAAGCCAGAAGGCCTGAACTCTACCGGGATATTATCGGCCAGCCGCATATTCCGCATCAAAAAGTGATCTGGATGAATGAACAACCTTGAAATTGAACCATTCCCGCTGATCCTTGTTTAATTTATGACATCAGATGTTTCAAAAGTATTAATCCATTGAATCCCTAAACCATGAAAAGTACCGCATCTGCCGAATGGAAAGGATCCTTAAAGGAAGGCAATGGCACCATGAACTCAACCAGTTCGTTCTTCCGGAATTTACCCTATACCTTTAACTCTCGCTTTGAAGGCGGTGGTAAAGGTACAACTCCCGAAGAACTCATTGCAGCAGCCCATGCAGGTTGTTACAGCATGGCCCTGAGCGGTGATCTTGGCAAAGCCGGCATCATACCTGAGCATATCGAAACAACATCCACCGTTACTATTGAAAACGGGACCGTTACCGCATCTCATCTGGTAGTAAAGGCAAAGGTCCCCGGTATCAGCAAAGAAGACTTTGAAAAATACGCTGCCGGAACAAAGTCCACCTGCCCCGTGTCAAGGGCGCTCAATCTTAAAATAAGCCTGGAAGCAATACTATTGTAGGCAGGCTTATATCCTTGACCGCATCCTATCCGGTGCATGAAAATTGCTGAAAGGTATTATGTGCGTCTATACCGGCAGGCACAAATCAGGAATCATGACCGTTCATCAGTGCTTTTGAAAGATGCAAACTTCTACTTGTCCAGTTTCACACGAACAGCTTTTGGCCCCTTGGAGCCATTTTCGATTTCGAAGGATACTTTGTTGTTTTCCCTGATATCATCAAGAAAATCATTTACATGAGCAAATACACTTTGTTGATTATCAAGATCTCTGATGAAACCATATCCCTTTGATTCGTTATAAAAGGATAAGATCCCTTTTCTGATGGGGTTTTCCTTTTCCCCTGCAAGGCGTTTTGGAACGCTTACTTCAATATCTTCAATTTTAACTTTTTTCCGGGCAAGGGGATCAGGGGGTGTTGCGCTTAGTCTTCCGTTTTCATCCACATAAGCGATCATATCATCAAGATTGCCACCGCCTTTTGGTGTTTCCCTTCTTTCAAGCCTTTTTTTTTCCTTCTCTTTTCTCTTCTTTTCCTTTTTATTCCTGACTTCTTTTTTATTAGATGTTTCCTGTGATCTTCCCATATTACTTATTATTCTCAGTAAGCATAAATTTGTAAAATCATTAATTGTGGTAAAGGTAAGATTAATTCGATCAATATAATATTTCACAGGTTTATTTGTTCCATAGCGTTATACATTTTGGATTTGTTTAATCAGATACTCTTTTGTTTTAATTCCCACAAAACGGTTGATTTCATTCCCGTTCTTAAAAAGGATCAGGGTGGGTATGCTCCTTACCTTGAATCGCCGGGCCAGGGACTGATACTGTTCGATATCAACCTTGCCCACCTGTGAATTGCCCGTTAACTCCGAAGCGACATCATTCAGCACCGGTGCCATCACACGGCAGGGAGCACACCACGCTGCCCAGAAATCCACAAGAACGACCCTGTTTTTGGTCAGGTGCTGAAAATTCTTATCCGTCAGGGTCAATATCTTTTCATGATCGTTCACCAGCGGAATGTTTTTCAGGCTGGCACGCGCCCTGAGAAAAAGTATTACCATTGCGGCAATTACAATACCGGATATTATCAATGTAGTTTGCATGTTATGCTGATATTAACTGTTTATGTTTTACTTTTAATTCGTGTAAATAGCCCGATGCCGCGAGAGCTGCCACTGTTCCGTCACCTACTGCAGTAGTAACCTGACGGAAACGCTTGGCAATGCTGTCCCCTGCCGCAAAGACCCCCTGAATACCTGTTGACATGTCCTCATGTACAACTATTTCGCCCCATTTGTTCAGCTCAATCCTGCCCTTCAGAAACTCCGTATTCGGCACATATCCAATGAAGATAAACACTCCGTTGGTTTTGTAGTTTATGATCCTGCCACTTTTCAGGTTTCTGATCGTAACATGCTCCAGGTTATCGTTGCCATAAAAGCCCGTAATGGTCGACTCCATGAGGAACCTGATCCCGGGATGGTTTTCCGCTTCTTCAACTGCATGTTCAAATGCCTGGAAATGGTCAAACTGATGCACAATAGTCACTTTACTTGCATATTTGGTAAGGGAAACCGCCTCCTCCAGTGCTGAATTTCCACCACCCACAACAATGATCTCCTTGTTTGTAAAAAAGTCACCATCGCAGGTAGCACAATATGATATGCCCCTGCCCTTAAAATTGTCTTCACCCGGAACACCCAGTGTGCGTGACCTGCCGCCGGGGGTAAGAACAATACTGTCCGAAGTGCAGGTGCTGCCGTCGGACAGGGTCACGCTTTTCATTTCACCCACCGGTTCCAGGTTTCTGACGGAGACATTTGACCTGATCTCACATCCAAAAGCAAGAGCCTGCTTTTTCATAATTCCGGCAAGCTGATATCCGCTGATATTCTCCACTCCCGGATAATTTGCAATTTCATGGGTAAGGATCATCTGACCACCAACGGTGCCTTCACTAACAATGAGTGTTCTAAGCCTGGCGCGGGAAAGATAGATGCCAGCCGTGAGACCGGCAGGACCGGCACCGATCACGATGGCATCATAGTGCTTGCTCCGGTTCATGGTATCAGGCATTAACAGGTGCTGCAAATTCCCGGTCAAGGATTGCTGTTAACTGATCTTTGGTTTGAATGCTGGAGGTGGCTTTTACCACCTTGCCGTTTTTATAATAAATGGTAAACGGAATGCCCATAAAACCTCTTACCTCGGGTAAGCTCCGGATTACGCGCGATTCGGGATTATCAAACTCCATATCATAGAATTTCACGTGCCTGTATTCCGTTTCAAGCTCCTCGGCTATTCCGTAAACAGGGATACACATAGGCCCCATACGTCCGCAGATCACCATTACATTTTCATTTTCGCTGATAGCCTGGTTATGGTCAGCAGCTGTTTCCAGGTGTTTTAAATTGGTGTATAGCATTGATTAAAGATTAAAGATTAAAGATTTACGGTGCAAAGGTAGGCCGTATGAAACATTTTTTATTGGAATCAGGTCACAGGCTTGACAATCCGGAAATTGAAACTAAACAACTTTTTTATTGATTTACATTAACTTTGTCACCGCTTAACGATATCAGGTGCATGAAAACCATTCTCGAAACCGATCAGGATTTTATTTGTGATATTCAGGCCCCCTGTTTCCAGATGCTTTCACACGATGAGATTGCGCTGGTAAGTGATAGTAAGACCCAGGTCCTTTTCCGCAAAGGGGACAACCTTACCAAACAGGGTGCATTTGCTTCCTATGTGCTGTTTATAATTCAGGGACTGGCCAGGCAATACATGGAGGGCGACGGTGTGAAAAGCTTCAACCTGCGGATTATCAGGCCCGGTGAATTTGTCGGCCTGTCAGCCGTTTTTTCTAAAAGCACCTTTAATTATTCCTCGGTGGCACTAACGGATTGCCAGGTATTCCTGGTTGAAAAAGATGCGATTGCAAAGGTTGTGAAAATGAACGGTTTGTTCGGCTTCAATATCATTAAAAGGTATTGTGAACAAAACGGTGAACTGTTCAACATGATCCATAACCTCATGTATAAACAGATGAATGGCAGGATGGCGGAAACCCTTTTGTATCTGGAAGGACTGAAATCCGAATATGCCGGGGTTTTCCAGCTGCTTTCCCGGAAAGACATCGCCGATTTTGCCGGCATATCTACCGAAAGCGCCGTGAAACTGCTTAAGAACTTTGAAAAAGACGGATTGATCAGGTTGAATGATAAGGATATCGAACTCCTCGATAACAGCGCAATGCAGGAGATCAGCCGCAGAGGATAATGCCTCATCCTGAGAAGGCATGCCGCTTATATTAAAAACGCTTGCAGCTGCGATTCAGGGCGGTCATCGGGAAGTTTTCATACCTGTACAGATTAAAGAAACTATTTATATAGGATGAAGCCTGCTTTTTCTGTCCATTTGAAAGATATTCAAAATCGTTAATAGTTCCCAACAATTGGTCTTTCAATTCCCCGAATTCTTCAATAACTGGCTTGAATTCTTCATCCCCGATACAAATGCCTAAATAATGCCGTTCCAGGACAGTTTTTATAGGAAGTTCTTCACAGGGGGCGGCATAAACGGCATTAACCAAACCGGAATAATCAAAATCATAGGCCACAGGTATTCCCTTAACAGTATTTAAGTCCATGGGCTTTAGTATTTTAATGTTGTGCTGAAGCGGTACTGACCAATCGGTATTGCCAATCATATAATTAAAAAGTGCCAAACGTGCCATGTCAGCAGTGTTCATGCTTTTCTGGGTAAGGTTTTTACTCCTGACGATGACCGAATTGGTGCGCTCAGCCAGTTCATCTTCATTTTCAATCAGAATACCATATGCTGTAAAAGACTTTTCTGGTTTATTGACATCCACATAATTGATCCGGACCAGCCTGGCTTTATAACTATAGGGTGTAATCCTGTTATAGAGCTTGTAGGCAAGATATTCTTTCAATACATAATCATTAAACCGGTCAGTTTGATTGCAATGGGTTACCAGCTTGATTTTTCCATTGCCGGAAAACTGAAACGGACCTTGATCCGTGCTCTTGAATTTTAACATGATTGGCGGAAAATAACAATAGGAACGACGGAATTCTCCCCTTGCCTTGAGTTTGATCATTTGTGAAATGGAGTCCTGTTCACCTGTTTTTACAGTAAGTGTCGCATCGAAATACTGGGGATGGTTCTTGGTCCTGTGAAATTCCCTGATGTCAAAACAAAGTGTCATCTGCAGCAACTCGTCCGATTCGAACAGGTCAAATGCACTGCTGGTTTGATCTTCAACAGTATTCTGTGCCCGTGTTACCGAATCCTGTATCACTTCAGCTTCCAGGCGGTTGAAAGAGGAGCAGATCATGCCAATGGCGAGGATCAGCGGCAGATTAAAAATTGATTTCATGGCGGTATTATTAATCATCATCATTCCCGTTTTCAACTTCATTGAAATTTCCATTTCCGTTACCGGTAAAAAATATCCTTATCTGTGCCTGTTTCTTGGTGTAATCAACCTTGCCAATTTCAAACCGGACGATGTTGAGCTCCGTTAGTTCTTTTAATTCATTTAGCAGCAATTCGTGCTTGCTTGGCTTTAAAAAATCCGTGTTATTGTATGTTATGGTTCTCCGGTTAAGTTTTTTACTGAAGAAGAACTTTTCCAGCAGGTAAGTCATAACAACCAGCACTATATTGGCAAAGATCATCCACTGCAAGCACTGGCTCATCCGAAGCAGGGCATTTATTGCCGAAATACCGACGATCATGAACAGGTAGGTCATTTCCTTAACCGGCACATTGAGTGACCTGAACCTGATGATGGCAAAAATGGCAAACAGTCCCAATGCAAGTCCCAGTCCCAGCTCCACCCAGCGAAGCATGGCACAGATCATAAAAACAATTACGCCAACCAAAAGCTGGGCAAACATATAATCGGGATTGCGGTTCCATCTGAAATACATGCCCCTGGATAAGATCAGCAGTACTGCCAGGTTAAGGCCAAACTGCATAAGTAATTCATAGAATTCGGCAGTGGCTACAGGGGGACAAAATTGGATTTTATTCAGTATCGTTGTTATAATAGCTTCCATTGCGTTCGTTTTGTCTGTTCTGATACCATTGAACACAAATCATGCCACGCCTTTTATACATTTGTTTATCAGTTATATACACATATTTTCATTGTATTTTTCTTGCGTAAAACTGTTTACAATTAGGCAAAAGGTGTCCGGAAACGGACAGGTTAAGCCGAAAGGGGATGTAACCTATGCATCATTCAAGGCTGAACGATCCATATTGAAAGTCCTTGACAAACTGAAAGTGATACCAACACCTGCACCCAATTGGGTACCGCTGAAATATTGGTAGATCGGAATATCCACCATGGCCGAGAGGTGCCATTTTTCCTTAATACCATAAATAACCTGGGGAACAGCAAAAAACAAAAGGCTACCGGAAGCTTCCTTTTGATAACCGGCGATTTTATCGTGGAAACGAATCTCATTGCGTAATTGCATGATAGTAGTCCAGTCACCTTTTAGCCAGGAGAACATGAGGTGTTTTGAAATAAATGCCGAACTAAAAATGGCTGTTCCCAACTGATACGCATTTTTATTGGCAAAATTGGTCTTATTTTCCGCCACCATGCTTATAAAATGAAATAAATCTGAAAGACTTTTTCTGAAGGGCCAGTAAATTCTCAGTTCCTCCAACCGGATTAAGCGATGAAAGGCATTGTGAAAATACACGTGCGTGTCCAATTCCTGAAAAAAGGATCAGCAATATAGCAATCTAATTGAACAACGATAATGATTGTTTTTGTATCATAATGGTCGTATCCATCCTTCACCTGGCAAGTGACCCGGCTGCCTCCGCAACCACAAGAAGAGGATGCAAAGGTAACCTGCGCTCCCGATCCGAGAATTGCGCCGGAGGATGCTGACCAGTAATACGTGAGTTTATATCCCGAAGCTGTTGCCTTAATCACTGTTGTTTCACCGGAAACCAGGGTGTCTTTATCGGCTAGTAACGATTGAAATTCAAGCGCCAGACCGGTATCTTTTTTTTCTTCGGTTTCCTCTTCGCAAGTAACAAAAAACGGGGCAATTAAGAATAATAAAAAAACCATTCTTCTCATTTTGCAATAATTACAAGTTAAAAATATCAATCACAGGCGCAAATCAGTTACCCGCTTCTGCCTCTCCTGCCTTTACCTCCCCCCATTCCTCTGCCCTTTCCGCTGCCATCCCTTAAACCAAGTCCCAGACCCATTCCTTTTCCACGGCCTCCAGCCTGTTCCCAATCTCCGTCGCCTGCTTTCCGCACGGAATGAATACTGTCTTTTAAAGTTGGCCCTTCCAACGGCGAAACCTCGCCATCTGCAACCATTTTTACAGCTTTCAGAACAGGCATATTGCGACAAAGATAAACAGTACAACCGGATGATTTTACCTTAAAGTATCCCCTGATGATGCGACCAAATATTTTTCCATAATCTTACTCCTTTTCACTTACTTCCTAAAATTGAATTTTGTATTTTATGTTTTACTTATCTACTAACCAGAATTATAGGAGCTTAGATAAAACAATGAATAGCGACAATCCTACTCCACTTAAAAAAGCGAGGCCGGAATGTTTTTTTTCTTCCCCTCTTGCCTCAGGCAAAAGATGAGAAGCAGAAATATAAATTAACACACCTGCTACAAAGCCCAATATCAATCCCAAACTGCTTTGGCTAAGCTTATTCACAAGAGGATAGGCTATAAAAGCTCCCAAAGGAGTAGTTAGACCCGCGACCAGAAAAGCGTAAATCATGGCAGTTTTTTCTTTCACTCCTCCCTTCAGGAAAAGCGTGTAAGTTATAATTCCTTCCGCAAACTCATGAATCACCAACCCTGTTGCTGCCAAAAAACCAGTAAGGATACTGATGCTGAAAGTTACCGTATAAATAATGCCATCTATAAAAGAATGAATCCCTATTCCTTCTGCCGCAACTATCCCAAAAGCGAGAACTTCTTTTTTTGTCAGATTTTTTATAAATTCATTAGAGAAAAACATAAATAAAAACCCCAATAGCGCCATAAATCCTGCATAAAAATTCTTTTGTATTGCCTGAGGCAAAGCCAGCATCAAGGGTGCTGAGATTAACACCCCGGCGGCAAAACACATAAAATAAGTTTTGGCCCTTTCGGCCCATTTTCTATACCTGAAAAGAAAGGACTAGCCATTCTCAGTCTTAAATGACTTTTGTTACGTATATTTTTAATAATGCGTTGGTTCTATTTCAATTTGGAGTATGACACACAAAAAAAAATAGTACTTGTGAATTTTGCTTATTAAAAATTATGCAGTATATTTGTTCCTTAATAGGAATTATTCTCTTATAATATTTATTATTTAATATTAACTGAAAAATGAAAAATCAAATTGGATTAGACCAGGGTTATTCAAACCAACTGGTTGAAAAACTTAACACCCTGTTAAGCAATATTCAGGTATCTTACATGAATGTCAGGGGATTTCATTGGAATATCACCGGTAAGAATTTCTTTAAGCTGCATGAAAAGTTCGAAGAAATGTATGATGATATGAATGAAAAGGCCGATGAGGTTGCCGAACGAATTCTTATGATGGAAGGTAAGCCCGTACATTCTTTTTCAGAATATTTGAAAATGGCTGAAATTGGTGAAAAAAAGAATATCTCCGGTGATATTGCCACTGTAAAGGAAGTACTTGATGCCTTAAATATCCTGTTGAAGCACGAGCGCGAAATTGCCACCATGGCGGCCGCAAACGGCGATGATGGTACGGTGGATTTAATGACAGGGTACATTTCAGGCCAGGAAAAAACGGTCTGGATGCTCAATGCCTTTTTAAGGTAATTGGCATTCAGTCTGCTATTTAATTGTACGTCTTATGATTGCATTTGGACCGGTACCCTCCCGCCGACTGGGTATAAGCCTGGGCATTAATAATATTGCTTCAAAAAAATTATGCTCCTACAGCTGTGTGTATTGCCAGATCGGAATTACCCGCATGCAAACGGGAAAAAGGCAAGCCTTTTATGATCCCGCACAGCTCGTTCATGAAGTTGAAGAACATTTGAAAAAACTCGACCGGGAACATGCTCCCGATTTCCTCACCTTCGTGGCCAACGGAGAGCCAACGCTCGATATTAACCTGGGAGAAGAGATCCGGCTATTAAAAAAGCTTTCCATTCCCATAGCCGTCATCACCAATGCTTCGCTCATGGATGATCAACATGTTCAGGAAGATCTGCTGGAGGCTGACTGGGTTTCCGTAAAAGTGGATACTGTTTCGGAAATATCATGGAAAAAGATTAATCAGCCACTACCGTCGCTGGATCTGGAGAAAATTCTCTCCGGGCTGGAGAATTTCTCCGCTGTGTACAAGGGAAGTCTTCACACCGAAACCATGCTTATCGATGAAATTAATGATTCAAGCCTCCAGCTTGATCAAACAGCTTCATTCATAGCCACTTTGAATCCGGTAAAGTCCTATCTTTCGATTCCAACCAGGCCGCCGGCAATGAAAAGTGTAAGACCTGTTTCAGAAGAGCGAATAACGAAAGCCTGGCATGCATTTCAGCAAAAGGGAATCCTGACGGAGTTGTTGACAGGTTTTGAGGGAACCGGCGCAGGTGCAACAGGCAATGCCTTTGAAGACATTTTAAATATCACGGCCGTACATCCCCTGCGTGAAGACACCATGTCCGAGTTATTAAAACAGGATCAGACCGATGAACGTGTGGTTAATTCCCTGATTGCCCAAGGCTTAATTAAAGGAATAAGCCATAACGGGAAATTATTTTACATCAGAAGTTATCATTTTAAATAGAAAAATGATCTTACCTGTAATTATATACGGCTCGTCAATTTTGAGAAAAAAAGCATTTGATCTGGATAAGGGTGATGAATACAAAGAAATTGCCCAAAATATGGCACTTACACTTAAAAACGCCGGGGGAATTGGATTGGCCGGACCGCAGGTCGGTCTTCTTAAAAATATTTTTGTTATTGATACTTCACCCATGAAGAATGATGGTACAACAACCTTTGAAAAAGCTATCTTTAATCCTTTAATTCTTCATTACAGCGAAGAGGAAGTATATTACAACGAAGGTTGTCTCAGCATTCCAGGCATACACGAAGACATCTTCCGGCCGGAGAAAGTAGAGGTCCGTTACCGGGATGAAAATTTTGACTGGCATGAAGAAGTACTGGAAGGAGTTGTAGCAAGGATCTTCCAGCATGAATACGACCATTTGGAAGGGATTCTTTTTATTGACAAACTCAGTGCCATCCGTAAGAAACTGATTAAAAGCAGGCTTCGGAAAATAGTAAACGGTGTAAGTACATGTCATTCTTACAAGCGATGCCAAACAGAAGAAGACACAGAAGAATAAGCATGCTTCCGCCTATGGAAGGTTATAAACCTTTCGGCATACCTTTACGCGAACTGCAATCGGTGACGCTGTTGTACGAAGAGTTTGAGGCGATCCGGCTGGCAGACTATGAGAACCTCACCCAGGAAGAAGCCGCTGAAAGGATGAACATATCCCGCCCTACTTTTACACGGTTATATGATAAAGCCCGTAAAAACATTGCCAAAGCGTTTATTGAAGGAAAAGCCATTATGATCCGGGGAGGCACTTATGTTACCGAAGATTACTGGTATAAATGTCAGGACTGTCATGAAACAATGACCACCCTGAAACCCATAAAACAATGCAGAAAATGTGATTCTGATAAGATTACAAAAATAAACACCGAACCGGATTAAGTCCTTTTAATTACTTCATTTTTATAGCTGCACCAGTGCCCCCATGTCAGCAGCATTTCAGTTTCCCGGGCATGACAGGTTTTCCTGTGTCAATATTTCCCAGCCCTTTGTATTTTTCTTCGGCCCTATAAACTATCCCCAGTTTATCAAGCAACGGTTCCACGGTCACCTGGTGCACCTGCAACCCGATGTCCCATGGATTATACCCGAGCAGTAACCCGGCCAGTTCCTCATAGGTCAGAACCGGAATGCCATACCCGTTTTCGCCATAGGTCCTGTCTTCCATTTCGGCAATCACGTATTGCCAGCGGTCGAGAAAAAAAGTACATCCCGGGCAATTGGCTATGATAAAGTCAGGCTTGTAGGGTTGCATGGAATCAAATTTCTTTTTTGAATTGGCAACCGAATAGCCGCGGTTTGATTTGAGCAGGTATTGCCGGAAACCGAAACCGCAACAATGGCGCCGCTCAGGGTAATCCACCTGTTCCCCTCCCCATTCATCAGTTAAACCTGCCAGTACATAAGGGTATTCAGCCCCGCCGATACCTTTTTCGGGGAATATTTTTGCATAATGGCACCCAATGTGATCAACTACTTTCAAGGGCCTTCCCGTTTCCGCATGAATCAGCCTGTATTTTGCCCTGGAGGCAATTTCCTCCCTGAACTTAAAAATAACATCGCTGGCATGAACCAGATTGCGGGGTATTTCAAAAGACTTGCCTGTGGCCCGTTTCAAAGCCTCCCGGGTGTTTTTCAATGTATCCGGGAAAAATTTCCAGGACTCCAGTACTTCGCTATAGATACCAAAAGAAGTAACGCAGGAACATACAAAATTCTCATATCCGGCTTCGTTCATCAGGGCAAACTGATGGGCCACCACCGTCATGGTCGTCTCAAACGGGAGAATCCCTGAATGATAAGCTATTCCCGTGCAGGTAGTTTGCCGGGCATCGTCGTAAATATCTTTACCCAGTTCCTTCCCGATAATTTTCAGAAAAATATCTTCGGCAGCGGGAAATACATTTTGCCGGATGCAACTTCGGGCAAAATAATAGCTGTCTTCTGCTATTTCCTTCTGATAGGCCTGCCAGTTCTTATTATTAACCATAGTTTGCATACCCTGCAGTTATTAATCCTCATAGATCATTTTGAAATAATCGCAGTCCTTCCCGGCATCAAATTCTATCCCTTCCTGATGGGCATACAGGCGACTTTAATGCTCAATTTTATCAAAACGTGTTGTTGCGCCTGTTTCATCGAATATCTTTTTCAGATTGTTCAGTGATTCTTCCGGTATATTGCGTAATGAACCACGCTGCTCCTTTCCGTAACTTGTTCCA
>Ga0209431_10001361_pt1 | contig 20282 bp, 19 predicted proteins | sample RifCSP13_3_FD_184021 | JGI IMG/M metagenome (GOLD analysis project Ga0209431, IMG submission 184021) | Soil microbial communities from Rifle, Colorado - Rifle CSP2_sed 13_3 (SPAdes) (version 2) | ecosystem: Environmental > Terrestrial > Deep subsurface > Rock core/Sediment | place: Rifle...
CACTACCTTCTCTGCAATGCCTGCCTCTTCCCTGGAAAGCATGCTTATCTCCCTGGTGTTGGAGCTTAATTCTGTTGTGGCTGAAACCACCTGCTCGGTTTCAATAAGGAGGTTGTCTACATGGGATGCCACCTGCTTTATGGATGCGGCTATCTGGTTTATGGCTGATACTGTCACATCTACTGATGCGGCAAGCTTTTCTGTGTTTTCTGCAACCTCTGAAACAGAGGCGGACATCTCAAGGGATGAGGCGGATGCGCCCTCGGCAGCCTTGAGAAGCTCCTGGGCGTCTCCTGCAACGCTCTTTATGGATGCGTCCATCTCTTCTATGGACGAGGATGTCTCTTCTACTGCCTGAAGCTGGGTCTGGGCAGAGCTGTATATGCCCTCGGATGAGCGCTTTATGCCGCCGGAGGCTGAGGATACCTCCCTGGATGCGCCAAAGATGCCTTTTACCATATCCTGCATCCCTTCAACAAATTTGTTGAACCACATCCCAAGCATACCCACCTCGTCTTTTGAGGCAATGGTAAGCCTCTTTGTGAGGTCTCCGCTCCCGTCTGCAATGGACTTGAGCATGGCGAGGGTCTCGTTTAATGGCTTATTGATGGAACGGGTTACAAAGATACCAAAGATTATACCGCCAATCATGGAAAGACTAATCACTATCAGTAATAACTGTCGTGTAAAACTCTTTACTGCATTTGTACCATCCTCGGCCTTGTGTATGGCCTGCTCCACGCCTTCCCTCATGGAGTTTACCTGTTCTATTGCAGGAGCGGCATACTCATAGTCCATCTTCTCCATCAACTCCGGAAGGCCTTTTTCCTTATGGTTCTTGCTGAATATCTGATGCGATATGTCTCTAATTCCTCCATAAAGGGTCTTGGTCTTTTCAATACTTTCTTTTTCCTCTTTGGTAAAGTGCTGGTTTTCCTTTATCTTTAAAAGGCTCTCTTCAACATTGCGGTCTAATTTCTCAAAATCACTTTTATATTCATCGCTCCCTGTAATAATATAATCGTTCCCGGGCATAATGGCCTCATTAATAGCCAGTTGGAGGCCTGTCATTAACATAAGCTTGTCTGTCTGTGTTTCCATGGTCTTGATACTCTCACCAAGCTGCTTCTGCGTCCAGAGAGTAAAAAGTCCGAGACTTAAAAAAACCACATTGGCAGCAATAACGCCTATGGCAAGTTTAGCCCTTATGGTAAACATAAAACACCTCCGTCTTTAGCCGTCTTAAATACAGATTTCCCCCATCTCTATACCATGCCTTGCAATAAGAATTCCATGTGTTTTTTAATATACGGCCTATGAAAGCCCATCTTCTATCGCCTGTCTAACAGCAGCCATCAAGGCCTTCTCATCTGCCCCGGCTATATGTATGGGCCTGCCAATGGCTATCTTTATCAAGCCGGGCCTTATAAGCAGGCTTCCCCTTCTCATTATGTCGGTTGACCCTTGTATTGATAATGGCACAACCGGCGCACCACTTTTTATGGCAAGCAAAAACCCTCCGCGTTTAAAAGGCAGGAGCTCGCCTGTGGCGCTTCGTGTCCCTTCAGGAAATATCAGCACACAAATGCCGTTTCTTACCTTTTCAGCTGCTGTTTCAATACTCTTGTAGGCGCTGCCTGCGCGTTCCCTATCCATGCTCACATACCCTGCAAGGCTCATGGACCAACCAATAATCGGTATTTTAAAGAGGCTTCTCTTTGCTACCCATCGGAATTGTATCGGGATAAACGCCTGAAGCGCCAGAATGTCAAAGGCCCCCTGGTGGTTTGATGCAAATATCTGCGGCTTGCCTGCAAGGATATTCTCAAGGCCTTTTACCTCAACAGTTACACCGCTTAAAAAAAGCAGGCTCCTGCTCCATAGCCTGCCGATAGAATGGATGGCCTTGCCGCTCCTATCAAAGATAAGCGAAATGATTACAAGGATAAAAAGGAATATTGTAACAGGCAATCCAATGAGCCATACAAACAGGGTTCTTATAAGCATTGTGCAATATTAAGGCTTTAGGAAGATGAAGTCAACCCCGACAACAGCGCTTCTTTACCCCGCCTTCGCCTTCAAAGGCGGGCTTGGCGCCGCCTCATAGGTCAATCTCAGAAAGAACTCGGGGCTTATTTCACCTGTATAAATGGAACAGTCCCGCCTGTTACACTCGGAAGTTTCCCGTCCCACTTTTCTATCGCCTTCCGCTGGTTCTCAATCTCTCTCAATTTCAGAAGGGATTCCGTTATTTCCTGCCTCTGAATTTTTAACCCTTCAGCCTCAGCCTTTGCCTGGCTGATCTTCTGTTCGTTTTCCACCTTTATCCTTTCCAACTCGTTCTTGGACTTGGCAACCTGCTGTTCTGCCACCTGCTTTGCCTCAATGGCGTCATTGAAACCCCTGGAGAAGTTGAAATCCGCAACAGATACTTCGACAACCTTGATATTGAAAACTGCAAGCCTCTCTGCCAATTCTGTCCGTATGGCAGACTTGACCTCTCCTCTCTTTGCTATCAACTCCTCTGCTGTATATTTGGCGGTCACGGCCTTGATAACCTCCTGCACCGCGGGCTGAATCACCTTGTCTTCAAATGCCGCTCCTATCTTTTGATACACCTCGTCCACTGCCTCCGGGACCAGGTGATAATTTGTGGCCATGACTGTAGATATGATCTGGAGGTCTTTCGAAGCTGCCTCGGCCTTTGCCTCGTTCTTTTGCACCTGCACGTTTACCTTCACAACCCTGTCTATGAATGGCATCTTAAAGTTTAAACCTTCGGATAAGACACCCTTTTGCACAGCGCCTAATCTGATAAGAACACCTCTTTGACCTGGTCCTACAATAGCCCATGGCCCACCGCCCATTAGTAATAGTAATATAATAATGACCGCTGCAATTATAGGAACCTTCCAGAACCCTCCTCCAGCGCCTTTTACCATGTTTATTACCTCCTGCACATTTTGTGGCTGCTTGTTGTACATATTTGTTGCCTCCTTTTAGTTTTTATAGATAGTAGTTTTTGCACCCTTAACCCCAGCCTTTACCTTTTCAAGAACTTTCCTTGCCCGGACAACCCCGCCGGCAAGAATGGCAAGCCCCGGATAGTTTGACTATAACACGTTTTGCATGTCTCAATGCTATAATTTACTGTATTGCTGATAATCTCGTTCATGAAAGCCTCGCCAATTATAAAAAGATTTGTTATACTCGGCTGTATGTTTAAACGACTTAGCCTGCTATTTATCATCGCTTTAGCCTTTACAAATCCTATCGCTGCTGCTGAACCGGAAGTGGTAAAATTAGCCGAAGGTGTATACGGCTTTATCGGCAAAGAGGGTGCCGGCAATTCCGGGTTTGTTGTAACAAACGAAGGCGTTGTTGTAATTGACACGCAGGGACCAAAAGACTTAGCGCTTCTTTTAAAGAAGAAGATTCGGGAGACCACAGACAAACCTATTATATATCTAATAAATACTCACTACCACGGAGACCATACATTTGGGAATCAATATTTCAAACCTGCCCTTGAAGGTCTTTATCAAGGGGAGACAGGAGAGATTATAAGCCACGAGAATACAAAGAAAAATCTTATAGAAAAGGACAAACAACAGAGGGAGCAGTTTAAAAAATTCTTTGGCGAAAATGCGCTTGAAGGTTTTGAATTGACCCTGCCTGCAAAGACTTTTAAAGATACCCTAACCCTTCGGCTGGGCGGTAAAACTATGGAGCTTGCCTATCTTGGAAGAGGCCATACAGACGGCGATATTATTATCTATCTTCCCATAGAACGCATCATGTTTGGCGGTGATCTGCTTTATAAAGACAGTCTCCCATGGCTTGGCGATGCCCATATATCCGATTGGATTGAGACGCTAAAAAAACTAAAAAACTTTGATGCAGGGATTTATGTGCCCGGCCACGGCAATATTGGAAATATTGATATGCTCTCTGCGCTTCAGCAGTATCTTATTGATTTAAAGCTTGAGGTAAAAAAGTATATTAAAAAGGAAAAGACACTGGATGATATGAAAAAGGAAATAAACCTGCCGAAATATAAGCATTGGCTTAAATATAAAGAATGGCTTCCTTTGAATGCCGAAAAGGTGTATAAGGAAATTACAAGGAAATAAAAAATATGCCATACACATATCTTGACCACGAAGCTGATGTTGGAATCAGGGCTGTTGGTTCTACGCTTGAAGAGGCATTTGAGCAAGGCGCAAAGGCAATGCTAAATGTAATGTGGGATATATCAAAGGTTGAGGAAAGGCAGAATGTTTCAATAGAGTGCAAGGCAGGGGATATACCCGAACTATTTGTAGAGGCCTTGAATGAGATACTTTTCAAGCAGGATGTGGAAGGGCTTGTTTTGGCGCGATTCCAAGTAGATGAGATAAAAAAGGCGGATGAGAGATATAAACTTAAAGGAACTGTTTTTGGCGAACCGTTGAATCTTGATAAGCACAGTGTCAAGACCGAGGTTAAGGCGGCGACTTATGCCGGGCTTCGCTATGAGGTAAAAGAAGGGCAGCATAGCGTGCAGTGTATTTTAGATGTGTGAAGTTAATGGCCTGTTGCCCAAATCCATAAATCCTATTTTTAAAGATCTGAGTCCATTGTCTTGCTTGTTAAGCGCTCTTTTGATGTTGTGAAGCATATAAATCTATCAGCCGTCGAATCATTTTTTGGTAGGAAATATGATACCTTTGCGCTTCTCTCTTGAAAAATTCAATGCTCGATTTGTTCAATGCAATGGTTACCTTGACATTTTCCTCCTTCAATACCAGTTTATCAGGTGAGGGAAGAAAGTCTTTAATTACTTTCAACTTGCCCATTGGTTCATCAGTATATTTTATTTTGCTCTTCATATATCTTCCTCCCTTTTCTCCAATATCCAGCGCCATAGATGCGGATGATATTTCCTCTACAAGTAAACCTGACGGTCATTATGCCGTCGCCGACACGCCCAATACAGTAAAACCGTTCTTCTTCTGAACTATGGTTAACATCTTCAACTATGACTCGGTGAGGATCAAGAAAAGCATGTTGTGCCATTGCAAAAGAAACATTATGTTTAGTTTGGTTCTCCCTATCTTTTTCCTCATCCCAGTCAAAGCTGGTTTTCTTCACAGAGATAATATACTACAGATATAATGGAATTAGCAATATAAATATATGGCTAAGTGTATGGATTATATTATTGCAGAGGCAAGCAAATCAGCCGCCACCGCAGACAATAGGTGGTTATAGCAAATGAAGTTGATCGTTAGGGGATGTTTTGGTTTAATTTGTTTTTAATCCTGGATATTATCGCTTTTATTTCTTCTAAATCCGTGTTCATATATGAACTAAAGGATATAGGTGTATTTGAAATAATTGTATTGATTGCTTTCTAGAGAATCAATGATAAAATTCCCTGCTGTTATATTGCTGTCGGGGTCTAAACCTTGTCCTATAAACTTAATTTCCATTCTTCTCTTCTCCTATTATAAGCACTACACGGACGTGGCGCGTTCTTGTGAGTGGGGTTAAGAAATCTTCTTTTCATAATCCGTTTTTATTTTCAAAATGTCTTGGCGCCCGTCCATCTTGTTTATATCATCACTTGGTGCGGATATGACTCCAAAATAGGAGTATATCAGCACCTGTTTCGGTTATTTTGCCTGTATACTACCCCTTTGTGAAAGATATGGCTGATTATTGCCCATACATGTAAGTGTTGTCAAGTGTTGTTTCAGCGGCAATAGGAGTGATAGCCTTCTTGCTTTCTTCTGTCCTTGACATCAACTTTAAGCATATACTAATATGCTAAAAAGTGTGCATTTGGAGGCATATATGAGGACTACTTTGGCAATAAAAGAGGAATTGCTGGATGAGGTAAAGGCGCTGGAGGAGTTTATTAAAAAAAGGAGGCAGAAGGATATCCTTGCTTTGTTTGGGAAAATAGAGATGAGAGAGGACTATAACTATAAACAAGAGCGAAGACACAGATGAGGGTAATCGTAGATACTTCTATCTGGTCTTTAGCGCTCAGAAGACAGGGCCATATCCAAAATCCCGAGGCCGGGACTCTTAAAAAGATAATCCAAAATGGCGAAGATATTTATCTAATTGGCATAATTCTTCAGGAAATAATATTGCAAGGTATAAGAAAGGCCGAAGATTTTGCAAGGTTAAAAAATATTTAGATGTCTTCCCTCTGCTTGAAATAAAGAGAGAACCCTACATCAAGGCGGCAGAACTTAAAAATCACATGAGTAAAAAAGGCATTCAGATAAGCACTATTGATGCCTTGATTGCATCTGCAGCCATAGTAAATGACTGTTGTTTATATACAAACGATAAAGACTTTGACCACATAGCAAAACATTCTCAATTGAAACTGTTCAGAACCCAATAAAGCAAAGCATCGGTTAACTACATTTTTTGGGCTAAATAAACTGTCACAGTACGAATGCAAGAAATGGTTTTAGATCCGCCTAGGCGGACGGATGACGAGGCACGCTAAGCGTGCCGAGGAAGACCGCAGGCGTACTCTTTGCTGTACGTCGAGGATTTTCTGAGGAGCCCAACGCCTGTCTGCGTGCAGCGCACAGGCAGGCAGTATAAAGGCATTTATTGCATTCGTATTAACAAGAAAAGGGAGGCCTTATGTTCCACATCGCAGACCCGAAGGACATTAAATCAGGCAGTACCACTGATGTTTACTTTGCAAGGACAATAGAGATACTCAAGAAGAAGGGGATTGATAAATGGGTTCGGGCGGAGTTTTTTGCAAAGAACCTGCCCAATGAATGGCACTGGGCGGTTCTTGCAGGCATGGAAGAGGTAGCATATTTGATGGAAGGTAAGCCTGTAAATATAAGGGCAATTCAAGAGGGAACTATTTTTAAGCCGTATGAGCCTGTTATGGAGATAGAGGGGATGTATACTGATTTCGGTGTTTTTGAAACTGCAATGCTGGGGCTTATATGTCAGGCAAGTGGCGTTGCAACAAAATCGGCAAGGATAAGGCTTGCGGCAGGCAACAGGATGGTAGTGAGCTTTGGCGCCAGGAGGATGCATCCCGCTGTTGCACCAATGATTGAGCGCGCCGCATACATAGGGGGATGCGACGGTGTTGCAGTTATTTTAAGCGCAGAGCTTATTGAGACAGACCCCATGGGCACAATGCCACATGCCCTGATACTTGTTCTTGGTGATACGGTTGAAGCGATAAAGGCATTTGACGATGTAGTTGATAAAAAAGTTAAAAGGGTTGCGCTCATAGATACATTCAATGATGAAAAATTTGAGGCCTTGCGTGTTGCAGAGGCAATGAAAGGCAAACTATATGCACTGCGGCTTGATACGCCTGCGTCAAGGAGGGGGAATTTTTATCGTATATTTGAAGAGGTGCGGTGGGAGCTTGATTTGCGCGGATTCAAGGATGTAAAACTCTTTGCAAGCGGCGGGCTTGATGAAAAAGAAGTTGCAGAACTAAAACCATTGGTTGATGCTTACGGTGTTGGCACGTGTATAAGCAATGCGCCTGTTGTTGACTTTGCTATGGATATTATGGAGATTGAAGGTAAGCCTCTGGCAAAAAGGGGAAAATGGTCAGGCGCAAAAGAAATCTTAAGATGCAAAAAATGCGGTAATGATAAGATTGTGCCTCTATGGAGCAAGCCGACCGTGTCGGCGTTAAGACAACGGCAACATGGTTGCCTTGATCCAAAATGCGACTGCGGCGGCAAATATGAAAGCCTTTTGCAGCCTTTGATTAAGAAAGGGAAGGTTGTAAGGGAGCTGCCAAAGCCAAAGGTTATAAGGGAATATGTTTTAGAGCAACTGAAAAGAAAATCACTTGCCTAACCTCATTGCTTTGTACCCGGTGTATAAATTTCTTTGAATCCAGAGGACATTGTTAACTTTCCATCCGCACCAATTATCAACCCTTCCACATCAGTCAACTCTTCAATTAGCTTCATGCCATCAACAGGCCCCATAACGAATATCCCAGTTGATAGGGCGTCTGCCAATGCTGGGTCTTTTGTCACTATAGTCACACCCAGAGATTTGTTGGCCGGAAAACCAGTAGACGGGTCTGTGATATGATGGTATTTTTTGCCGGCCTTTATAAAAAATCTTTCGTAATCACCGGATGTGGCGATTGTTGTATTATAAACCTTAAGAGTGCCGATAATGTTGTCTTTGTTTCGGGGGTCTTGAATGCCGATGAGCCGCGGAGGGCTATCTGGTTCATTAAATACAATCATATCGCCGCCTGCGTGCACCATGCCTCTTTTGATGCCATTTTTCTTTAAAACCTCCGCTGCTTTACCCACAATATATCCTTTTGCAACACCGCCGAGGTTTATCTTCATCCCTTCTTTTGCCAATTTAACTTTATTACTTTCTTTATCAATTATTATCTGCCGATAATCTATAAGAGGAAGGAGTTTTTTTACATCTTCTTTGGAAGGCGGAGTTAATTCTCCCTTATCATCTTTTATGAAATGCCACGCCTTTCCGAGAACACCCATGCTAATATCAAACGCACCATAAGTGGTTTGAGACGCCTTTAAAGAGGCCTCAATAACCTCCATAGTTTCATTTGAAATTGCTACAGGCTCTTTTCCGGCAGCATTATTTATCTTTGTAACATCACTATCTTCTCTATAATGGCTCATCAACCCTTCAAGCCTTTTTATTTCAGCAAATGCAGCCTCTGCAGCTGCGTTTAATAGCGCCTCATTTTTTCCAATAAGTGTAATTTCTACAATAGTCCCCATTAAGGGGCGGGTGTATTTTATTTCAGAAGGTTTTTTATTATAAATTGCAAGGGCAATGATTGAAAAAACGAAAATAGTTGCTGCAAAGGCAAGGAGGTTTTTTTGTCGGTTGGTCATGGGATGAAGCAGATTAGTTAATCAGTGGATTTGTTAATAAATCGGTTGATTCTATAATGGGAAAAATAGGATTAATAAAGATGTAAACCGCCACACCAAAGATTTTGGTGTGGCGGTAAATTAAAATTCTTCTTCCTCAGCCTCTGTCTTTTCCAGAATGGCCAGGCCGTGTTCTTCCTCATAACGTCTTCTGGCGCCTTTTTCTCTTTCATCCTTTGATTTACAATCTATGCAAACCTTTGTAAAAGGCAATGCCATGAGTCTTGCTTCTCCTATTGGTTCACCGCACTCATCGCAAGCCCCATAATTTCCGCTTTCAATTCTTACCAGGGCATCTTCTATTTCTGCCAGTTTTTCTCTGTCTCTATCGCCGAGCATGAGGGTTATCTCTCTCTCTCTCTCATTGCTGGCAATATCATAAATATCCCCAATCTCAAACTTCAGGGTATTGCTTTCATTCTTTATCTTTGCTGTCACTTCATTTAAGAGATCTTCCTTTACCTTGAGAAGTTTTTTGATTATCTCTTTCTTGAAAGGCTCTCTTACCTTTATCTTGATTTTTACAGGTTGCGGCGGTTGAGGCGTAGGTATAGGTATATGTATAGGTGCAAGAACGGGCTTTTTAAGCTGTTTTTTTGCAACAACCTTCTTTTTAGAGGGCTTTGCTAATTTTTTTGTCTTGGCCTTTTTTGGTTTTGCCTTAACCTTTTTGGGTTTTACCGTTGCCTTTTTTGTAATCTTTTTTATTTTGGTTTTCAATTTCTTTTTCTTTTTGTTTGCCATAATGGGTTAAGTAATATACACTAAAAAAATTAATTGTCAATTGAAAAATACGCAGAAGTTTGAATCGAAATTATGATGAAGGCATTTTTAAATCTGATTCTTCCGCCGATCTGTCCTATTTGCGCGCAGGGTGCAGAGGATGGCAGATTCTGCCAAAGATGTTTTGATAGCATCAGATTCATCAAAAGCCCAATCTGCTCATGCTGCGGTACGCCTTTTGTTGCGGAAGAAAGTGAAGACCATCTGTGCGGTGTCTGCATAAAAACAAAGAGGCCGTTTTCAAAGGCAAGGAGCATCGGCTTTTATGAAGGGAATTTGCTGGAAGCGATTCACAGGTTCAAATATAATGGCAAGACCTCTCTATCAAAGCCCTTGGGCAAGATAATGCTGGATAGGTTTTCACCGAATAACTATGACTTAATTGTTCCTGTGCCTTTACATAGAGCGAGACTTAAAGAGCGAGGGTTTAACCAATCGTTGCTTTTGGCAAGAGAGCTTGCAAGGACATATAAATTGCCGATAGATTACCTGAACCTAAAAAAAATCCGTGCAACAGATGCGCAGATAAACCTAAAAGGAAAGGACAGGGTAGCGAATGTGAAAGGCGCATTTGCAGTGGAAGATGATAAGGCCTTTGACGGCAAAAGAGTCTTGCTTATAGATGATGTTTATACAACTGGCGCTACAATTGTCGAGTGCGGCAAGGTTTTAAAAAAAGCTGGGGCTAAAGATATTGATGTGTTGACGCTTGCAAGGGTAGTTAATCTGTGATAGGAGATACTAAATGGTGAAAAACAAGTTTGTCTCATTACAAAGATTAAAAACCATCCTTCGCAGCAGCAGAAAGAAAAAAACCATTGTTTTTACCAATGGTTGCTTTGACATCATCCACGCAGGCCATGTGCGATACCTGAAAAAGGCAAAATCACTGGGAGATTTTTTAGTTGTCGGCCTAAACAGTGATTCGTCTGTAAAAAAGATAAAAGGGGAGAAACGGCCAATTGTGCCGCAAAAAGAACGGGCAGAGGTTCTATCAGGCCTTGAGGCTGTTGACTATGTAGTTTTATTTAATGAGCCGACGCCAACAAAGCTTATAGAGGCTGTTCTGCCGGATGTGCTTGTTAAAGGCGCTGACTGGGCAAGCCATGAGATTGTCGGCGCCGATGTTGTAAAGGCAGCAGGCGGTAAGATTGCAAGGGTAAAATTGGTAAAGGGCAGGTCAACAACAAATATAATAAAAAAGATACTCGAACTCCACCAGTAATATTTTTTGCCTCAGTCCCCCCCATTCCATTTTTTCTGCTATACTTAATATATCCACGAAACAAAAAAGGAGGGTGTAATTATGGCTATCTCTATAAAGCTCAAAAAATTTTTAGATGAAAATAAGGTTAGTTATCAGGTAGCCGCACATTCAGAGGTCTACACAGCGCAGGAAATTGCGGCTGCACTGCATGTTTCTGGGAAGGAGCTGATTAAAGTGGTTATGGTCAAAGCAGAGGATAAATTTGTTATGGCTGTTCTTCCTGCAAGCTGGAGGGTTGACATGGTTAAGCTAAGGGAAGTTTTGGAAAATAAGAATATCAAACTTGCTACAGAGGCAGAGTTTAAAAACCTTTTTCCTGACTGTGAGCCGGGCGCTATGCCGCCTTTTGGCAATCTCTATGGCCTTGATGTCTACGAAGACAAGGCATTAGCAGAAGATGAGGAAATATTTTTCCAGGCAGGAAATCACATTGAATCAATCAAGATGAAACGAAAGGATTTTGAGAGGTTGGTAAAGCCTATGGCGGCTGATTTCAGCACGCATCTGCACTAAATTTTTGGGGCATAAGGGTTGGTTTATTTTTCAAATAGTTTCTTATACTCCCCATACCCTTCCTTATCCAGATTTTCTTTTGAAATGAATCTAAGGGCGGCTGAATTCAGACAGTAACGAAGGCCGGTTGGCTTGGGGCCGTCAGAAAAAATGTGGCCAAGGTGAGAATCTCCCTCTTTGCTCCGCACCTCTGTCCTTGTCATAAAAAGGCCTCTGTCTTCTTTTTCAATAATATTCTTTGGCTCAAGCGGCTTTGTAAAGCTCGGCCAGCCAGTGCCTGAATCAAATTTATCCAGAGAGCTAAAGAGCGTCTCACCGGAAACAATATCAACATATATCCCTTGTTTCTTGTTATCCCAATATTCGTTATCAAATGCCCTTTCTGTGCCGTTTTCCTGCGTCACCTTATACTGCAACGGGGTCAGTTTTTTTCTCAGCTCTTCCCTGGATGGTTTGTTATATTTTTTGCTTTCTTGATTTTTCATCTCTGCCTTATCTCCCCATGCCTTTTTAAGATACTGGTCTCTCCCTGAGTTATATCTATAAAACTTATATCTGATAGGGTTTTTCTGATAATACTTTTGATGGTATTCCTCTGCCTTATAGAATATTGCAGCTGGCTTAATTTCTGTAACAATAGGCCTATCAAACTTGCCTGATTTTTCAAGTTTTATCTTTGACTCCTCAGCAAGGCGTCTCTGCTCTTCATTATGATAAAAAATAGCGCTTCTGTATTGAGTTCCAACATCCACAAACTGCTGATTTGGCGTAGTTGGGTCAATATTTCTCCAGAAGACATCCAGCAATTCTGAATAGGTAATCAGAGAAGGGTCGTATAGTATCTCGATGGACTCTGTATGGCCTGTAATACCGGAAGACACTTCTTCATAGGTGGGGTCTTTATCATGGCCGCCGGTATATCCTACAGTAGTAGACACTACTCCCTTTAATGAAGCAAAGGGAGGCTCCATGCACCAGAAACAACCCCCTGCAAAGGTTGCCTTTTCCAGTTTTTGCGCAGGGGCAGCGATATTCTTTTTTATATTTTCAGAATTCGCCATAACAATACCCATTTGACCAAAAACCATGCTTGTTATAATAAGCAGTAATAATTGATTTCTCATGCCTATAGTATAGCCCTCATTGCTCTGTTATGCAAGGAAAATGATTATCGTTTTCATAATTACCGACCTATAGAATACATTTCCCCCTTCTTTATAATAAATCCTTCTTTTTTAAGCTGCGTTAGGACTTTTCTAACCCGCTTAGGATTAACAGTTTGTTGAGTTTTTCAACAAACTGCTAAGGTATTGTAATCAACCTTAATGCTAACTAAAAAATAATTGACAATACCATCTCTACCTGTGATAGTCTTGGCTGAATTATGAAAGCGGGTTAGATATTTTCTTCAGAGAGATTGTCTGTCTTTTGAAGCTGTCTTAAGGGAGAAACCATTGTTCAAAAATAGCCTTCTTGCCAAAATCCTGTCTATAGTGATAGGCATTACAATCATCGGTTTCTCCATTCTCATCTATAAAGTTATCTCCCAAGAAAAAAAGAGCCTTCTCGAAGAACGTAGAAAAACCAGCGAGCTTATGGCACAGCCCCTTCTGCATACCATATACAAGGATATGCTGGATGAGAGGGCAGACATGACGCGCTATCTTGTAGAAGGCATGAAGACGGTCAAAGGCACTGAACGGGTGCAGGTTATACGGAGCAACGGCATAGAAGAGGCATTCCAGGACTTCAAGACACTGAAGGCAGTTGAAAAGGAATACGGCGACCTGAAGCCTGAGTGGACTGCAGGTCATCCCAACAAAGAAGACAATGTTGCCAAAGGAATAGGCGACACCAAGTTTAAAGAAGCGGTCCGGTTTTTTAATGAAGGTAAAAAAGAAGGAATTTATTATATCGAAGAATCCGAGGGCAAGCGGCTTTTTACATATCTCACACCCGTAGAGTTTAGGCCAAAGTGCAAGGCCTGTCATACAACAGCAGCAGGCGCGCGAGGGGTTTTAATGATATCCACCTCTCTGGAGGATATGTACGCATCTTTATCTGCCGGCAGAACACGTTGGATTATGTATGGTCTCTTTACTGTCCTGGGCATAGGCATATTGCTTACATTTCTTGTAAGAGGCGTTATCACAAAGCCGATAGAAGAGACAGCTCATATGCTGAAGGAAATAGCAGAGGGAAGCGGAGACCTTACCAAGAGGCTGAAAGTAGCCTCCAAAGATGAGGTTGGGATGCTGGGCAGGTGGTTCAATAAGTTTGTAGAAGGGATGCAGAATATGGTAAAGGGCATATTTGCGACATCCAGCCAGGTGCTTTCAGCCTCTCAGGCCATAAAACAATCATCAGAGGGCATACATAGCTCGGCTCAGACGCAGCTTCAGGCTGTAGAGGAAACCTCATCGTCCATAGAGGAGATGGCTGCCTCAATAAAGACAGTAGCAGATGATGCAGAAGAGCTTCTGAAAGCTACTGACGGCGCATCTGCATCATCTCTTGAAATGTCTGCCTCTATTTCAGAGGTTGCGGAAAATACCGAAAAGCTCGCTGTTTCGGTAGATTTAACTGCATCTGCCATAAATGAGATTGCAGCCTCTCTGAAACAAGTGGCGGTGCATGTTAATACTTTGCTTGGAGAAACGGAACAGGTGGTTTCAGCAATAACTGAGGTAAACTCTGCCATAAAAGAGATTGGCGCGCATTCAAAAGAAGAGGCCAATCTTGCAGAGAAGGTTGTAGAGGTTGTCACTGACCGTGTAGCCATTGTAAATAAATCCAGCAAGAATATAGAAAGGATAATAGAGGATGTTACCAAAACATCTTCTATCATGAGCAGGCTGGGAGAAAGGTCAAAAGAAATAAATAGCATCATCAATGTTATAAATGAGATAGCAGACACCACAAATCTCCTTGCGCTGAATGCCGCCATCCTTGCGGCTCAGGCAGGGGAGCATGGGAAAGGGTTTGCTGTAGTTGCGGAGCAGGTCAAGAACCTTGCCAAAAGGACTGCGGCGTCAACAAAAGAAATCGGGGGGCTTATTGAACAAGTGCAGACAGATGTAACCTCTGCGGTAAGCTCGGTAGAATTAAGCACTTCCAAATTAATTAATGAGACCATGCTGTTTGCAAAAGGTGAAAATGAAGCATTGACCAGTATTGCAAACAGCTCAAAGGCATCCCTTGACATGGCCAGGAAGATAGAGAGGGCCACAGAAGAACAGACTAAAGGGATAGGGCAGGTAACAGATGGCACTCATAAGATAAATACAATGGTGGAGGAGATAAAAAAGGCCGCAGATGAGCAGAGCAGGGCCTCGGAAGAAATCTCTCATGCGACTGAAAATATGAAGGATATCACCTGGAAGGTCAAGCAGTCCACCGGAGAACAATCAAAGGAAGGCAAGCACATTGCGCAGGTAATAGCAGATGTGGCTCAGATGATGCAGGAAATAACCAAGGCTATGAAAGAACAAAAGATAGCCTCTGAGAGGATAGTCCATGCCATTGAAACCATAAGAAAAAAGAGCGAGGAAAATCTCACATTGACTGCAGGGCTTGACAAAACCGTGAGTAATTTGGATTCTCAGTCAATCTCATTAAATGAGAAAGTCGGCAGCTTTAAGGTGTAAAACATCCATGAGCCTTGGCTCATCCGTCTTTGGCAAAGGGGAATGAAAATTGGATTTTTGTAGCGTTGGGGTTTATCCCCAACGAAAAACCGTTGCCCATAAAGGGCAACGCTACGGTAATGTGAATATGAAGCATTTTCTGGGCAAGGAGTAGTTGAATTAAAAAGGGAGGCTCCTATGAATATCAAATTATGGTTGTTTATCTTCACACTAATTCTTGTCTGGCACAGCCCGGCTCAGGCAAAGGATATAAGCTGGGATAAGGTGGGAACTCAAAAGATAACCATGTTTTATCCGGGTGTTGTCTCATGGGAATTTTTGAACAGCGAAGACCACAGCCTTGGCGGCAAAAATATAAGGAAAGGGAAAAAGAACTGCACTGACTGTCATGTGAGCAAAGACACAGGAATTGACCTTCGGGTGGAAGAGATTGTCACAGGTAAGCTGCAGATGAAGAAGTCCCAAAAACCTTTTGAGCCGGAACCGATATCAGGCAAGAATGGTTTTTTAGATTTAAATATTCAGGCGGCCTATGATGATGAATATGTTTATTTAAGATTGCAATGGCCGTCTCAAGGTTTAAGTTGGAACAATCCAAAATTGGCAGAGGACGGCCTTCCTGACAGGGTTTCCATTCAGCTCAATCATCTGAGCGATAAAGAAGAATATCTGAGCAGATACGGGTGTTTCAGGACCTGCCATAATGACCTCAATTCCATGCCTAACAGTCCCTCAAAAGAGCAAGTGAAGAAGAATGTGTATTATGGAACCATCAAGAGAGATGATGTGCGGTTGTATGCCTTTTATACAAGAACCGATGGATGGGCAGCAATGAAAGCGGATAAGGAATTGCAAGGCTTCTTAAAAGACAGCGGTTTGATAGACCTCTGGAAGATAGAATTTAAGGGCAAAGAGCCGTCTGCAGAAGACGGCTGGATACTTGAAGACAGAAGAAAAGACGACAAAGAAGATATTAAGGCTGACGGTAATTGGGAAAACGGCAAATATGTCGTCCGCATAACAAGAAAACTTCAGACAGGCGACCCGCGGGATATTCAATTAAAAGAAGGGGATGTAATCTTTACCGGCATTGCTGTTCATGATGAAAAGACTAATCATCGGAAACACTATGTATCTTTTCCTATGAGCATTGGTCTGGGAGCCGAGGGGGATATTAAGGCAGAGAGGATTAAATAAATTCTATGGCTATCAGGAGGTATTATGAAAGGTGGATTTAAAAGTAAGTTTTATAGGCTGGCATTTTGTATGGCAGCTGCCCTGGTTTTTCATATAAGCAGGGCAGAGGCAACTGAGGTAAACTGGACGGAAATCAATCCGGAATTTGCAGATGCAACCTATGTGAATGATACGGCTAAATGTTTTGAGTGCCATGAAGACTACATGGCAACATTTAATAAAACAAGACATGGCAGGACTTTTAAGTCAGGCGCCCAAAATGAGCTTCAGGCAAGGGGTTGTGAGGCATGTCACGGGCCAATGAGTAAACACCTCACCGCCAGCCGAAAAGCAGAATATCGTATATCATTAAAAAAAGACGGTCCGCTAACACCACAGCAGAGAAACTCTGTCTGTCTACAGTGCCATGAAAAGGGTATACGAATGCACTGGCAGGGCAGCCCGCATGAGATGAGCGGAGTGGGTTGCAGCAACTGCCATTATATCAGCGAGCGCAGGTCAGAAAAAAATCTCTTTATAAGCGAAGACCCTAAAAAGGCCTGTTTCCAGTGCCATAAGGAACGCCGGGCGCAGCTCCAGAGGTCATCCCACATGCCGTTAAGGGAAGGGAAGATGGACTGCGCAAGCTGCCACAATCCGCACGGCGGCCCAGGCCCAAGCCTTTTGAAAACCGCTTCTGTAAATGAAACCTGTTATACCTGCCATGCAGAAAAACGCGGGCCTCTGCTCTGGGAACACCCGCCTGTCAGGGAAAATTGCGCAAACTGCCACGAACCGCACGGTTCCAACTACCCGAGTCTGCTGAAGATGAAGGTGCCGTATCTATGCCAGTCATGCCATTCAGTCTCACGTCATCCAAGTAACCTTTATAGCGGTAGCAATTTGCCAGGAGGAAGCCAAACGCTAGCACAACAATTAGTTGGCAAAGGATGCCTCAACTGCCATAGCCAGATACACGGCTCAAACCATCCGTCAGGCCCGAGATTACAGAGATGAAATATAAAAGGAGAGGAGATGTGAATATGACAAATAAAATATCTGTTTTGTTTATCCTCTTTGTTTTTTACTCGTTAACCATACCACTCTTATCAAAGGCAGAAGAAGGGATGGAAGGCAGCGTTACACTCGGAGGCGCAGCAGTAGACCTTGACAGCAAATCATTCAAATACGGCGAATACACAGGCGTTAATGATGATAGTATTTATTTTGCAGGCGATGTGGATTTAAGCTACAACAGGAATGCATTTTTTTTAGAGTTTAGAACCGATAACATAGGCCTTGACAGCAGGAGCCTTTATCTTGAGACAGGCAGATACGGCAGATATAAACTTTTTCTGGAATATGACGAAATTCCAAAACTCATTTCAAATAACAGCCAGACCATATTAAACGGCGCAGGGAGCAACACACTTACACTGCCTTCAGGCTGGACCAGGTATGATCAAACCACTACTGCCGGTATGTCAAGCCAACTGACCAACAACAAAAAGGATGTTGAGCTTAGAACAGATAGAAAGACTTACAGTGCCGGCATTTCATCATCATTCAGTGATTTTGATTTTAAGATTTCATTTAAGAAAGAGGAAAAAGAAGGGACAAAATCCATAGGCGGGACAATTGGTAATTCAGGCGGAACTACAAGAAGTATTGTTCTGCCTGAGCCTGTTGATTATACAACCGATGAGCTAAAGGCAACGCTTGCGTATTCAGGAGAAACATCCCAGATAGAACTTGGCTATTACCTTTCTCAGTTTGTTAACGGAAATAAGTCCCTCACATGGCAAAACCCATACGATATGGCTGCTGGATTTAGCGACCCTACCACTGCTTTGATATCCCTTCCGCCTGATAACACTCACAATAAGCTCAGTCTAACAGGGGGCATAAACCTCCCGCTTGCGAGCAGGCTTTCGTTTATTGGTGAATATGGAATAATGGAGCAGAATGATACCCTTTTCCCATATTCAAACAACCCAAGCAGCACTATTACAACCCCGCTTCCCAGAACCACAGCAGATGCAGAGATAGATGTAACCCACTTTGGTCTTAACCTTTCGTCAAAACCATTGCCTAAACTTGGACTCAATCTTAAATATAAATATTACGAAACAGACAATAAGACACCACGGGACCTCTTTTTATATGTAAATAATGATACTGGCGGAGCCCAGACTACAGTTACAGCAACCAACGGCGAAGCCCTATACAACCTTCCCTATGATTATACACAGAACAAGGCTACCATTGATGCATCATATTATCTTTTCAGCGGAACTACAATCAAGATAGGCTATGACCACGATATTATTGACAGGGATTATAGAGAAATAGAAGAAACACGGGAAAATACCTATCGCACACACTTTAATTCCAGCCTTTCCTCGTTTGCCTCAGCAGGAGTGAAGTATTCTTATGCAGAGAGGAGGGCAAAGGGCAATTATGAGGAATCTCTCATATACGATGCATATCACACACAGGAATATGTAGCCGCACAACAGGCAGCAGGCACAGCCTTTGATAACAATCCTCTTCTAAGAAAGTATGATATTGCAGACAGGGACAGGACGAAATACGGCGCAGATGTAACTCTTTTTATAATACCTGATGCAACAGTCGGACTTTACTACAGCTATATGCAGAATGACTATTATGGTTCTATACTCGGACTGCAAAAGGATGAAAATAAAAACTATACAGTAGATATAACATATGCTCCTGCAGATTTTATCTCTACATATACTTATTATACAAGAGAGGAACTTAAGTCTAAACAGGCAGGCAGGGAGTTCATTAGCAAAACAACTGACTATCTAAATCCGAATATGAACTGGTGGGCAGACCGTGATGAGGATGTGGATACAGTGGGAGTTGGATTAAATCTTGGTTTTATGGAAAATAAACTTACCATAGGGGCTGACTATTCATATTCTGAATCAACAGGCACTGTAAAGTTTACAGCAGGCAGCGACCCTACTGTTATAGGGTACAATGATATGCCAGATTTAAAGACAAAACTCCAAACTGTCAATACATCTGCCAAATACAAACTGACAAAAAATACCACACTCGGACTTGGTTATCAGTATGAAAACTATAAGTCAGATGACTGGGCAACAGACAGTGTTGACCCTGCGTCAACAACACTGGCAAATGTGCTTACGCTCAGCGGCTCTGTCCCTGATTACGAGGCTCACCAGGCCATGCTGACTGTTGCGTATAACTGGTAGGCAAGAAACAGGTTAAGGTTAAGCCATCTCCTCTATATACCTTTCTGCCACAAATGCAGCTATAGCGCCGTCTCCAACTGCTGTTGATACCTGCTTTAGCGCTGTTGTCCTGCAGTCCCCTGCTGCAAATATGCCCTTCACAGATGTTCGCATATCCTGGTCGGTTTTTATGAAACCTTGCTTATCTTTTTCAACATCAACAAAATCTGTTGTTGGATTTATGCCGACAAAGACAAAAACTCCCTCTACGTCAAGTTCTTTTACTGTATTGTCTTTAAGATTCTGCAATACAACCTTTTCAACCCCTGTCTTTCCCCTTATCTCTTTCAGGATATGGCTCCAGAGTATCTCTATGTTTGGGGTTGACATTGCCTTTTCCTGTATTATCTTTTCAGCCCTGAGCTGGTCTCTTCTGTGGGCAATATAAACCTTGTTTGCAATCTTGGATAGATAAACTGCTTCTTTCACAGCAGTGTCTCCTCCGCCAACAACAATGACCTTCTGCCCTTTGAAAAACGGGCCGTCGCATGTTGCACAGTAGGAAACACCCTTGCCTGTAAGTTCTTTTTCTCCGGGAATGCCTAATCTCCTTGGTTTGGCGCCGGTTGCTACAATTACAGACTTGGCTATTAAATCACCATCAGATGTCTTGACTATCTTTTCTTCACCTTTTTTCTGGACTGCTACAACATCTGTTAGTTTTATCTCAAGCCCC
>Ga0209431_10001365_pt1 | contig 20264 bp, 16 predicted proteins | sample RifCSP13_3_FD_184021 | JGI IMG/M metagenome (GOLD analysis project Ga0209431, IMG submission 184021) | Soil microbial communities from Rifle, Colorado - Rifle CSP2_sed 13_3 (SPAdes) (version 2) | ecosystem: Environmental > Terrestrial > Deep subsurface > Rock core/Sediment | place: Rifle...
CGATCGCGATGGAGAAGGGGTTACGGTTTGCGATTCGGGAAGGTGGCCGCACGGTGGGCGCTGGCACGATCTCGGAAGTGGTGGAGTAGGGGGATAAGGCCTTAGACCTTCGAGCTTCGGTTTTAGACGAAAATTAATAAAGGGCTAAGAGCAAAGTTCAAAGATCAAAGCCCCAAGGCCGAAGCCCGAAAGCCAAAGCAGAGGCAGGGTCAAAGCTATCTAAGTAGGTAAGATATGCCACGCGATAATATTGTTCTTCAGTGTAACGAGTGTAAGAGCCGCAACTACGTCACGACCAAAAACAAGAAAACCACGCCCGACCGGCTTGAGTTCAGTAAGTTTTGTCGCCGTTGCCGCAAGCACACCGGACATAAGGAAACGAAATAGATTGCCAATTGCCGATTGGATCGTGCGATAGAACAATTGGCAATCGGCAATTGGGATTGGCAATGGGGTCCAGGGGTATAGTGTCAACGGTTAGCACGTCGGTCTCCAAAACCGAAAGTCCGGGTTCGAATCCTGGTACCCCTGCCAACACGCAAGTGTAGGTCCGTCAGAAGGTCGAGTAGAGAATGGCTGAGACAGACAATCCAGACGCAATGCCTTCCCCGCGCATGGCTCGTTTCGGCGAAGGGCCGGAGGGTAAGCCGGCGCGACGGGAGCGAGCGCTGTCGGGTCCTCGCGTAGGATTAGCCGGGCGGCTGTCGCAGTTCGTGCGAGATGTTAGAGCTGAACTGAAACGCGTCTCCTGGCCGAGCGCAAAAGAGGTCAAGAACACGACCATCATTACTTTAATCGCCGTTATCTTTTTTGCCATATATCTATTTGCTGTCGACCGGCTGTGGACGTTTTTGTTGAACCAACTCAGTCAGTTTCTAAATTGGTTAACTGGGGGCTAAGCGGGAAGTTTCTAATGCAGCAGTGGTTCATACTTCATACCTATTCCGGGCACGAGAAGAAGGTCCGTGACAGCTTGAAGGCACGAGTGCGCGATACGGATCTGCAGCACCAGATTACCGAGGTGCTTGTTCCCACGGAGACCGTGGTGGAGATGCGTGGAAACAAGCGTGTCGAGTCTTCGCGGATGTTCTATCCGGGTTACGTCCTGGTGCAAATCGAGTGCGACGAACGCGGTCATATTCCGGATGACGCCTTTCATATGATCAAGTCGACACCAAAGGTCACGGGATTTGTAGGAGGACATAACCCAACCCCGCTGACACCGGAAGAAGTCAATCAGATAGTTAATCAGCAGGCTGAGGCCGCCGAAAAGCCGAAACCAAAGTTCTCTTATTCGGCCGGCGAGACGGTGCGGATAAAATCGGGACCGTTCCAGAGTTTCACCGGAAAGGTGGAAGAGGTTAACGAAGATAAAGCAACTCTGAAGGTAACTGTTACGATCTTTGGTCGTTCAACGCCTGTAGAGCTGAACTTCCTTGACGTGGAGAAGGTGACTTTCGCAGAAGAAGAATAGAGGAATTGACCAATTGGCAATTGGCAATCTGCATTGGACATTGGACATAGGACATGGCTAAAAAGATAACTGGATACATCAAGCTGCAGGTTCCGGCGGGGAAAGCGAATCCTGCTCCACCAATAGGTCCGGCATTAGGTCAACATGGTGTGAACATCATGGAGTTCTGCAAGGCCTTCAATGCTAAGACAGCACAGATGGACCCGGACCTAAAGATTCCCGTGGTTATCACGGTATACGCGGACCGCTCCTTTACTTTTGAGACAAAGACGCCGCCTGCTGCGGACCTGCTCAAGAAGGCTGCAGGCATTCCTAAAGGATCCGGCAAGCCCAATCGCGAGAAGGTGGGAACCATCTCACGAGCAAAGGTCGAAGAGATTGCGCGAACAAAGTTGCAGGATCTGAATACGACAAATCTGGAGTCGGCAATTAAGACCATTGAGGGCACGGCTCGACAGATGGGACTCACTGTGGAGTAAAAAATGTCCTCATCGTAGGGCATTGATAAAGAGGGAGAGGACACCGATTTTAAGAGTCGCCTCGTTAACACCTCGGAGCTAACCAATGAAGAAGCACGGAAAAAAATATCGGGCGGCCATGGACAAGATTGATGCAGGCCGCAAATACACGCTTGAAGAAGCTGTCACGAAAGTCAAGGAGATTGCCTTCGCGAAATTCGATGAGACAGTTGAGTTGACTATGTGGTTGGGTGTTGACCCTCGCAAAGCAGATCAGTTGGTCCGCGGCACGATCGTTCTACCGCACGGCTTGGGAAGATCAAAGAGTGTCCTCGTGATAGCGCAGGGCGATAAGGTGCGCGAAGCACAGGAGGCGGGCGCTGACTTTGTCGGTGGCGAAGATATGGTCAACAAGATCAAGAATGAGAATTGGCTTGATTTTGACGCAGTCATCGCTACGCCCGATATGATGCGACTCGTCGGGGGACTAGGAAAGGTTCTTGGTCCAAGGGGATTGATGCCCAATCCCAAAACCGGAACAGTAACGTTCGATGTCTCCACTGCGGTTCGCGAGACCAAAGCTGGAAAGGTTGAGTACCGCGTTGATAAGACCGGCGTAATCCATGTTCCCGTCGGCAAGGTCTCGTTCGATGCAGACAAAATCCGCGAAAATGCGCGGGCGCTGCTCGAGGCAGTTGTAAAAGCAAAACCCGCGACCGCGAAAGGGAAATACGTCAAGAAGGTAAATCTCGCGGCCACAATGAGCCCCGGTGTATTGCTCGATGAAGTAGCGTATGCGAAATAGTGAGGAGCTGAGGTTATGAAGACAAGAGCACAGAAGCAAAGAGATCTGGAGTTCCTCGCTGAGACTTTCAAGAACGCTAAGGCCGCTATGCTGGTCGGCTTTCAAGGAATGACCGTAGCAAAGGATCAGGAACTCCGGAATCAATTGCGCGAAGCGGGTGTGACCTATTCAGTCGTGAAAAACACCCTTGCCCGTAAAGCAGCCGAAGGCACTCCATTAGAGCAGGCCAACGAGCAATTCAAGGGCGTGACGGCAGTTGCCATTAGCGAGGGGGATCCGGTGGGCCTTTCAAAGGCAATTTCTAAGTTCACAAAAGCCAATCCTGACGTTTTCAAGTTCAAAGCAGGCATCGTTGAGGGTCGGGTGGTTGCGCTCACTGATGTTGAAGCGATTGCCAGTCTGCCTTCAAAGGAAGAGTTGATCTCTAAGGTTATGTTCCTGATCAACTGTCAGGCACAGCGATTGGTTACAGTACTGTCAGCAGTACCGCGTAATCTAGCCGTTGTTATCAAACAGATTGGTGAACAGAAGAGCGCCTAATAGTTGGCGCCAAAGTTTTTAGGTAGGCACAGGGTCGGACACGGCGAACGAGCGTGGCGATGGTCAGGTCGTCTTTTGGCTCCGGCACTAGTTGAAATTGGATGCAACTTTTCAGCTGGCGTCCCGTGGGTTCTCCTGCTGCGAAACAGCTAACAGTAGCACTCAGAACCCCTATTGGAGGAGGATAAAAAGTAATCATGGCAGCAACACGCGAAGATGTAATCGAGTTTTTAAAGAGCATGACACTCCTGGAGGCTTCACAACTGGTGAAAGACCTGGAGGAGACGTTTGGAGTTTCAGCCGCGGCGGCAGCGGTTGCGGCACCCGCGGCGGGTGCGTCGGGCGGTGGCGAAGCAGCAGCGCCGGCTGAAGAGAAGACGGAGTTCGACGTGATTCTGCAAGCCGCCGGCGGCAACAAGATCAATGTCATTAAGGTCGTCCGTGAGGTTACAGCACTTGGTCTAAAAGAGGCGAAGGATCTCGTCGAAGCTGCTCCGAAAGCCGTCAAAGAGGGCGTGTCCAAAGAAGAGGCAGAAACAATCCGTCAGAAACTTGCCGACGCAGGAGCAACGGTCGAGGTTAAGTAGTTCTCGTTTCGACGTCCCGAGTCAGGGCGATGGCCCTGAACTTTGGACGCGCAACTCAGGACTTTGTTTGTTGGCTTGACACGCATATTATTAGTGGCTAAGTTAAGGGAGTATTGAGGCGCTGGCGTTACTCCCAAGCAAATTGACCAATGAGTTTAAACCGCTTTGGTAACCAAGCGGTCAGGGCATTGTGCGCTCTGACCGCCGTTTGGCGTCTCTCTAACATTTTCGCCGCACAGGCAATTTGCCGCTAGCGAAGTCGGGCACTCGCAATCGGCAATCGGCAATTGACAATTGGAATATCTAAGGAACCTCTCATGTCTGCAAATCTGCTTCAAACATCAAATACGGGATTGGGAAGACGTACCAGTCAGGCTCCAGAGCGGGTCGATTTCTCCAAGATTTCGACGGCCGTGAGAATTCCTAACCTAATAGAAATCCAAAGGGAATCTTACAATCGCTTTCTGCAGATGGATTTCCTTCCCGAGGAGCGTGAAAACACCGGACTCCAAGCTGTTTTCCAATCGGTGTTTCCCATCTCCGATTTTCGGGGGACGGCTACGCTGGATTTTGTCGAGTATCAGATTGGCAATTGGCAGTGTAAGTGCGGACGATTGGAAGGACTGAACTATCTCCGCGCAAACTGCAAGACTTGCGGCTCAACAATCAAGGTGAATCCGCTCGCTGCCGGCGAGACTCTTTGTCATAAATGCGGCACGTTCAACTTCGTCCGTCCGCAGTTGTGCGAAAACTGCGGCGAGCCGGTCGGTCTGAAGCACAAACACGATCAGCAAGAGTGTCAGGAGAGGGGCATGAGCTATAGCGTGCCTCTCAAGGTGAAGATCCGTCTTACCGTTTATGACAAGGATCCGGAGACGGAAGCACTTTCGATTCGCGACATAAAAGAAGAAGAGGTTTTCTTTGGTGAGATTCCGCTGATGACCGACAACGGTACCTTCATCATTAATGGTACCGAAAGGGTAATTGTTTCTCAGCTTCACAGGTCCCCCGGCGTCTTCTTCAAGCGCGGAGCGCTGTACGTTGCCAAGATCATTCCATACCGCGGCTCGTGGGTCGAGTTTGAGTACGATCAAAAGAACTTGTTGTACGTACGGGTTGGTAAGCGGAAGTTCCTCGCCTCAATCTTCCTGCGAGCGCTTGGACTTTGGTTCAACCGCGAGGTTGAAGGCAAGTCAGACCCGGTGCTTGAGGATGGTGTAAAGAATGCCACCTTCACCGACGAGGACATGCTGCGCGCAATCTACATCACGGACGAAGTCCGTTTGGAAGAAGGTCGCCTGATGATGCAGGTACCTGACGAGGGCGAAACCCATCTCGTTGGGATGAAAGTAGACTTTGATATCAAAGGCCGAGGCAGTGACGCGATTGTAAAGAGCGGCAAGAAAGTCACTCATTCAGCTCTTGAGGCACTTCGGAAAGCCAAGATTGGTGAAGTCGAAATAGAATCTTCGCAGTTGGAAGGCGCTTTTGCTCTGGGCGACATAATCAACACCGAAAGCGGGGAGGTAGTCCTCGAAGCTAATAACGAAATAACACCAGCCAAACTACAGGAGATTATCGAGGCTGGGGTTGAAGGCTTCTCGGTGTTTTTTCCAGAGCGCGACGATGTTGGACCAGTCCTCTCGCTGACACTAAAGAAGGACGTGATCTCGAAACCCGTTGATGCGCTTCTCGAGATTTATCGCAAAATGCGTCCTGGGGATCCGCCGACCGTTCAAACGGCCTACAAGCTTTTGGAAGCGATGTTTTTTGACCCTCGGAAGTTCGACTTTTCGCGTGTCGGCCGCCTCAAATTCAACATCAAGATGGGCAAGCCCGAGCGAAACCGTATCGACTATCCGCTTCTGTCTGCCAAGGACTTCTACGAAGTGGTGTCTTATGTGCTGAAGATGCGTAAGAACCCCTCTGAGTTCCAAGCTGACGATATTGACCATCTGGGTAATCGACGCGTCCGGGCCGTCGGCGAATTGTTGGAGAACCAGTTTCGGATAGGACTCGAGCGGATGGAACGCGCCATCAAGGAGAAAATGTCGATTCATCAGGAGATGCAGACCACGATGCCTCGTGATCTGATCAACGCCAAACCTGTGACGGCAGCCGTACGCGAGTTCTTTGGCTCCAGCCAGCTTTCGCAGTTTATGGATCAGACCAATCCCCTTTCGGAGATCACGCACAAGCGTCGCTTGTCCGCGCTGGGACCAGGTGGTCTCTCTCGTGAGCGTGCGGGATTCGAAGTCCGTGACGTCCACCCGACACATTATGGACGCATCTGTCCCATAGAAACACCTGAAGGACCGAACATCGGTTTAATCTCAAGCCTCTCCTGCTTTGCTCGAATCAACGAGTTCGGATTTATCGAAGCGCCATACCGGAAAGTCACTGATCGTCGAGTGGTGGAGTACGTCCGCGTCCTGAATGGCGGCGATACGAAGTTCAAGCCGGGCGACCATGTGCCGCAGGAGGACGTTGAAAAGGCAAATAAGAAGGTCGGTGCTGACGGACGAAAAGCCGAATCCGAACCCTGGCCGTTTTACCTGACTGCCTGGGAAGAGGACAAGCATGTGATCGGGCAGGCGAACATCGTGCTTGATGAAAACGGCTACCTCGTCAACGAGCGCAACGCTGCTCGAAAGGCGGGGGAGTTTATCCTCGCACTTCGCAAAGACATTGAATATGTGGACGTGTCGCCAAAGCAACTGGTCTCAGTGGCGGCCTCGCTTATTCCGTTCCTCGAGAATGACGACGCAAACCGAGCACTCATGGGCTCGAACATGCAGCGTCAATCTGTGCCGCTGCTTCGGGCGGAGGCTCCGTACATCGGCACCGGCATGGAAAAGACAACGGCGCGCGATTCTGGTGCGGTGGTAGTAGCAAAGCGCGATGGTGTTGTCGACTACGTCGACTCTGAACGCATCATCGTAAAGGCTGATCATAACGTGGATGGCACCATCTCGCGTGAAGTGACGGCAGACATCTACACCCTGATCAAGTTCAAGCGTTCAAACCAAAACACCTGTATCAATCAACGCCCAATTGTTCATGTAGGAGAGCGGGTGACGAAGGGTCAGGTGATTGCTGACGGTCCGTGTACCGACAAGGGTGAATTGGCCCTGGGCCGAAATGTGTTGGTCGCTTTTATGCCCTGGCGCGGTTACAACTTTGAAGACGCGATTTTGGTTTCTGAACGCCTCGTCAAAGAAGATTACTACACCTCAATTCACATTGAGGAGTTGGAGATTGAGGCTCGGGATACCAAGCTCGGCCCGGAAGAAATCACCCGCGACATCCCAAACGTCGGCGAAAACATGCTGCGGGACCTGGATGAGAGCGGAATAATCCGGATCGGGGCTCAGGTGAAACCCGGTTCGATTCTCGTTGGCAAGGTAACTCCAAAGGGAGAGACCCAACTGACGGCTGAAGAGAAACTTCTTCGTGCAATCTTCGGCGAGAAAGCGGGTGACGTAAAGGACGCGTCGCTCGTGTCGCCTCCGGGTATCGACGGCACCGTCGTAGATGTCCAGGTATTTACTCGCAAGGGGCAGGAAAAGGACACTCGGTCCCTCTCAATTGAGCAGGAGGAAGAGGATCGGCTGCGTCGCGACCTCGAAGATGAGATCCGCATTCTTCGCGAGCAGCGGGACCAGCGGATTTATGAATTGCTCGAGGGCCGTAAGCTCGCGGCGGATCTGACAGTAAATCGCGAGGTGGTGATTCCTAAAGGTGAACCCATCACGCGCGATATGCTCGAGCGCGTAGAAGCAAAAGCACTGCGCAAAGTGCAACTGGCTACCTCGCGTCTCGACGTCGGCGGTGAAATCAAGGAATACGAAGATCGCACCGAAAGGCAAATTCGCATCCTTTCCGATATCTATGAGGAGAAGATCGCGAAGCTGCGGCAGGGCGACGAGCTCGCCCCCGGCGTGATTAAGATGGTCAAAGTCTTTATCGCCATGAAGCGGAAGCTTTCAGTCGGCGATAAGATGGCCGGACGGCATGGTAACAAGGGAGTCATCGCGCGGATTCTGCCCGAAGAGGACATGCCTTACCTTCCAGACGGAACTCCGGTGGAGATCGTCCTGAACCCACTCGGCGTGCCATCACGCATGAACGTCGGTCAGATTCTCGAAACCCATCTTGGGTGGGCTGCGCGTGTGCTCGGCCTGCACTTCGCAACCCCTGTGTTTGATGGGGCGACCGAGTCCGAAATCAAGGTGAAGCTTCAGGCTGCCGGCGATCGCGCCACCGAACTTGGATTGCCGGAAATCGTAGGTGAGTCGGGTAAGGCAATTCTGTTTGACGGCCTCACGGGAGACCCTTTCGAGCAGAAAGTCACTGTCGGTTACATCTACATGTTGAAGTTGTCACACTTGGTTGATGACAAGATTCACGCTCGTTCAATTGGGCCTTACAGCCTGATCACGCAGCAGCCGCTCGGTGGTAAGGCACAGTTTGGCGGCCAAAGATTCGGGGAAATGGAGGTCTGGGCGCTGGAAGCCTATGGTGCAGCGCACATTCTTCAAGAACTGTTGACCGCAAAGTCTGACGATGTTGCGGGTCGCTCAAAAATCTACGAAGCCATAGTGAAGGGCGAAGCGGATTTTGATCCGGGCCTACCTGAATCCTTCAATGTACTCGTCCGCGAATTGCAATCGCTGTGTCTGGACGTTGAATTGATCAACAAAAAGGTTGCTGCTACCAATGGAACCGGCAGCAGCGAAGATGGTGTTGGTGAGGCGCTGATCACCAGCGCGGTCGAAGGATAGGTTATTGCCGACGCCAATTGCCAAGTGCCGCTTGGCGTTGGTTCGGTAAAACGAGGACAGCGATTGAGCGACGGGTTGATTAACGATTAGTTCCTGCTGAAGCCAATTGGCAATTGGCATTCGGCAATTGGCAATGGAGAACAACGTGTTTCGATTTCAACAAGAAAAGACGCAATTAGCCCCTGACTTTGAGGCGATTCGAATCTCACTGGCATCGCCCGAAAAGATTCGGCAATGGTCGCACGGAGAGGTCACCAAGCCTGAAACTATTAACTACCGGACGTTCAAGCCAGAGCGTGATGGGCTGTTTTGCGCTCGGATCTTTGGTCCCGTAGCTGACTGGGAATGCTTGTGCGGAAAATACAAACGCATGAAGCACCGCGGAGTCATCTGCGACAAATGCGGCGTAGAGGTCACCCAGGCGAAGGTTCGGCGCGAACGGTTGGGACATATCGATCTTGCCAGTCCTTGTTCTCACGTATGGTTTTTTAAGGGACTGCCATCGCGCATTGGCCATCTGTTGGACATTCCACTTCGTGAGTTAGAAAAGGTCCTCTACTTTGAGTCGTATATCGTGATTGATCCCGGCGACGTCCCCGGTATCAAGGAACGTGAACTCCTTTCCGATGAGCGGTATCGCGAGCTGGTTCGTGATTTCCCAGGACAATTCGTAGCGAAGATGGGCGCCGAAGCAATCAAGGAGCTGCTCGCCATGGTCCAGATCGAGGACCTTGCAACTGAGCTTCGCAAGAAGATGCGGGAGGAGACATCTCAGCAAAAGAAACTGAAGTTTTCCAAGCGGCTGAAGGTGGCCACCAGCTTTCTTAAATCTGGTAATCAGCCAAACTGGATGATCCTTGACGTAATTCCGGTGATCCCACCTGAGTTGCGTCCTCTGGTGCCGCTCGATGGAGGCCGATTCGCCACCTCAGATCTAAACGATCTCTACCGCCGCGTAATCAACCGCAATAACCGTTTGAAGAAGTTGATGGAGTTGCGCGCCCCGGAAGTCATCGTCCGAAATGAAAAGCGCATGCTCCAGGAAGCTGTGGACGCGCTGTTTGACAACGGTCGTCGCGGCCGTGTTCTTCGTGGCGTTAACAACCGTCCACTGAAGTCACTTAGTGGAACACTTAAGGGGAAACAGGGACGCTTTCGTCAAAATCTTCTTGGCAAGCGCGTTGACTACTCAGGCCGTTCAGTGATTGTGGTTGGACCAGAGTTGAAGTTGCACCAGTGTGGTCTGCCGAAAAAGATGGCCCTGGAGCTGTTCAAACCGTTCATCTATAACCAGCTTGAGAAGCAGGGTCATGCCGCCACCATCAAGCAAGCCCGTGAGATGGTTGAACGGCAGGAGCCGGTGGTTTGGGACATTCTGGAAGAGGTAATTCGTGAGCATCCTGTACTGCTGAATCGTGCCCCGACCCTACACCGCCTGGGTATTCAGGCCTTCGAACCCGTGTTGGTGGAGGGGAAGGCTATAAAGATCCACCCGCTGGTCTGCACGGCTTTCAATGCGGATTTTGATGGCGATCAGATGGCCGTGCACATTCCGCTCAGTCCTGAAGCTCAGATTGAGGCGGCAGTGTTGATGTTGTCCAGCAATAATATTCTCAGCCCTGCGAGTGGCCAACCAATAGCGGTGCCTTCGCAGGACATTGTCCTGGGTATTTACTACCTGACGAGGGATCGGGCCGGTGCTAAGGGTGAAGGCAGAGTGTTTGCCTCGCTCGAAGAGGTATTGCTGGCACTGGATTCCAAGGAAGTAACCACCCAGACACCGATTAAGCTGCGCATTCAGGGTGATCTGATTGATCTTACACAGGAGCACGACCCACAGGACATCCTTCGGGCTGCCGTCCAGGAAGATGTTCGCCGCGTGATCAATACCACCGTCGGTCGGGTCATCTTTAACGACTCTATTCCGGCTGGCTTGCCCTTCATTAACGGCACACTGAAGAAGAAGGGGCTGCAGTCCTTGGTCAACTACTCGCACATCCGTCTCGGTCACGAGATGACTGTGAAAATGCTTGACGATCTGAAGACCCTCGGATTCCTCTACGCAACCAAGGCAGGTATTTCGATTGGCATCGATGATTTGGTTACACCTGAGGCTAAGAAGCCGCTGGTCGACAAAGCGGAAACAGATGTAATTGCCGTTGAGCAGCAGTATCTGGATGGAGTAATCACCAATGGTGAGCGTTATAACAAGGTGATCGCCATTTGGTCTGAAGTAACCGATAAGGTCGCCAAAGAGATGTTTAAGGCGATGGATGAACGTGAAAAGGCTTCGGGCGAACTGAATCCAATACTCGTGATGAGTGATTCTGGAGCTCGCGGAAGCGCTCAGCAGATCCGGCAGTTGGCTGGTATGCGTGGTTTGATGGCCCGTCCTTCAGGCGAAATTATCGAGACACCTATTCACGCGAACTTCCGCGAGGGCTTAAACGTCTTGCAGTATTTCATCTCAACTCACGGCGCCCGAAAGGGCCTCGCCGATACCGCGTTGAAGACTGCTGACTCTGGGTACCTGACGCGACGTCTCGTGGACGTGGCTCAGGATGTGATCATAAGCGAACAGGATTGCGGAACTCTTCGCGGTATCTCAGCCAGTGCAATCGTCGAAGGCGGTGAGGAGATCGAGTCCTTGCGTGATCGTATTGTCGGCCGCACAGCGCTCGAGGATGTTATCGATCCTGTGGAAGGCCGCGTAATCGTCGTTGCCAATCAGGAAATTGATGAAACCCTGGCGGCCGAGATCCAAAGATCGGGTGTGCAACGGGTTCGCATTAGGTCCGTACTTACCTGCGAATCCCGCCGCGGCTGTTGCATCAAGTGTTACGGTCGCAACCTGGCCACCGGACGCCCTGTGGAGATTGGCGAAGCCGTGGGAGTTATCGCAGCCCAGTCGATCGGCGAGCCGGGTACGCAGTTGACGATGCGCACTTTCCATATCGGTGGCACGGCGCGTCTGGAGGAGTCGTCCAAACACGAAGCACGTCAGGACGGCACAATCAAATACGTCGAATTGCAGACAGTTAAGAGCCGTAAAAGCGAGCGCATCGCCATGAACCGCAACGGTTCACTAACTATAATTGATGATCGAGGTCGCGAGGTGGCTCGATACCAGATTGTCTATGGTGCTCATATCCTGGTTGAGGACGGTGAGCGGGTCACTCAGGATCAACTGCTCGCCACGTGGGATCCGTTTACGTTTGCCATCCTTACTGAGGTCGCTGGTCACGTTAAGTATCAGGACCTCAAGGAAGGAGTGACATTCGATGAAGAAGTCGATGAGGTGACCGGCCAGTCCCGCATGGTAGTCAAGGATTCGCCAGACGAGAAAAAGCAACCTCGCTTGGAGATCCGCAGTGCTGGTAACAAGGTTCTGAAGACCTATCAAATGCCGGTTCGCGCAAACCTGATGGTAAGCGACGGTGAAGAGGTTGAGCCAGGCGACATCATCGCAAAGATTCCGCGTGAAACCACGAAGACTAAGGACATCACGGGCGGTCTACCGCGAGTCGTGGAGCTCTTCGAAGCACGTCGCCCTGCGGAAACGGCAGTCATGTCAGAAATAGATGGCACGGTTCAGCTGGGACCAATCGCTAAAGGCAAGCGCAAGCTGATCATCACCGGTGATGATGGAGAAGAACGCGAGTATGACATTCCGCGTGGTACGCACATCAACGTTCAGGAGGGTGATCGCGTGCGTGCAGGTGAAGCGCTGATGGATGGTCCACTCAATCCCCACGATATTCTGCGTGTGTTGGGTATGAGCCGGCTACAAGAGTATCTGGTAAACGAAATTCAGGAGGTTTACCGCCTCCAGGGTGTGAACATCAACGACAAGCATATCGAAGTGATCGTTCGGCAGATGTTACGTTGGGTAAAGATCAAAGAAGTGGGTGATACAGACTTTCTGCTTGAGGAACAGGTCGACCGCTTCCGCTTTACCGACGAGAACGAACGCGTTCGTCAGCAGGACGGCGAGGTCTCGCAGGCCGAACCTTTACTGCTAGGAATCACCAAAGCGTCGCTTTCAACAGACTCGTTTATCTCAGCAGCATCGTTTCAGGAGACTACCCGCGTCCTTACCGAGGCCGCGATTTCAGGTCGGATTGACTATCTCCGCGGCTTGAAGGAGAACGTCATCATGGGGCGGCTGATTCCAGCCGGAACCGGTATGGAGTACTACCGCAACGTTGAACTGGACAGGGACGAGACGATCGATCAGGCTCGCGAACGAGAACTCGATGAGTTTCCCGACATCGTCGGCGGCCACGATATTCCCTTACCCACGCGACCACCACTCGTTGCAGCAGTTGGCGATGGGGACGTAAACCCAAGTGACGGGCAGGAATAACGGGTAAATCCGGGCCACGCAGAAAGCGGCGCAGTGCCTAATAGCACCGCGCCGCTTCTTTGTGGGCTCGCCACTTCTTCCCTATCAGGGAGTCGTAGCACTCCTCACATCAACAGTGCGGCCGCGGAAGATCTCTCTAAACAGGGAACGCGAAGCGCCGGGCCGCCCGGACCGCGTCATCCTTCCGTAGGTTACCCAAGCCCCGTACAGACGCCGTTAAGAAGAGTGAAGGTTTAGCTGTCGTGGTCCCATGTCATAAAATCGGAACATGCCCAAGATCGATGTGAAGAAAGTTCCAGGCGCTCGCAAGACGGCATTCCCGCCTTTCATCGCGCCGCAGTTAGCGACCCTTGTCAAAGACCCACCGAGCGGCGGGGAATGGTTGCATGAGATCAAATTCGACGGTTACCGAATGCTGTGTCATCGCAATGGTGAGAATGTGCGGTTTTGGAGTAGGAACCGAAAGGACTGGACCGAGAAGTTTCCGCAATTAGCGAAAGAGCTGAAGAGATTTCCGGCACGCCAGGCGATCCTCGATGGTGAGGTCGTGATCGTCGACGCTGCGGGACGGACCAGTTTTCAGCGACTGCAACAGGCGATGGGTAAGACCAACGTAGCGGCGTTCGTCTTCCAGGTTTTCGACATACTCTATGTGGACGGCTACCTTCTTACGAATGTGGAACTGCGCGTTCGGAAAGAAGTATTGCGGCAATTGGTCGAGGCCATGCCCAAGGCCGGACCCATTAAATACAGCGACCATTTTGAAGGCGACGGTAAGAGCTTTTTCAAGCAGGCTTGCGACTACGGAATAGAAGGGATTGTCTCGAAGCGTGCTGATTCGCACTATGACTCCACACGCAATAAGAACTGGCTGAAGATCAAGTGCGCACGCAGTCAGGAATTTGTCGTTGCGGGGTACACACCTTCTGTCAAGGGCATGGCCGGTTTCGGCTCACTCGTTCTTGGCGTGTACGACAAAGGCAAGCTCTTGTACGCGGGTCGCGTGGGCACTGGCTTTAGCCTCAAGCAACGGGTTGAACTAGCCAGGAGGCTCGACCGGATTTCGAGGGACAGTTCACCTTTTGCAACAAAGCCAAAAGACCCGGGCCTCAGAAATGCTCAGTGGACTGAGCCGAAACTCGTGGCAGAGGTTTCGTTTACCGAGTGGACGGACGATGGTTCAGTTCGCCATCCTTCCTTTCAGGGTTTGAGAGAAGACAAGAGCGCGAGCGAGGTACGACGGGAGGTTCCCAAGTGAGAACGAGGTAGAGGTCAGAAGTTAGAGGTCAGAGGTCAACGGTCAACGGTCAAATACCGATGAGCAATGACCTCTGACTTCTGACCTCCGACTTCTGACCTCTCCGATCACCTAATCGTTGGAGGCTTTCCACCCTGCGGGCAAGTCCAGAGTGCAACCAGTAGTTCTGCGCGTTCTCGGCCCACCAGCGTAACCACTCGACGTGCATCGAGCCCACGTGAATTGATCAAATAGTCAACGATGCGAGCGGAGTGTTGCTGCACTTTCCCTGCCCGACTGTTTTGGGCCGGATAGACGATTACGTAAGCGGTTGATGAAGGATCGCGCTGTAGGTCGATCGCAAAGTTATCCAAACGCGCTTTTTCGTCGTTTCGGGCGAGCTCGGGAAACTCGTCAAACTTTCGGCATTCAATCGGAACCGGGAATGGCACAACGCAACTCGCCGAGCAGTCCATTGGATAACCACCCAGCGATAACGTGGCCCGCACTGTTTGACCTTCCAAGCCTGTCGTGTCAATTCGCAGTGCACTTGTGCCTTGGCCCGACACAATCGCTCCTGTCGAGATGGTCCAGTTGTAAATACGCCCTATGTCTGGTGACCCGCCGGAGACATCCGCTGTGAAGTCGAGAAACTGACCGGCTATGGGATTATTCGGGCAGGCGATCCTTACCGTAGGGCAAACTGGAGCCGGTGGTGGACAGCTCTTTACGAAAATCGTCGTCGACGCAAGCACCTGGCATAACTCGTCGCCATTGCCGGTGTCTATCTCCACGTAGGCCTTATAGTATCCCGGTTGAGCACCCGAGAGATCCCACGTCACATTCGCGGCGTCCCCAGCTATTTGTCCCCCAGTGGCGCGCCAACTGTATCGGATTGGATTTCCCTCTGGAGACACAGCTTCAGCATTCAGGTTAATCAATGTTGCTGCCTGGCCTTCGCATACTGTAATCAGGGTCGGGTTGGCAGCAAGGGTGAGTGTCGGAGGAGCATATGAGACCGTTTCTCGCACCTTTTGGCCAAAAACATCAACCGAAAACGTACTTAGTAATAGCACCATGACGGGTAGTGCTAAGGCTATCGAATTCTGCCTTTCGGATTTGCGCATCTCAACTCCTTCGCCGACTAGGAACACGCTGAATTATACTTATTCCACAAAAGAAAAAGGTGGAATGCCGGTGCTGTTCCACAGGCGGGATACCCAAAGTGTATCCTAGCCTACCAATGAGGATTCGGTGAAGCGCGCAATTTGACTGTCCTGCTGAAATTGAAGTAGATAGGTGCCACTCCCTACTGTTGCCGAACCGAACGGACTCTTTGTTCGCTTTTATGAGAACAACGCTCCTGATACTGCTTGCTTTTGCTCTCCTGACGCAGATCGGCTGCAGAAGACACTCAGGCAATGAGGCCGCGGAGGCAAACGAAGCGGTTCAGACCGCAGACTTACAAGATGGAAGCCACGCCCGGACACTTCTTGCGCAAGGGAAACAGTTTTACCAGAACGACCAGGATGAGAAAGCCATTGAGGCCTTCAAGGAAGCTCTCAAGCTGGATCCGGATCTTGCTGAAGCTCACTTCCGTTTGGGTTTAACGTATGATGCCTTGGGCGAGGAACAGCAAGCGGAAGAGTCCTACACGAAGGCGGTCGCGAGTTATAGGAAGTACTTCTCTGTTGAGGGAAACGAGAAAGATGCTGAGGGGCACTACAACCTGGCGCAGACGCTTGCCGGGTTGCATCTGTACACCGAGGCGGTCAGAGAGTACCGACAGGCAGTGAAGTTGAAAGAGGACGATGCCGACATCTACTACGATATGGGGCTTGCGCTGAGTCGATTGGCACAATATGACCAAGCGGTCGTTGCCTTCGAGAAGTCACTGGCGATTGACCCTGAGAACTATCGAGCCGAAGATGAGTTGGCGGAGGCGAGAGAGGGTGTAAAGCGAATCCGCGCTGGCAGAAAACACCAGGAAGACCTGTTAAAGAAAAAGAAAGAAGAAGAAGAGAAAAAGCAGCAGGAAGAGGGCCAGCCAACCGATGGCACCAACAAACCAACTACTGCTCCGAGACCATCGGGAACAAAAGCGACCGCTTAAGCAGCGAACAGCGGAGAGAAGAGGACAAGCATGGCAACCTACACACCACCACCTTATTTCCCGCAAGGCTCGCTATCACCACCTGACCCAAAGCGCTACCGGAAGTTTAAGTTGATAATTACTGCCGTCATCGTCGCGGCTGCCGTTATCCTAGGAGGCGCTGGAGTGGCGGTTTGGTATTTGCTGAGGTCGACAGGCTAGCGACTCCAACTCCCTTCATTTTAATAGCTTTGCCGCCTTGACAGAGAAGCTCATGATCCATATAGTCTCCCGTTTCGGACTGACAGTCTGAACCTAATAGGCAACGTCCGGTTGGTTCTGTCGGTGTGGAGGCGTTGCCCGGTTGTTATCGTCGACCGTTGACAATTATTGTGGCGTAGTGGCACGCGTCGCGGCATGTATTTTGCCGCTCCAGCGCGTGTCCGCGTGAATGGCCTGGCCTTTCCGTCCTTTATCTAGAAGCGACGCCACAGAAAAGTTTCGGCTGAAGGGAAGCCAACATCCACACCCGCCGGGATAGCGAACTCAGAACATCCCTATAACAACAGTTTACGAACAGGGCAGCCGCCTGCGCTGACTGCCGGACAGGTTCCGGAAAGAGGCAGGTAAAGCCCTTTTGCGCGCTGTAATAACGGAAACACACAAAGGAAGAACGCAGTGCCGACTATCAATCAGCTCGTTCGCAAAGGACGCCAAAAGGTTAAGTACAAGACCGCCAGCCCGGCACTTCAGAGTTCGCCGCAGAAGCGAGGCGTCTGCACTCGTGTCTATACCCAAACACCGAAGAAACCTAACTCGGCGTTGCGCAAGGTAGCCCGGGTTCGCCTGACGAATGGAATTGAGGTCACCACCTACATTCCGGGGGTTGGTCACAATCTGCAAGAGCACTCAATTGTGCTGATCCGAGGGGGTCGCGTTAAGGATCTGCCCGGTGTGCGTTATCACGTAATTCGGGGGACCCTGGATTCGGTCGGTGTGGCGGATCGGAAACAGGGACGTTCGAAGTACGGCGCCAAGCGCCCGAAAGCTGCCGGCAAGTAGTCGATACGCAAGTAGTCGATAGGTAGGAGACCTGAGCTGAGGCCTTATTGATATGCCAAGAAGAAGAGTTGCTGAAAGACGAGACGTTCTTCCCGATCCAATCTACAACAGTCCCCTCGTGACTAAGTTTATCAACGGCGTCATGTGGCAAGGTAAGAAGTCGCTGGCAGAAAACATTTTTTACGGGGCGATGCAGCAGATTGGTGAGAAGACTGGCGAGGAGCCTCTCAAGGTATTCAAGCGCGCTATCGACAACGTAAAGCCAACGGTAGAGGTCAAGTCCAGACGCGTTGGCGGCTCGACTTACCAGGTTCCGATCGAAGTGCATCAAGAGCGGCGCGGTGCCCTGGCAATTCGTTGGATTGTTTCGTATGCACGCGGACGTGGTGAGAAGACGATGACCGACCGATTGGCGGGGGAGATTCTGGACGCTGCCAACAATCGCGGCAATTCGGTCAAGAAAAAGGAAGATACACATCGCATGGCAGACGCGAACAAGGCGTTTGCGCACTACAAGTTCTAGCTAATTAGTCAGTTGTCAGTAGTCCGTAGTCAGTTGTGGGAACAAACAATTGACCACTGACAACGGACCACGAACGAGCAAGATGGCTAAGCACGACCTAAGAAGGTTCAGGAACATCGGCATCATGGCGCACATCGATGCCGGTAAGACCACCACCACGGAACGTGTCCTCTATTACACGGGCATCACGCATAAGATCGGCGAGGTGCACGAGGGCACGGCGACCATGGATTGGATGGAACAGGAACAGGAGCGCGGGATAACGATTACCAGCGCCGCGACGACCTGTTTTTGGGAGCGCAACGGCATAGACCACCGCATCAATATCATCGATACGCCGGGCCACGTTGACTTCACCATGGAGGTTGAGCGCTCGCTGCGGGTGCTCGACGGAGCGGTGGCCGTTTTTGACGGTGTCGCCGGAGTTGAACCCCAGTCTGAAACCGTCTGGCGTCAGGCGGATAAGTATCGCGTGCCTCGAATCTGTTTCATCAACAAGTTGGACCGTGCCGGCGCCTCTTTTGAGCGATCGTTCGAGTCGATCATCACCCGCCTGGGTGCTAATCCAGTTGCCGTTCAGATTCCTATAGGTCTCGAGAGCGATTTCAAAGGAGTCGTCGACCTTATTGGAATGAAGGCATTGGTCTGGAACGACGAGAGCAAGGGTTCTGAGTACGAAAGCCTGGACATCCCTGAGGATCTAAAAGAAGCGGCTACAGCTGCGCACGAGAAGCTCATCGAGGCAGTTGCCAGTGTCGATGACGATCTGATGCACAAATATATCGAGGGCGAACCTATCAGCGAAGAGGAAATCCGGAGCGCCCTGCGCAAAGGGACTATTGAGCTGAAACTGGTGCCGGTGGTAACGGGTTCGGCGTTCAAGAACAAAGGAGTGCAGACGCTCCTTGACGCAGTAGTTGACTATTTGCCGTCGCCATTGGATGTGCCGCCTGTCGAGGGGATCAATCCGAAAACCGACGAGCTTGAAACTCGCACTGCTGATGCCAGCGCGCCGTTTGCTGGGCTGGTATTCAAGATTATGGCCGACAAGCATCTGGGCCAACTGTCTTTTGTGCGTATCTACAGCGGCACCATTAAAGCAGGTTCGTACGCCTATAACCCAACTAAGGGCGCTAAGGAACGTGTCGGCCGGCTGATGCGAATGCACGCCAACAAACGCGAAGATATCGATGAGGCTAGTGCAGGAGAAATCGTTGCCATTGGTGGAATGAAACAAGTGACCACCGGCGACACCGTGTGTGACGACAATAAACCAATCGTCCTTGAGCGAATGGAGTTTCCAGCTCCGGTGATCCGCGTCGCCGTTGAGCCAAAGACTCGACAGGACCAGGATAAACTTGGCATAGCGTTAAACCGACTCGCTCAGGAAGATCCTTCCTTCAATGTGTCCACGGATCAGGAAACCGGTCAGACGATCATCGCCGGAATGGGTGAGTTACACCTGGAAATCATCGTCGATCGGATGAAGCGTGAGTTCAGTGTTGAAGCAAATGTAGGTAAGCCGCAGGTTGCGTACCGGGAAACCATCACCCAGCCGGCGCAAGGTAAGGAAGTCTATAAGAAGCAAACCGGCGGCCGGGGCCAGTTTGGACACGTGGAGATCGAGATTGAGCCAGCCCCCGGGGAGGGCTTCGTATTCGAGAACAAGATTACCGGGGGCGCGATTCCAAAGGAATACATCAAGCCAGTTGAGCAGGGCATTAAGGATGCAATGGAGCGCGGTTTCCTTGCCGGCTACGAACTAGTCGACATCAAAGTGCGTCTGGTATTTGGTTCTTACCACGAAGTCGATTCCGACGAGCGCTCTTTTCACATTGCCGGATCGCTGGCGTTTCAAGATGCTGTCCGAAAAGCCAAGCCTGTACTGCTCGAGCCAATCATGCGCGTCGAAGTAGTGACCCCTGACGAGTACATGGGAGCGGTAAATGGTGACCTGAGACGTAGACGCGGACAGATTGAGAGGACGGAGCCGCGACCTGGTGGTGCACAGGTTATCACTTCATTTGTTCCTCTTTCGGAAATGTTCGGTTATACGACTGACCTGCGTTCTGCAACGCAGGGACGGGCGACCTCCACAATGCACTTTGAGCGCTACGAGCAGGCGCCAAAGAGCGTGTCAGAAGAGATAATCGCAAAGGTCCAGGGAGTAGCGAGGTAGGCGAAGGATGAAGCGCTTTCATCCTTCAGTCGTTTAGGAGGAGCGAGGCAAAGATGTCAAAAGAGAAATTCGACCGTTCGAAGCCGCACGTAAACATCGGGACGATAGGGCACGTGGACCACGGGAAGACGACGTTGACGGCGGCGATCACGCGGGT
>Ga0209431_10001369_pt1 | contig 20203 bp, 31 predicted proteins | sample RifCSP13_3_FD_184021 | JGI IMG/M metagenome (GOLD analysis project Ga0209431, IMG submission 184021) | Soil microbial communities from Rifle, Colorado - Rifle CSP2_sed 13_3 (SPAdes) (version 2) | ecosystem: Environmental > Terrestrial > Deep subsurface > Rock core/Sediment | place: Rifle...
GGATAAACTTCTGGAAGTTTAGGTATCGTAGGATATGGAATAGAGTAATCTGCTATATTTTTAGGATAAATACTTGGATATGTTTCTGGTTTTGCTTTAAGTGCTTTAGGATAACTTATTTCTTTTTTTAAAATATCTGTACCAACATATTCATATTCTGAAGAGACATATTCTTTTGCTTTAATCTCGTCTATGAATCTTAATTGTGCTTTTTTATCCATTAAAAATTGTCTTTGCAATTCTAAAGTATAGCTCTTTACATATTTAGCTCCACTAAACAATGCTGGTTGTGGTCCAGTATAATAATATGGAGTTACTTTCTGTTCTTCAACTTTTAATAGTTTTTTATATGGTTTTAATCTTTCAGCAGATCTACCTAATTGCAATAATTTAATTTCCTGATATATTGGCGTCTGAGTTTTAGTTAAATCTTGAAACTGTTTAATCGTTTGTCTATTTATAAATTCAGCTGTTTGTACAGCAGCAGGCAAATCTTTTACGAATCTTAAATATATATCTTCGCCAAAAGATCTCTTTAATATTTCTGACTTTTCTAATTTTTGCAAAAGTTTTTTACCTTTTTTAGATTCTAATTTTTCACGTTTTAATAAGTCTGCAACTTTATTGTAAGCAGTTGAAACTGGATCAGCAATTTTTATACCTTCTGGATTTGTCCATATTTTCTGTCTATATCTCTCTAAATTTAAACCACCAATTTCTTGAAAATTAACTCCGTGTCCTTCTATACCCTCGAATCCGATCTGTGATTTTTTTGAATCTAGAAATACTTTCTTATTTGCAAATTTTAGTCTATTCAAAAGTTCATTAGCCAATTCCTTAGAATTTCTTTTCAAAGGATCGTATATCTCTAAATCTCTCGGTGCTCTTTTCAAGTTAAGAGATTCACCACCTAATCTTAATGTTTCTATTGCAGTAGTTCCGCCAACGATCAATCCTTTTTCTCTTATAAAATCTTTAATAATATTTAATGTTTCTATATCTTTTGGCAGTTCTTTTAGTCTTTCCAACCTTAAATTGCCTACACTAATGTCTGCCCCCTTTGCTCTGGCAAAAACTATCTCTAAGTCATTTTTCAATTGTCTAAATTCTGGCGGTATGTCTTCTAATGCTTTTCCATATTCACCTTTTAATACGTCAATAGAATATGCTTTGGTTGTAAATGGAACTTCATATGATATTTTTAAAGATGGTGGTTCTAACTTTTGAATAGTTTTTAAAGTAGCTTCGAATTCTAAATTTGAATCAGAAATAGATGGCTTAAATTCAGTTATCTTGGCTTTAGGTATCTTAGCTTCAACTTTAATTCCACCACCTGCAATAAATCCAAGTGTCTCTGGAAGATCTGTCGTTAGCATAGACTTAGCTGTTCCTGCAGCATCTTTATAAACAGATTCTGCGATTTGCTCAGCGAATACTCCAGTTAAAAATGGACTTTTAGAGATAATTTTACCAGTTGCTGCTGCTTTTAAAAATCTTCCTGGAATTGAAGTTGGCTGATAAATAAGTGCTTTTTCAAAGTCAGTTAATATTGGACCAACAATTGGTCCAGCAATAAATCCTGCTCCAAACTGACTTACAGCAACCTTTCCTATCTTGGCTGCACCTAATTTCACAGGAGCTAATACACCACTTGCCAATAGTGCTATATCACTTGCTGTTATAGGTGCTGCTCCACCATATACCGCTTCATATTCCATTTGCTGCTCAGCCAAAGATTTATAACCAGAAGGAATGCTTTTTATATCATAAGTTGGTTTATATTCTTTTAATAAAGTTTTAAACTCAGAAAAACTTAATTCTTTTAGTTTTTCTTTAGGCAAGTTAGTTGGTATTCTATTATCTATTAAATACTGATTTAAGTCTGTTATAGGTTTATTGTTCCTTGGATCAACATAAACTTTAACAGGAGTGGTTGATAAAATCACTTCACCAGTTTTTGTTTTTAATAAAATATTCTCAGTGTCGTAAATTTTCTTAGAATTAGGATCGTAAAATTTAGCGATAGGAATAACACTTTGTAATCTTGCAACTTCTTTGTTATAGTCTTCAACCTTATAGCTTTTCATACCACCACCTAATGCTGCTGTTTCTATAATAATCGGTTTTCCTGTCTCATCTCTTATTATATTTGTTGCAATTTGTTTCTGAGATCTTTCATAATTTGATACAGCTTCAGCTGTTAAAATTTTAGCTCCAGTTGGAGCTGTTTGCATAGAAGAAGAATATCCTTGCAAGTTAGTATAAACATTCGTAACAGGATTATATGTTCCAGGAATAGTTGGAGCAGTAGCTAAAACAACAGAGCTTGGAACACTATAACTTTGAACTGGAACTCCGCCTGCATAAGTTGTAAAACCAGAAATTCCGCTTCCTCCAGCATAATCTACAACATTAATAGGTGCCAATCTTTGAGCTGGAATAGTCGTTAATGTTGCTGAAAACGGGTGTAAAACTGCTTCTGAAACTTGTTGACTAATAGTTGCATTTTGAATATTTAAACCAGCTGAAATGATATTTGCAGATTGCTGATTTATTCCAGTGCTAACCATACCAGTTGTAATTCCACCTGAACCAATATAAACTACAGTTGCTGTTGGATCTGCTGGTCGCCATCCTGGAACTGACGAATAATAAATTCCAGTTGTTGGTGCAGCTGGAGAGACAGTTATAGGTACACTTGGTGCCCCTCCACCACCACCGCCTCCACCTCCACCACTTGGAGCACTAGGTGCACTTGGTGGCACATAAGGAGCATAGCCAGTTGATCCTGGACTTGGTGCATAAGGAGTGATATTCCCACCAGGAGTTGTCCATAAGCCACTTGGACTTGTTGGTGGAGCAGGTGCTGGTCTAGATGGTGCAGGACTTGGTCTTGAAGGTGCTGGTCTGCTTGGAGCAGGTGCTGGTCTAGATGGTGCAGGACTTGGTCTTGAAGGTGCTAATGGCATAAAATAATGAGGTTTTAATAATTTATATAACTTTTTATTAGAACTTTATCTTCGCATCTAAATTAGAATATTCTTTTAGCTTTTGTTTTGTTGTATAACCAAGCCCATTCGCTCTTAAAACAGAGTCAACTTTTTTAAGCATAACCACAGGATCTAACTTCATCTCTGTGCAATGATGATTGAAATTCTCAAGGTCTCTTATTTCACCACGCATTACAAACTCAGCAATCTTTTTCGCAGAATACTTTGTAAAGTTATCTAGTGTTTTAACTTCTGTTTCAACTTCAGTTTGCATTTCCTTGTCCATGTTTTCATTCTTTCTTAGTGTTTTTATTTCTTTAATTATGGCATCTTGCTGTAACGTCAATTTACCAAACTTAATATATCCACGAAAATTGGGATATATCCAATACGGAGCATGAGTGGCATTTTGATTTTCTTTTCCAAATTCATCGAAAATCTTTTTCATGGCAACTAAATCCCAATTTCTTTTACCGAATATTCCTTTATTGCTTGGCAGCATTAAAACACCTAATCCTCTTGTGTCAACATGGATCCACGCACTTATATACTGCAATATTTTGCTATCAAAGTCTTCTACGAAAGGCATCAAGAAGAATACAATGTTAAAGTTGTCTCTGTTGATCGTTGTCATTTCAAATAACATTTTATTAGCTCGTGTCATAACATTACCCTTAGCTGCACTGATCACACTTTCGTCCATCCATATATATCCTTTTTTAAGTCTTATTCTTTTAAATGTAGCTTCTTTAGAATAAACTATACTTGCAAATGGATCAAAGTCTGCAAACTGAAATAATATTTTTCCTGTTAGTGTTGATTTTCCATCTCCTCTTGCACCTGTAATTAAAATCATATTGTCTTTTTCATTGTCTCTTCTTCCTTCGAGCATTGATTTTAATTCTTGCAAAGGAGTAATATGCCACTTGTATTTTTTTGCAGGATAATATTTTGTAAAACTCATTTTAATTTTCTATATATTCTTTTTTAATTGCTTCTCTAATTTCTGAATCTTCTTCATAGTCTTCTTTCGCGTCTGAAAACAACAATTTATTTCTTGTCATAAGAATCTCTGAATTAACATAACAGATTTCAACTATTTTTTTAATTTGCTCAAAATAGTCTCTGTCCAAAGTCTCTATCGTTCCAGACATTTTATGAGTATGAACAAAAAATGCTTCTTTGTTATTGTAAAATATTGCTCTTACTTTAGTTAATATTTCTTTAATTTCGTTAAGTTTTTCTATCTCAAACTTATTATTCTTTAGATTAACTGTTGAAGAGATAGAATCTAATAAGTCATAACAAGTATCTGACATTGCTTTAAGTCCGTTGAATCTTTGAATCTCTTTTACCTCTTCACTTAAACTTAATGCTTCTTTTAAATCGTCTGATCCAAAATTTGCCTGTCTTTGATATTTTTTAAAGTCAAACATCAAAGGGAATAAGATAGATTCTGCAAATACTTTCGCTGTATTAAATGTTCTTAAGTTTACGTCTGTCTTTTCACTTCTTTCCATAATATAATATATTATCTCTGCATATTTAAACTTTTATCTTTTTTATTTACTATTCTTTTTTATAAAGTCTCTTATATCTTTCACCAGTCAAGACATAATATCTGTCAGATAGAGAATTCAGTACTTTCGATACATCAACAACTTCTTCTAAGGTCATATCTGGATTTAATCTTAGTAGTTCAAAGTCTATTCTTTCTATTATTCCTTTGCTTATTGATAGTCTTTCTTCTGGTTTCATTTTGTCCCCCATAAAAGTCCAAGCTGGATTCCAATTATAAATACCAGTCCAATATAGCATAACCATACGAATGTTCGCTCTTTCATTAGAGTTTCTCCTCTCTTTTAATTTCTTCTGCTCTATTAAATAGTGCGTCTCTTCCTTTTTTATAAGATATTTCCAACTCTTCAAGTCTATCTTGAATCTGATTCAATAATTCTTTTACTTCTTCTTTTGTTCTAAACCTTTCAATAGTCATTTTGAACTCTCCTTAACTTCTTTACTATCTTATCATATTCAAGATGTTCATAAATATTATGCGATGTTCTGCTCAATTCATCTATTATAGACTCTATTTCATTTGACATTAATTCAAGTTTTATCTTTCTTGGTGTTTGGGTTATCATTGTGCTTCTCCCATTGAATAATAATCATCAGTAATTTGTTCTGGATTTGCTGGAGACCCAATTAAAATATATTTAATTAAAAGTAAAATGATAGCAAGAGTTGCAATAACTCCCATTATTCCAAATATGATTGGATGTTCTGACATAAAATTTGCTAGAGTGTAATAGTTGCTCATTTCTTAATCTCCTTTTCAAACATGTCCTTTCTCAAAACTTTTGCAGATATTGTATGAAATATTAAAATAACTGTTGGGAAAAAAATCAATAATGCTTGTTTAGAATAAGTGCCATATTGAACTGATGCCCAAATAGACATCGACCATAAGACTAGGCAAGATGCGACAATGAGGACATCATAAATACTATTTAAAATAGTAATGATAATTCTATTCTTATATGGTTCTTTCATTTCTCTATCTCCTTGAATATCTTTTCAATCTCTTTAAAGGAGATTCTAAAATCCTTATATCCATCTGGATAGAGTTTAAGATTTGTTGTCTTTGAAAACTTTTCGTATTTATCTTTTGCATGTTTTTCTATTGCGTGAAAGAGGAAATTGCTTCTTAAATCTGCACAAAATATTTCAAAAGCTCTAAAGTCTTTTTGGATGAATATTTTGTCGGAAGAATTATTAGCGGAGTCCAGGGTAGCTAATCCTACCTTTCTCTCCTGCTTCCGACTATAAGACTTGGTTTTCATGCTTTCTCCTTTTTTGTATTCCACTCTTTAATTAATTCCCTTACTTCCCATGATACTAAAATTATTCCTTTTCTATTATCATCATTAATTAAAATACAATCATCCCCAGCCCATTTAATCTTTGTTGAGTGGTATGTCATGCTTTCTCCTTTAACATTTGCTTTAATTGTTCTAATGCAACATTCCATTCTATTCTGTTTGGATAATTAGCTTTTAATTTATCAATCAATTTTAAAAATCCTTTCTTCCAGCAGTCCTCACACTTTAGATTACTAATATTATATGTTCCACATTCTTCACACTCTATTGAATATTCATTTGGTAAACTCATTTCTTGCCCTCCTTTTTGGAGCTATCAAAATAACTAAGAGGTTTTGCCCTTTTACTTCCCCAAACTTCATCATAATTTATTGAGGTTCTGACTGCTCCACAAGTAAAACAGACTTGTGTTAAGGCGTTGTGATATGTGCTAAAAGCTACTTGTTGGATATGTCCCTTTTCTTGACAGGATTTTATACTTCCTTCTAAGTATTCTTCATCAAAAAAATCTGTTTTCATTTCTTCTTGCCCTCCAAAATCCCCTTACAGTTCCATACTTGTCCAATATAAAAGTTTCCAGCTATTTTTCTCGCTTCATTTGTTCCAGTAATATCTTCATATTCCCAATTACCTATTCCATATTTTGAATCACAATAGTCATTACTTATTTTCCATTGATTACTCTGCTCTTGTAAAACAACATATATGGTAGCAAATACAACAAATATAGATAATAAAACAATGATGATAGAAAAAATAAGTTGTCGTTTCATTTTATAGTTAATTTATCTCCTTCTTGTTTTAATGGTTCTAATAAATTCTTAAGTGCTTCAATCACTTTAGGATTTTTAGCTAACTTCTTTACTATTTCTATTTGCATTTCATCTACTTCTCTATTTCTATCTTTAATTGCTCTATCTATTCCAGACGCTTGTGATTCTTCGCTCATGCTTTCTCCTTCCATTTTGGTTTTAAGGGACTATAAATTTTGTTAATCACCTTCTCCTCCGAGAGAAGTTCTTTCTTTAAATCTAAATACCACTTATCGTTTTTAATGCAAGAATATTTATCAAACATATCAAATATCTTTTTTGATGTTAAAATCATTGCTTCTTCAATCTTCTCATCCATAATCTCTTGGCATTGTTTGTATGCGGAAAGCTTTGATTCGCATTCTGGACAAAGATTATCTTTTCGACATTTATAATGTCCTTCACATTGTGTTGTCCCACATCCTTTTTCAGTCTCCTTAATTAGTTCGGCTATTTTGTTGTTTGTCATTTTAATCTTTCCTGTTTTAATCTTTTATCACATATGTCTTTCTCTTGTTTTACCTTATTAAAGGCGTTTTTTATTGGATTATTCATTTTGTTTGTATATTTACTGGGTTTTTGCAATAATATTTGTTTTAAAGCCCTATTGCAAGGCTCTATTGTGGTTTTAAACCATAAGCAAAGACAAATAATAATAAAATAAAAACTTTTGTCTTTTTGCTTATGTCATCTTATAATGCTAGTCTTAAGTATTTTTTATCGTCGCCTTCAATTTTACTTGGTTCTAAATCAAGCATGGCTATCTTACCTATGATTTCACCAAGAGTATTTGCTCCTAGTTTTCTCATAGCAGCCCAAAGTTTGCCTTTTGTGTGCTTCGAGATTTCAGGTTTACCATCTGATCCTGTATTAAGTCCAAATCTGGCTCTAACAATAAGATTTTTAACTGTTCCGTCTTCCTGTAGGAAAGTTACAAGCTCATCCATGAAGTTTTCATTTTCATCAAGAGCTTTTAATGGCTCTGAGATTAAATAACACTTAAAGCACTTTCCTGTTGCATTCGCATCATAATGTAAACCATCAGGATAGAAGTTAATTTCTTCTTTTACTTCTACCTTAGCAATCTTAACTTTCTTTCCTCTATATCCTTCGAAGTTCTGAGACTGTTTTTTTGGCTCAACTATCTTTACTTCGTCCAAGACAATTGCAATATCTTTACTATATTTTTCTGTCATTGTTTACCTCCCTTTTCATTTTGATTATCGAATTCAAGTTCTATTAAGTCTTCACTATCGCAGGCAGAACAATATGGTTCTTTGTCGTCTGAGCTAAATTTATGTAAACAAGCTTTGCATCTATAAGTTTTAGTTGAAATTTTAGAAACGCCAACTTCATAATATTTTCCTTCTTCTAGTTCTTCATCAATGTCTTTTTCTATCATTCTTCTTGAAAATTTATCTATAAGAAGATATAAGCTATCACCAACTTTTGTTGTGCTTAATTCTACCTTTGTTTGTTTGACCATGATTTATTTAATATTAATAAGTATTTAAATGTATTGATTTTATTTAATATAAGTAATAATATTTAATTATGTTTAATTTAATCACAAGCAAACTTTATTTAATAAAATATTTTATTATAAAAATATTAAATAAATTATTGATTAGTTGATATAAAAAATATTTAATAAAAACATCAAACTCAACTTAAATTTTCCCTTTACTAAGTAAAGGTTAACGAAAATTTGAGTTAGAACTAGCTAAAACATCTTAGAGAGATGTATTTAGCGAACTCAGTTCTGAACTAAACTTAAATTAATTTGAGTTTAAGTTAAGTTGAGTTTTAATTTGAGTTATGTTTTTTATTAAATAAAAGAATATATTACCTTATTTGTATTTCCATTCTGCATTATTGTTCCGTCAGTTTTCATAACTCTTAATGCTTTAACTATTGTATCATGACTTATTTTACAAGTTTCTTTTATCCTATTTAATTCTATCCAAGTGAATTCTTTTAAGTGTTCAATTTCACTTATCTTTAATATTTCTTCTATTGCGATATCAATCAAAGACTTTTTTACATTTTTTTCTTGAACATCCTTTGTTTCCCATAAATAAAATCCGCCATCTTCTTTTTTATCGATCATTATCTTTTTATTGATCATCTCTTCTCCACCTCTATTTTTGGCTTGATTTAATATTATGCTATTCTGTCCTGACTTTCTTCTTAAATTTATAGATGAGTCGCTCATGCCTATAATATCTCCTGAACCTCTTGCCATATCTCTAAAGTCAGTGGTCTCTTGGCTATCTTTTTTATCATGATGAATTAGCAATAGTGTTGCATTACCACAAGCGTCTCTTATTCTTTCAAGATTTAAATAAAGTTTATTAATAACATCACTATCATTCTCTTTTCCTATAAAGAATCTTCTAAAGCTATCAAATACTATAACATTGGCATTTGTTTGTTTAGCTAAATTAATTATCTTATTAACATCGTTAGGATTTTCCAAACTTAATATGCTTTTTTTCTTTGTTATGAATAAATTTTCTTTTAACTTGTCTATCTTTTCCTTTATTTCTTCAAAGTTCATTCCTTTAACTATTCTTTCCATCAAAGGAATCATTATGTTGTGATGATTTTCTGCATTTAGATATAAAACTTTATTTTGTTGTGTTATATATTTATTAAATACCAAGTCACCCATGCTAATTGCATAGCACATGTGTGCTATCATTGTGCTTTTAAAACTTCCTGGCTTTCCATGAATACAACATATATCACCTTCACTTATCCAATTCTCAACAAGCCACTTATTTTCCTTTCGTGGTTGCTTTAAATAATCATACATATTAATTGTAATTTCTTCACTGGTGCTGAGATCACCAGCTAATTTAATTTTTATAGGATCTAAGTCGTAAAGTCTTTCTGAAGTTGTGTGAGCTTTGATCCAGTTGTTCAGTTGGATAGGATTAAAGTCTAACTCGTTTTTAAAAGCTTTATTTAACCATCCTTTAAATTCTGAGTAAGTTTTACCTGGAAAGTTACTTTTAATTATAGGTGTCATTAATTCTTCTATTTGTTGTTCACTAAGCCCTTCTTTAACCAATCCCATAGCTATACTCGGAAAGATATTAACATCTCTGAAAGTTCCTTCTGGAACAACGTTATCTCTTATATAAATAAACATAGGATCTTTTAAGTGAAAGTCGACAAAGTTATCGTCTTTTAAGTTTAGGTTTTTAATAAACTCTTTTACTTCTAAGCTTTTTTCTCTTAATTCCAATATAATTTCTTTAGGGATTAAGTTAAACTTATCTTGATTTTCAATAAGTGTTTTTTCAATCATGGTCTTAAAGTGTGGCTTATTAAATCTTGCAACCAATGTTGCTTCAGAACTTTTAGTTTCGTCAGAGCCAAACTCTTTTATTATTTGTTTTCTGATATTATTTCTTACTTCAACAGAATAACTTTCTAAGTTATAAAAAAAAATATGGATATGTATGCCACGACTTCCAGAGTCAAATATTTCATATCCCCAGTCTTTTAACTTCAGCTTGTTAATATTATCTTGCAATATTTCTTTATTTTCGAAATCTAAGACAACTTCTTCTGGAAAAATTTGTCTTAAATTAGCTTTCAGTTTTTCTTCGTCAGTGCACTCTTTCCAGATTTTCCATTTTGGCCACGAGATACTATCTTTTTTGTTTATAAATGTTACTTGAGTTCCAGGATATTTATCGAATAATCGTTTTTCAACTTTATTCATTTTTTGCCTCTCTTGGTTCAATAATGGAGATTTCAGAATAAAATATTATCATCTCTCCAAGCTTCTGATCTTTAAGAATCAATGAATCAGACAGAATTACACCAAGTGATCCACGATAAAAAAAGTTGTTGTTAAGTTTTATAAATACTTCTTGATTTTTATTTTTAAAGAATTCTGCTTTTTGTCTTATTTGTTCGTTATGCTCTGTCATCTGATCACCTGCTTTTTAATAAGAAGAGTTATGGGCTCTTCTTAACTTTAAAGCTATATTATATATTGCAAGCTATATATAAATGTTTTGGCTTGCTTAAACATTACCGAAAGATTTAAATACTTTAATAATATTAATAATACTATGATAAAACAAACTGGATCAACTCAGTTCGAATGCATCAATTGCAACTTATTAAAAGAGATTGATCAAGGTGTATGGGTAGACATTAAATACATAGTTGGGAATGTTATGAAACTAGTATGCAAAGACTGTTATAATAAAGTAATAAATAAAAAGGTGAAGAAAGTTGACGATAAAAAAAGAAACTGAGAACAAATGCAATCAGTGCAAATATGTTTGGATTCAGAGAGATAAAAAAACAAAAGCCTGTCCTAAGTGCAAAAGATACGACTGGGAAGAAGAAAAAAAATAAACAGAACAGACAAAAAAAGATGGAAGATAAAAATAAAAAGAACACGTTAGAATATTTATTCGAAATGAATAATAAGTCTGATGGAAATTGTTATTGTCCTATTCCAGTTCCAGATAAAGAAAATAAAGTCTGTTTAACTTGTCATGGTATTAATTTTAAAATAAAGGAGAAAAAAAAGAAAAGATGAAAAGACAATCGATGCTAAAACTATTTTGCACAACATGCGGAAGAGAGATTAAAGGAAAAGCTATTGTAAGGAAAAGAAGAAACTTTCCATTTGGAAGAAAAAGCAAGTCAAGACACTTAATAAGGGCTGTGCTTTGTATTCCTTGCAGGAATAGAGGTAGACGATGACAACTTGTGTTTTGGGTTCTGGAATTGCAGGATTAATATGGGCATTTTATAATAAAGACTGTATAGTCATAGGAGAAAAAACAGGAGGTCAAATGGCGTCGCATTTTCCTTGTGGACCAAGATTCTTGCATAAAACTCCAGAATCTGAAAAGTTTTTAAAAGACTTAAATTTGCCAATTGAAAACATAAGAATAAAAACAGGATATCAGACAAACAAGAACAAAGTATATGACATCATGACAGACAAAGACTACAGACAGAGATATTATATGAAAAGTCGTGGACTTAACAGTTTAGAAGGTTATGACGATACTGCTATGTCAAGCGGAAAGAATAGCTTTGAAGCTTTAAAGGTTGACTTTAACAAGATCATAGAGCTGCTTGTCGAAAGAATAAGTCGTAGACTTAAAGTTGGCAGAATTATCGAGATAAATTATCATGTCAAAACGATAATCTTAGAGAACAGCGAAATGATAAAGTTTGATAATTTAGTTAATACAGTGCCTCTTAATATATTTTCAAAGATAATCAAAGGAGTGGCATTTCCAGATACAAACAACTTTAAGTGTTTTCCTGTTACTTATGTATGGTTAAAAAAGAAAGCAGACTCAGAATATAATTATGTTTATGTTGCTCAGGATAATATACCGCATCATAGGATAACTTATGATGACAAAGGAATTATTGCAGAATTATTCGGTGCATTTAATCCAGAACATTGCAAAAAGATTTATAAAGAAGAATACATAGATAGTCAAATATTATGGAATGCCCAAATAATTCCTTATAAAGAAGAAATTAAGCTTGATGATGTTATATTTACAGGAAGATATGGAATGTGGGATCGTCATTATAAAACAGAAAAGGTAATACAGGAGGCACAAGAACATGCAAAGAATAAGTTGGAGTGAATATTTTGTTGAAATTGTAAAGCTTATAGGTAAGCGTGCTACCTGTCCAAGAAAACAAGTTGGTGCTTTAATTGTTAAGGATAATAAAATTATTGCAAGCGGTTATAATGGATCTCCAAGAGGACTTGAACATTGCAGTGACATCGGTTGTCTTATAAGAGACAATCATTGTATTAGAGTTATTCATGCAGAATGCAATGCATTATTGCAAGCAGGAAAAGAAGCACAAGGTGCAACTTTATACTGCACTTGTCTTCCTTGTGAACTATGTTTTAAACTTTGCATTCAAGCAGGAATAAAAAGAATAATTTATATAGAAGACTATAATAAAGAAGATATAAAATATTGGAAACTATATGGAGGAATAAAAATAAGAAAATGGGAAAAATAAGCAATCTAGATGTTTTAGATAAGATCTGGAAGAAACAAAAAGACTTTACAACTTTGGTTAATGGAGTTCCAAAGACACAAGAAGAAAAAGAATTATTGACTAAAGAATTTTTGCTTCATCTTAATGTAGAAGCTATAGAGATTCTTCAGGAATTGAACTGGAAGATGCACCGTGAGAAAACTTACAACCAATATAATCCTATTAAAATAAGCAACATAAGAGAAGAGTGCATAGATGTTTTTAAATATTTATTAAGTATTATGCAATTCTGGAATATGACGCCTGAAAAGTTTATTGAAGAATTTTATAGAAAGTCTGATCTTGTTGAACTAAGCTACAAACAAGAAAAACAATTAAAACTGATAACAGACAAAAATGTTGTAGGTATAGATTTAGATGGCTGTATAGCAAACTACCCACAGAGCTATTATGACTTCATTTTTAAAAAGATAGGCAAAAAAATAGAAGACGATGGAAGTTATAAGATTTACGATAATGTTGCTAAAGCTTTAGGAGAACGTAAAGCTAAATTATTAAAACACGAATATAGAGAGTCAGGACAAAAGAAGTTTGTTAGTTGCATTAATGAGCCAGACAAAATAACAAGTAAATTAAAAAAACTTGGCTATAAAATAATTATATTATCTTCAAGACCGTGCAAAGAATATCCAAGGATAGCTGAAGATACAATGTTCTGGCTTAAAAATAACAATATTAAATATGATGCTTTATTCTTTGATGAAAATAAAGATGAAAAGATAATTCAGAAGTTTCCTAAACTTAATTTCATGATTGAAGACCATGGTGATAATGCTTTAAAGATAGCTAAAAGAGGATATAAAGTATTTTTAGTTGATAAACCTTATAATCGTGGAATAAAACACAACAATGTAATAAGAGTTGTAACACTAAAGGAGATATTCAAATATGTTAAGTGAAGACTTAAAGAACAAGAATGAAGAGTTCGTAGACGTTGCAGAAACTCTTATAGAACAATTTTCGATTAAGAATAGAAATTATGCCAATGATTATTTTTCAGGAAACTACGAGCCGATTGAAAGATGGCTTTCAATAAAAAGAAAAGTTGCAAGACTTGAAGCTCATTATAAGCTTGGAATAAAAAGTGAATTGCCAGACGAGACGATACAAGATACTTGGAAAGATTTGGCTATTTATTGTATAATGGAATTAATTATGCTAAATAGTTCTAAAGGAGGTAATGACAAAAATGAAAATTAGCGACAGCAAAGGAGCAAGAGTTCACTCTTCACTTAATAAGTCTGGAAAAATAACATGGAGAGTAAATTTTAAAACAGAAGGAGTTTGGTGTAATTCAGAGAAAGAACTTATTGATGTTTTAAGAAAAATAACATTTTATCAACTTCATGATATTAAAACTTGGACAATAGGGAAAGACGGATGGAATTATAATGCCGATCATAAGGAAAGAGAATAGATGGATCACACACTGAGATCTACAATAAGTGTTCAAGAAATGAGAAAGAGCTCTGATAGACTTAAACTATCAGAAGAAAATGAAGCTTCGTCAAGAATTAACTTAACTTTGGAATGTTATTTAGCTTTGCAGACAGATAGTTTGCAATATTGTTTAAGTTGTCAAAACTTTCAAAGTTGTAGAAGTTATTTAATGGTTTTTAAAAAAGATGGACACGCATATTAGAAAATTAACTTACGAGAGTAATAAAAGAGAAGAAGTTATAAAGGATTTTGTAAAAAAAGTTAATGGCGAATATTTAAATCCTTTGGTGTTTAAACTTAATGGTGAAAGGTGGCTTGTAGACTTTCATCCAAGCACACACAGCAAAGATATTATAGTTGAAGAAAAAGACGCTTCCTATTATGATAAATTTTTATTGGTCATGGAAGGAACACAGCAATCTGAAATTGTCGGATGGACAGATAAAAAACAATTAATGTCTGTTCCTGCAAGAGACATTTATAGAGCAGGAAGAAAGCATTTTGTAGTTCATGATACTAACGTCCAAGACTTGTCTTATTTTAAAATACAAGACTTAAATTTAAAACTTAAAAATGAATTTATTATTAATCAACAAGAAGCAGAAAACTTAGGTGGTTTAGAATATATAAATGGAATACTGGCAGGACTACATTATTTTACTAAAAAAGCTAATATTTATTTTAAAGACTTAAATCAAAGAGATGAAGCAATGATAGGAGACAAGAAAGTAAAAATATATACAAGAGATGCATTCTCAGACGAAGATATGTTAATACCAGACAAATATTATCTAAATAATAAAGACATAGATTATTATATTTTATGCAAAATTAAAGCAGGTAAATATTCTTACTTAGGTTATACAACCAAAGAAGTTGTTGATGAAACTAGAGTTGTTGCCATGACAGGCAATGTTGATATGGATGGCACTGGTGAAAGCATAAGAAGAATATTTGCAGAACAATATTTAAATTTAAGTGATTTTATAAAAATATACGAAGAAGAAATAAAAGAAGAAGTAAAGATAGAAGAACAAAAGTATTTTCCTTTGCATATGCATAGTGAATTTAGCATAGGAGATGCTTATGGAAAATTAAGTTATATAACAGACCAGTTAAAAGCAAGAGGATTCAAAGGTGCTGCTTTAACAGACCATGGAACTTTAGCAGGTGTATGGGAGTTTCAAAAGCTTTGTCTTGCCAAAGACTTAAAGCCAGTTATTGGAATGGAAGCTTATTGCAAGATTAATTTAAAAGACGAAGACAGATTTCACGTAACGACAATTGTTAAGAATAAGAAAGGATGGGAGAATATATTAAATCTTCAAGCGAAAGCAGTTAGAGACAACTTTCACCATAAGCCAATAATAATATATGACGACTTATTAAATAATTCAGAAGGTTTAATTATTACTTCTGGTTGTATGTCTGGAATATTCTTTAGACTAATCAATAAAGGAAAGATTTTAGAAGCAGAAGAACTTATGGACAAAGTTATAAGCAAATTCAAAGATGATTTTTACATTGAAGTTCAGTCTCATGAAATAAATAACAATCAAGAAGTTATGCAAAAGCTTTATGAAATAAGTTTAAAGAAAAATATAAAGTGTATATTCGCAACAGACACTCATTATCCTAAAAAAGAAGATATAAAGTATCATGAAGCAGTTAAAGCAATAAGCATGAAAAAGAATTATGGTGAAGCAGGTTATGATGATGATTGTTTTTTTCTTATGCAAACAAGTGACATAGAAGAAAAATTAAATCACGATAAAACTATCTGGATGAAATCATATGTTGAAGAGTTTTTAAAAAATACTTTTGAGATAGCTAACAAGTGTGAGTTTAAAATTGAGCCAGGAAAAGAAGACGATACTTTGCCTAAGCTTAAATTTGAAATTTCAAAGTCTGAAAAAATAAAACAATTATGCATTGAAGGACTTAAAAAATATACTAAATATGATTATGCAACACCAGAAATAAAAGCAAGACTTGATCTTGAATTAAGCAGAATAATAGACAAAGGTTATGAAAATTACTTTCTTATAGTATGGGACATGATTAAGTGGGCAAAAGACAATGATATAATGGTTGGTCCAGGAAGAGGAAGTGTGGGTGCTAGTTTAGCAGCATTTGCTTTAAATATCACAGAGTGTGATCCAATTGAACATGATTTATTATTTGATAGATTTTTAAGTGTTATAAGAAGAGACATGCCAGACTGTGACTTAGATTTCGAAGATGAAAGAAGACACGAAGTATTCGATTATTTAAAGAATAAATATGGAAATAATCATTGTGCAAAAGTTGTTACTTATTCAAGATTTCATCCTAAAGGAATTCTAAGAGACGTTGGTAGAATATTTAACATTCCAAGTTATGAAGTTAATAAAATATGCAGCATGGTTTTGGAAAGAAGTGGTGGAGACGCAAGAGCCAGTTTTTCATTGAAAGACACATTCGATGAATTTGCAGAAGCTAAAGCATTTAAAGAAAAATATAAAGACGCTTCAGATATAGCCATGAAACTTGAAAGTTGCATAAGACATAAGGGTGTTCATGCAGCAGCCATGATAGTAAGTGAGCATGACATAAGTAGTTATGCTCCGATAACTAAAGTAGGTGGAGAGATTGTTACAGAATGGGAAAAACAATTGTGCGAAGACATTAAGCTTATTAAGTTCACATATTTGGGTTTGAAAACTTTAAGTGTATTAAAAGACGCTTCAAAATCTGCTAATGTAAATTTGCCAAAAGAATTCAATGATCCTAAAGTTTATGAAACAATTTTCAAAGAAGCTAATACAGTTGGAATATTCCAACTAGGTACAGTAGGCATGCAGAAATTTTCTGCACAGCTTGATATAAGTTCTTTTTCAGACTTATATGACGCAACAACTTTATTTAGACCAAGCTGTTTGCATAGTGGACAAGCTATGGTATATTCAAATAGAAAGTCTGGAGTAGAGCCTATAACATATTTTCATAAAACATTAGAGCCAATAACAGAACAAACTAAAGGAGTTATTCTTTATCAAGAACAAATTATGCAGATAATGAATCAAGTTGGTGGAATGTCATGGGCTACAGCAGAGATGGCTAGAAAAGTAATTACGAAAAGCAAAGGCAAAGATGCTTTTAATAAGATGAGAGCAGAGTTTGTAAATAATGCACAGAGATTGCATAAGATGTCTAAAGAAGAATCAGAAAAACTATTCGACATTGTAAGCACATTCGGAAGTTATGGTTTCAACAAAGCTCATGCTGTAGAGTATTCAATTCTTAGTTATTGGGGAGCTTGGCTTAAAACATATTATCCAAAGCACTTTTATAAAGCACTACTAAAATATGAAACGGATGAAAAAGAAATAAAGAATTATTCATTAGACATGAAACAATTCAGAGTGGAAATAGAATATCCTAACATCAATAAGTCAGAATTAAGTTATTCGATAAAAGATGATAAAATATACGCAGGATTAAATAGTGTTGGTGGTTTAGCAGACAAGATATATGAAAAGATTATTTTGAATAGACCATTTGTAAGCTTTTTAGACTTTAAAAAAAGATGCAAAGTAAGTGATAAAATATTAAAAGGACTTATTGTTGCAGATGCATTTAGAGAATTTAAAATTAATAAAAAGATGGCTTATGAAGGAAACTTGGACAAAGACTTTTCGCAGCAAACACTATTCGGAAGCATTAAGAAAAATTTAACAGATGACTTTTCAGATATAGAGCTAAGTCAAAAGATGTTTGAATATACAAGCTTAACACCAAGACTTGACTTAAAGAAAAGTTATGACTTTGGCAATTATGATTTTAAAGACATAAGTGATTTGCCAAATTGCGAAGGACAAAAGCAGTATTTTATAAGAGGAATTGTTACAGATGTTTTAAATAAAGATAAACTATTAAGAGCAGAGCTAACCAAACATGAACACAAGTTCGAAAGACATTTAATTTATTTAAATATTAATGATGGAACAGGAAATATAGCTTGTCAATTAAATCCTGAAAGCTATGAAAGATATTCTGGACTTATTGAAAATATAAAAAAACAGCCTGTTGTTGTTTATGGAACAACAAGCAAAGATGGCAAAAAAATGTATTGTAATATCATTCAGATGATAGGAAGTGAAAACAAGACAACTGATGTTGACGATATAATGGCAAAGACAAATATGTGTGCTAACAATGAAGCTATAATAACTTCAGCAAGTCCAGCAGTAAGCAAGAATGGAAAGTCTTATTATAGAATTATACTGCACAATGGAGTTTCAGGGATGTGTTTTAGATTTAAACAGAAATTATATCCTGGACTTATGGTTGAGTATAAAATCAAACAAGAGCCATTTATCGACTTAAAAGTTATAAACCAAAAGGTTTAAATAGTTTATTAATATTAATAATACATAGGTAAATAAAAAAGATGACAAACAAAGAAGCTAATCAAGAATATATTGTAAAAGAAGAGATTGAATTTTTAGGAAAGCCAGTTGGCTCTAATTTCATAGAGCCAGAAGTTGAAATTGCAGGTTATGAAAACATGCAAGTTACTTTAATGTCTCCATCAAGTGATGATGCTTATTTCGACTGGGTTAATAGTGCTTTATATTCAAGCTTATGCACTTGGGATACAACACCACACCTGCCAGTAACAGACATGATTGAAAATGCAAGTTTTAGTGAGAAGGAAAAAAGACTATTCTATATATTAAGTAAGCGTCCTATAAGCGTTGCATTAGAAGGTGTTATGTTTAATTTTAAAGTTATTAATATTCCAAGAGCTTTAACCCATCAAGTTGTCAGAGCAAGACAGATGGCATTTGGTCAGCAATCTTATCGTGTATCTTCTTGTTATGCAGATGCAGTAAGAGCACCGCAAAGCTTAATTGACAAAGCTAAAGAAGGAGACTTAGAAGCTATTAAACTATTAACAGAATTTACAAATACAGTTAAGCAGTGTAGAAAAACTTACAAAGACATTATAGAATTTGGAATACCTATGGAACAAGCAAGGCAAATAATGCCTATGGGCACTTGCACCAAAATAGGTATAGCCATGAGATTAAGAGATCTAATAGATTATGTCAAAGGACGAACAGGAGATATTGCGCAAGACGAACATACTTATCTTGTATGTCTTATGCTTAAAGAGCTAAAAGAGAAACAAATAAACTTCTACAATGTAGTTAAAACATTCGTTCCTAAAATTGAAGATACAATAAAGAGGTATTTGGGTGACAATTTTAAATTCAGCTAGAAGAAAATATTTAACAGACAGAGATTACAGCAGAGTATGCAAAAGATGCAACAGAGTTTTCATAGGAAGTAAGCATTCTGAAATATGCTTAAAGTGTTATAAACCAAACTATCAAGAGCAAAAAAGAATTCTGACCAAACACAATGCTAATTGTAAAATTTAGTTGTGTTTGCTCGGCTGGGTGGTTACCTCTTTTTCCCACCCAGAAATTTTTATATATAAAATAAACTTATTCATATCCACCAAATAATTCTTTGATAAGATTATTAGAGCAGAATACTGAGACACTTGCATATGAATTTTTCTTCCATTTCTTTTTAAGAGTTGTGCATGCTTCACTTATGCATCTAAACTCATATGTCTTGCTATCTATTGTCACTCTTATTCTTCTATGATTGCATGCCATTCTTGTCTTCCTCTTCTTTTAACTTTAATATAACCCATGCATATTTAGCAGGATACTTTTCTTGAATAAACTTTGCAAACCATATTGGATTCTTGTGAGCTGATAATTTACCGAACTTGTGGTGCAAAGGACACAAGCATACTCCATTAATTATATCGAATTTGAATTCTTTATAAGTTTCTTTAGGAAGTGCATGATGTGCGTGTAGTAAGCCAGTTTTGTTGCAGAAAGAGCAAATATTATTTGCTTCATTTCTAACTCCTATTGACCATAATTTTAGCTGTTCTTTATTATTTTTCTTAATAATTTTATTTGCATAAGCTTTGGTT
>Ga0209431_10001370_pt1 | contig 20200 bp, 16 predicted proteins | sample RifCSP13_3_FD_184021 | JGI IMG/M metagenome (GOLD analysis project Ga0209431, IMG submission 184021) | Soil microbial communities from Rifle, Colorado - Rifle CSP2_sed 13_3 (SPAdes) (version 2) | ecosystem: Environmental > Terrestrial > Deep subsurface > Rock core/Sediment | place: Rifle...
TGAAAACAAGATGCAATAATTTCCTGTACGGAAAGAGAAGGATAAGTACACCGCTGTTTTTAAGTGGTGTATCGCCGGGAACCGGCCGCCTGCCTGATGGGGACATGATGAGTTGTGCCTGCAGACCGGGCAACGGTGCTGCAAGTTCCCGCTCCAGGAGTGATATCCATTGGTTCATTTCCATCAGTCGAATCGGATGGTTCGGGCAGGACTTATCCTGGCAATCACCATGGATGGCAGGGTCAGTACTGCCAGGGTTACCAGCAGGGTACCGGTATTCAGGATCAGCAGGTGTGCCAGGTCAAAATTTATGGGTACATAAGAAAGAAAATAGGATTCCGGATTAAGCTTCAGGAATTTAAAATAATGCTGGGCACCACATATTCCCAGTCCCACAAAATTTCCCCAAAAGAGGCCTTTGAGCATAAGGTAAACCGACTGGTACAAAAAAATTGACCGGACATCTTTATTGTTCATTCCCAATGCTTTAAGGATGCCGATCATGGTGGTACGATCAAGAATGATGATCAGCAGGCCCGATATCACATTAAAAGCTGAAACAATCAGCATAAGTCCCAACAGGACCCATACGTTTTTATCGATCAGACCCAGCCAGTCGAATATCTGAGGGTATCTCTCCCTGATGTTGATAACCCGGAGCCTGGATCCATCGTCGTTGAAATTTACACCTGCCATTGAAAATACATCGGAAGTCACCCGTTCAAGCCTTGCATAATCATGTATGAGGATCTCAAATCCGGAAACCTGATTTTCATTCCAGTTATTCAGGTTTTGAACATGGCCGATATCGGCCAGTATAAATTGCTTGTCAAATTCCACCAGGCTGGTCTGGTATATCCCGGCCACCTGAAATGAACGTCCCCTCGGACGGTCATTGATAAAGTACATGGCGAACCGGTCCCCGGTCTTAAGTTTTAACATACCGGAAAGATACCTTGAGATCAGCACTTTTTCGGTCCTGAGGGTGTCATTCACCTGAAAGAGTGTTCCCTCAACGAGGTTTTCGGCAAAAAAGCTCCAGTCAAAATCACTTCCGATTCCTTTGACAATTGCCCCCTGTATATCGGCCTTTGTTTTGATTATTCCGGGCTTGGTGGCGAAAACCTGAACATGCCGCACTCCGGGAATTGAACCGAGAAGCGGAGTAAAGGGCTGGTTCCTTGAAATCGGCTCGGTCTCGAAAGAATTGTTGCCATCATAATTTATGATCTGAATATGCGAACCAAAGCCAATTATTTTCCTGCGAATCTCATTTTTAAAACCGGTGACAGTAGCCACTGAAATGATCATAATGGCCAGGCTCAGGGCAATTCCGGCAACCGAAATCCGGATTATTGGTCCTGAAAATGAGTCGCGGTTTTCCTTGTTGGAAATCAGTCTGGCAGCTATGAATATCCCGGTTTTCAATATTGAATTATGCTTGCGTTTCAAAGATATTAATTATTGCACTATTTTTATAGGTCGGTCAAAGCGGATAACACATAAATCGGTGAATCCATAAATATACACCCAGCACCATGAAAATATCGTCAGTTTCAGTTTATAATGCCTGGATAAACAACCTGTTCCTCCTTTGCGGAGTGTTTTTCAGCGCCTGCGGAACTCCTGCTCCGGGTCAACCTGCATTAATTGCCACCGGGGCTGATCAAACCGCATTATACCTGCCGTTACTGGAAGGAAAGGCAGTCGGGCTTGTGGCCAACCACACCACGGTTATTGGAAAATCACATCTTGCTGATTCTCTGCTGAGGCTGGGTGTAAAACTGGTAAGGATTTTCGTGCCCGAGCACGGTTTCAGGGGCGATGCGGATGCCGGGGAGGAGATCGGCAACAGCATCGACGGCAAAACCGGGTTACCCCTGATTTCGCTTTACGGTTCCGCTTATAAGCCAAAGCCTGCTGATCTGCAAGGTATTGATATCATGATATACGACATCCAGGATGTAGGTGTGCGTTTCTATACGTACATTTCAACACTGCACTACCTGATGGAAGCCTGTTCGGAGAATGGTATAAGTCTGTTGGTGCTCGACCGGCCAAACCCCAATGGTCATTTTGTTGACGGGCCGTTGCTGGACACAGCTTTCACGTCATTCGTGGGAATGCATCCCATACCGGTGGTATACGGTATGACGGCAGGGGAACTTGCCGGGATGATCAACGGTGAAGGCTGGCTTTCCGGTGGTTCAACCTGCGAATTGCAGGTAATCCCCTGCAAGGGGTATGACCACAACACCTTCTACAAGCTTCCCGTTAATCCATCTCCTAATCTCAACAGCATGGAGGCTATCTATCTTTACCCTTCATTGTGTTTTTTCGAAGGTACCATCATGAGCCTGGGCCGTGGAACACCATTCCCATTCCGCCTTATCGGGCATCCTGATTATCCCGGTCACACATTCTCCTTTGTGCCCGAAGCAACCCGGAGCAACAGGAGCCCGGTACTCAAAGACCAGGTTTGTTACGGTATCGATCTTACCGGGATCCCGGCGGACAGTTTGCAATCACTTCGGTCGGTAAGCCTTAAATGGTTGATAGATATATACAGGCATATGAAAAAAGGAAAATTCTTTTTTAATGATTACATCGACAAGCTGGCCGGTAACGGGGAACTGAGAAAACAGATACTGGCAGGATGGACAGAGGCTCAGATCAGGGAGAGCTGGCAGGATGACCTGCGGGAATTCAACAACAGGCGGAAGAAATATTTGCTTTATAATGATTTTATTTCCCCTTGAACAATTGTATGAATAACCACAATATCATATCATGAGAGCCTTACTTATATTGATAACTGCAATGGCCCTGCTGCAGCATATTTCGGGGCAGACGGCAACCGGCAAAGTATATGCCGATTTAAACAAAAACGGTACAATCGACAAGGGAGAGAAGGGTATTCCGGGTGTTGGCGTATCCAATGGCAGGGAGGTTGTCCTGACCGACAACTATGGAACGTATCGTATTAATCTTGAGGAAAATACAATTCTATTTGTGATCAAACCTGCAGATTACAGTTTTCCCCGTGATGCCCGGCACCTTCCGCAATTTTATTACAGGCATTACCCCGCAGGCTCAGATGTCTCAAGGTTTGCCAATATAGAAGCCACAGGTCCGCTGCCTGCCGTGATCAATTTTGGCCTGCAACCGGACCGGGAGGATCCGGTTTTCAAAGCTGTCATCTTTGGCGATACCCAGGTCAGAAACCTGCAGGAAATTGATTATCTCAGCCGGGATATTGTTGCCGAACTGGCAGGAAATACAAACCTGGCATTTGGTACCATTCTCGGAGACCTCGTTTTCGATGACCTGGCTTTGTATGAACCCTTAAACCAGGTTATGTCGGCAATTGGAATCCCGTTGTTTCATGCACCCGGTAACCACGATATGGACTATAACGCAACATCGGATGGGCAGGCGTTGGAAACCTACCAGGCGGTATATGGTCCTAAGAACTTTTCCTTCAATTACGGAAGGGTACATTTTGTTGTTTTGGATAATATTATTTATTCGGGAGACACCATCCGGAAGAATTACGAAGAAGGATTTGACGATGAGCTTATTACCTTTCTTGCAAACGATCTCGGTCATGTTCCCGAGGATAACCTGATCTTACTTATGATGCATGCGCCCTTTCTGAATACAGCCAACCTGTCTCCCATCAGGAACCTCGATAAGGTATTGAATGTATTAACCAGGTTCCCGCATACCTTTTCGCTTTCGGGACACAGCCATATTGTTTCCCAGCAGCTGATCACCAAAGGGTTGGGATGGGAAAATGATCAGCGGCATCACCATTTCAATGCAGGCGCAGCCTGTGGTGACTGGTGGCAGGGAACCCTTGATGAGCTGGGTATCCCCGATGCCATGATGCACGATGGTTCACCCAACGGGTATGCGATAATCAGCTTTGAGAACAATACCTGCAACGTTGAATACAAGGTTGCACGCAGGCCGGCAACATATCAGATGAATATCCATACCCCGGCAGTAATAGTGGCAGATGCTGAAGATGATGCCAAAGGCGAGGTATATGTGAATTTCTTTACGGGTTCAAAAGATGACAAACTCAAAATACGGTTCGATGACGGTGAATGGCATGAAATGCAATGGGCTCCGGGTCCCGATCCGGTATTTCTTGCTGCCCGCATGAATTGGGAAGACCAGGACCGTAAGCAGCCCGGCAGGATGCCTTCACGTCCTGTGAACAGTGCACATTTGTGGAAAGCTCCCATACCGGATGATCTGAATGCAGGTATACATAAAGCGGAGGTAATAGCCACCGACCTGTTCGGGAGGGAGCATCCGGCTTTTCATTTTTTCAGGGTGGAATAACCGGTATCTTCTGCCACATGCAAATACCCGATGAATTCAACTTGCTGAGCGGAAATGCAATACTATCCGGCAAATTGTATCCGAAGGAAAATGCGGATACCGTAATTTTACTCCATGGAGGTCCCGGTGTCCCGGACGAAATGACCGAGGTAAGAGAAGCCCTTGCCGGCCGGATGCAGGTCATCACCTTCTATCAGCGGGGCACCGGAAATAATAGTTGCAGGGGTTGCAGTTTCTCTATTCCGGACTACATCGGGGATATTAATCATATTGCCGGCCACTTCCGGCTTAAAAGATTTCACCTCTTTGGCCATTCCTGGGGAGGACTGTATGCCCAGCTCTATGCACACGATTTTCCCGGGAGGATTGCAAGCCTGTTCCTTTGCAGTCCGGCTTCAGGAACCGGTAAAAAGATATGGGGACTTACAGAAAAGGAAATATTGGATTACAACAGGAACAGGTCAACAAACATCGAATGGATGATTATGGGCCTTAATTCCCTCCTTGGCTGGCTTGGCAGCAACAATGCATACCGCAGGCTTTACAGGCAGGTAATCATCAATTATCATAAAGGATATCATGTAGAGCCTCCCGGACCGGAGAAGCTGTCGGGGATAAATTCCCGTGCAGGCAACAAGACCCGCCGGGCTATTATTCAATATCCGCCGCTGGGTTTATTTGGGAAAACCGCATATCCCGTGATAATTACCTACGGACAATCTGATGCATATGGAAACAGCAAGGATTATGTTCTGGAACGATTTCCCTATGCCACTGTTGTTGAAATACCCAACTGCGGTCATACGCCGTGGAAGCATAACCTGAAAGAGTTTAACCGGATTATTTCTGATTTTTATTCGTTTTAATCCGGACCGCAGGCAACCCTTTTTCATTTCCGGGAAAAATATTTACGCATGTCAAACTGGAATGAATCCTGCCATTTCTTTCTTGGAAATCTGCCTTCCACGTAAAGTTCAAAAATATGGCTGATGACACGGTCAGTTAAATCGGGATAGGTTATTTCAATCCGGTAATCTGAATTGATCCAGTCCCTTATAATTTCGGCCTTTGAAACCTTCAGCCGCTTCAGAACGGGAACGCCAATTCCTTTGAGCGCTGCTGCGTTGTATTGCTGTTCGTGTTGATTTTGCATAGGGATCACCATAAGCTTTTTACCGAGAAACAGCGCTTCGGCAGGTGTTTCAAATCCGGCGGCGCACAATATGCCAGTGCAGGTTGTAAGGCTTTCACTAAACTTCCGGTCATCAACCGGATTTAATTCAATGGAACCGATGGTTTCCGGCATTTTATTATGTTTAGAAAAAACCTGCCATCGGGTTTCAGGAAAACCTGACAGTACCTTAACCAGGGTTTTGTCATCATAAGCCGGGAGATATACCGTATAATGTCCTTGATTGGTGTTTTCGGCTTCCCTTATCTCTTTTCTTACAACCGGGGTGTATATATTGCCTGAGTACCGGCTGAAGTGGAAACCAAATCCCGCTGATGCCGGTGCGTAATTCTTCAGGACGAAGTTTCCAAGTGCATCCTTTTTTATGGGTTTCGGAACGTTTTTGTCAAGCAGCGAAAACTGGTGGCTGAGTGCAATACAGGGTACTTTATTCCGGTAGCAGGCCCATGCCGAAACAGGCTCAAAATCATTAAGTACGAAATCATACCCGGCAACCGGAAGTTCCTTGATCTCTTTGAGCAGTCTTTTGGTGTTGGCCTTGTTGTAAGTCTTACGGAGGTCGATGCCTCCCTTTTTGCCAAAATCAAATCCAAGTCCGTGCAACCTGAATTTAACTTCAAAAGGAAGTTCAATATCGGCCTGGGACCCGCTGATAAGAATATCAGTTTCACATCGCCTCTGCAGCAGCGGGATTATTTCCCGCGCCCTGCTGATATGTCCGTTGCCGGTACCCTGTATGGCATATAGTATTTTCATCTATTCCCTGAATTCCTTAACCATTTTATCGAAAATGTCTTTAGGGCCCATATCCATCAGTTCGGAACCGGGTTCCTCGTTGCCGGTTTGTTCGCTGTCGGTTGATTCATCACGCTGGTGCCTGTACAAACTCCAGGTTCCGTTATTATATTCCAATGCGGTAAGATTTTCAATCCAGTCGCCCGAGTTGAGATACATTATTTTACCCTTTCCAGGGATAAAGATTTCTTTAATTTCGGGGTGGTGGATATGTCCGCATACAATTGCCTGATAACCTTTTTGCATGGCCAATGATGCAGCAGTAATTTCAAAATCACCGATATATTTCACAGCCGATTTAACACTTTCCTTAATCCTTTTGGATAGGGAAACCTTTTTCCTGCCTAGTAATTTGCTTAGAAAATTTATAAAAACATTCACTAAAACAAGTGAATCGTATCCAATGGCTCCGAATTTGGCAAGCCAACGGGAATTTTGCATGATCACGTCAAAAACGTCCCCATGGAAAAACCAGGTTTTTATACCCATGAGATCAAGTTCAAGTTTATTCACAATTTCGATATTTCCCATGCGCATACCGCTGAATTTGCGGAGTGTTTCGTCATGATTGCCGGTAATATAAAACACCTGCGTACCCTTGGATGCAAGATTAAGAATTGATTTCAGAACTTTCATATGCGGTTTGGGCCAATATCGCTTTGAAAATTGCCAGAAGTCAATGATATCACCATTAAGCACCAGTACTTCAGGTTTTATGCTTTGCAGATACCGGTTAAGTTCTTTTGCTTGTGAACCAAAGGTACCCAGGTGAACATCGGATACGGAAACTACTTCGAGCTTACGTCTTTTCCTGTTCATGAAAAAAAGTTGATTTCACGTAAAATTACTATATTTTCCGTTATGGTACTGTTACAGTCAGGTTACATGATTGCTAAATACTACCTGAAAGTTTGCTAACTTGCCACGGAATTTATTTACTGCATCAGGCAGGGAAGAGGATGATGGAATTGTGTGCCATAGCGTCGGGGAGTAATGGGAATTGTTATTACATCGGCAATAAGCATGATGCTGTTCTGGTTGATGCGGGTATTTCAGCCCGGCGAATTATTACCAGGATGTACGAGCGCAACCTTGACCCGGCCAGGATCAGGGCTATTTTCATTTCGCACGAGCATTCCGATCATGCAAGTGGCGCACGGGTACTGGGCAAAAGACTAAGTATCCCGGTTTTCATTACCTCGCGGACATTTGTAGCCCTTTATCCCAATCACAAGCCCTTGTCACCCCGGTTTTTTGAATCCGGCACTGAGATCACCCTCGGATCGCTGGTTATTCATCCTTTTTTGAAAAACCATGATGCTGCCGAACCCTGTTCTTTCAGGATTACATACAACGGATTGCAGGCAGGTGTTTTTACGGATATAGGCAAACCCTGCGATAATGTAATGCATCATTTAGGCCTGTGTCATGCGCTTTTTCTGGAAACCAACTATGATGAAACCATGTTGTGGGAAGGCCATTATCCCTGGCCGCTTAAAAAAAGGATCGCCTCTGATCATGGTCACCTTTCAAATGCTCAGGCTTATGAACTGTTGAAGAATTACTCGGGCAGTGAACTAAAGCTGGTATTTCTCAGTCACCTTTCCAAAGAAAACAATTCACCCGAAATTGCCCTGAACTGTTTTAGCGAATTGGCGGACAGGTATAGGATTTATATGACCTCCAGGTATGAGGCAGGGGAGGTGGTAAGGATGGGAGGTGAGGGAGTTATTGGTTGATTGGTTGATTGGTTGATTGGTTGATTGGGTCAACTTTTAATTTGCTCTCTCCCCGGGTACTGTTCCAATCCCCGCCGCAGGCATTCCATGGCGTTTTTCAGATCAACGAGGTTCAGCACATATGCAATGCGTACTTCCTGCCTGCCCAATCCGGAATTCGTGTAAAATCCTGCTCCCGGGGCCAGCATAACGGTCTGCTTGTTGTATTCAAATTCTTTCAGCAGCCACATGGAAAACTTTTCGGCATCATCAACCGGCAATCGCACCATACAGTAAAAGGCACCTTTTGGGGTGGGACAGTAAACCCCCGGTATGCTGTTCAGTTCCCTGACTATGAAATTCCGCCGTGCCAGGAATTCGTTGTAGACATAGGCATTGTATTCCGGAGGCGAATCGAGTGCTGCCTCAGCAGCGAGCTGACCGAGATTTGGTGGACAAAGGCGGGCCTGGCAGAATTTAAGGGCGGTTTCAAGCAATTTACGGTTTCTGGAAGCCAGAACGCCCACCCTTAATCCGGTGGCGCTGTACCGTTTGGAAACCGAGTCGATGAGGATCAGATGTTCATCAATGCCTTCCAGCAGCAAGGCCGAACGGATTGAATTCCCGTCATAGCATAGTTCACGGTATACTTCATCACATAAAAAAAACAGATTGTACTTTTTCACCAGGTCCCGGATCTGCTCCAGTTCATGCCAGGAATAAAGATAACCGGTAGGATTGTTCGGATTGCATATGATGACAGCCCTTGTGCGCGGGGTGATCTTTTTTTCAAATTCACTGAAAGGCGGCAGGGCGAAACCGTTTTCGATGGAAGCCGTTACCGGTACCACTACCACATCGGCGGCAGTGGCGAAACTGAAGTAATTGGCATAAAAGGGCTCTGGTACGATTATTTCATCCCCCGCATTCAGGCAGGTCAGCAGGGTTAGCGTGATGGCTTCCGAACCACCCGTGGTGATCAGAATGTCCTGGTAATCGAGTTTGACACCGATATTGGCATAGAATGCCGCAAATTTCCGGCGAAGGGATTCATTTCCGGCACTATGCCCGTAATCGATTATGTTTGTGCTGAGGTTGCGTATGGCTGCCAGTGCATTCGGTGAGGTTAGGATATCAGGCTGGCCAATATTCAGCCGGTATACGGTACATCCTCTTCCGGCAGCTTCCTCCGCAAGCGGTACCAGCTTACGGATCGGTGAATTGGGCATTAGTTGTCCCCGTTTTGATATCTCCGGCATGGCTTATTGCTTTTCAGCGGATTCTACCTTGCCTTTGATCACAAGCACAACCGGCTTATCACCAGCATTGGAATATACCGTAACGGATTTTGAAAAGGTTCCTGTGATCCGGGTATTATAACTGACCTTTATTTTACCCTTTTCGCCTTTCAGGATTGGTTCTTTCGGCCATTCCGGAACCGTACAGCCGCAGGAAGTACGGACATTTTTCAAAACCAGGGGTTCTTTACCTGCATTCCTGAAAATGAATTCATAAGTTCCGTCTCCACCCCGAGCAATAGTTCCATAATCATGTTCCCTGGCTTCAAATTCAATGGCTGCTCCCTCCTTTTTTCCATCAGCATGTCCCGTGGTCTGGGAACAGCTTATTGAAATAAAAAATGCCGTTATTGCCATAACCGATAAAATCTTCTTCATAATATGATTGGCGTTATATTATGCCTGCAAAAATAATGGTTTTCACAAGAATCCGTACATTAATTGATAAAAAGCACAACGGCCAATCTTGCAGGATAATTGCTGAAAAGTTATATTTTTGCTGGCACTTATCTGATAAACTAAGATTATATGGATATCCCCAGTAAATATGATCCCCGGCTCGTTGAAGACAAATGGTATAACTACTGGATAGAACATGGCTTTTTCAAATCGGTTCCCGACAGCAGAAAGCCATACACCATAGTAATACCGCCTCCCAATGTTACCGGGGTACTGCACATGGGGCATATGCTGAACAATACCATCCAGGATATTCTTGTCCGCCGTGCAAGAATGCTTGGAAAAAATGCCTGCTGGGTACCTGGAACCGACCATGCCTCAATTGCCACGGAAGCCAGGGTGGTGGCGAAACTGAAAAGCGAAGGAATTGAAAAAAATTCAATTACCCGGGAAGAGTTTATGAAACACTCCTGGGAATGGCGGCAAAAGCATGGTGACATCATACTGAAACAGCTCAGGAAGCTTGGGGCATCATGCGACTGGGACCGGACCAGTTTTACCATGGATGATGGGATGTCGGAAAGCGTTATCCTTGTTTTTGTTGATTTGTTTGAAAAAGGAAAAATATACAGGGGTGTTCGCATGGTTAACTGGGATCCCCAGGCGAAAACCGCAGTATCAGATGAAGAGGTCATTTACCGGGAAGTACGGTCAATGCTTTATTTCATTAAATACAGGATCGAAGGAGAGGATGGTTTTGTTACCATTGCTACCACACGTCCCGAAACCATACTGGGAGATACTGCAGTTTGTGTAAATCCAAAGGACGAACGTTACCGGCACCTGGTGGGCAAGAAAGTCCTTGTACCCCTTATTAACCGGTCGATCCCGGTCATTGAAGATGAATATGTTGATATGGAGTTTGGAACAGGCTGCCTTAAGATTACCCCTGCTCATGATATTAACGATTATGAAATAGGCATTAAACATAATCTTCCGGTTATCGATATTTTCAATGATGATGGCACCCTGAATGAAAAGGCACAGCTTTTCACCGGAATAGACCGTTTTAAGGCACGTGACCTGGTGTTGAATAAGATCGTGGAAGAAAAGTTGCTCTCCAAAACAGAGGATTACGTGAACAAAATAGGGTATTCCGAACGCACCGATGCCGTTATTGAGCCACGTCTTTCCATGCAATGGTTTATGCGGATGAAGGACCTGGCAGGTCCGGCACTTGAAAACGTTATGAATGATAACATTACCTTGTGTCCTGCCAAGTTTAAGAATTCATACCGCAACTGGATGGAGAATGTAAGAGACTGGTGCGTATCACGGCAATTGTGGTGGGGACAACGCATACCTGCCTACTATATTGGTGACAGCCAGGATTATGTAGTGGCTACGGACGCTGATAAGGCACTGGAACTTGCCCGGGTAAAAACCGGCAACCCGGCACTGCAGGCTGGTGACCTCCGTCAGGATGAAGATGTACTGGACACCTGGTTCTCATCCTGGTTATGGCCAATATCGGTTTTTGACGGAATCCGGAAACCGGATAATCCCGATATCCAGTATTATTATCCCACCGATGACCTGATCACGGCACCTGAAATCCTGTTTTTCTGGGTTGCCCGCATGATTATGGCCGGATATGAATACAGAAAAGAAAAGCCTTTTAAAAATGTATACCTCACCGGTATAGTACGCGATACCAAACGCCGGAAGATGTCAAAATCGCTGGGGAATTCTCCCGACCCGCTGGAGCTGATAAGCAAATACAGTGCCGATGGTGTTCGTGTGGGCATGTTGCTGTGTTCTCCCGCAGGTAATGACCTGCTTTTTGATGAAAACCTGCCTGAGCAGGGTCGCAATTTTGCCAATAAAATGTGGAATGCGTTCCGCCTGGTCAGATCATGGCAGATTGATAAGGATGCTGCACCCACGCAGGCTGCCCAAACTGCCATGTTCTGGTTTTACGAACGGCTGAAACAGGGCATTAAGGACATCGACGAAGCCTTTTCACAGTACCGCATTTCGGAAGCGCTGATGATTGCCTATAAGCTTTTCTGGGATGAGTTTTCATCGTGGTATCTCGAAATTGTCAAACCGGAATATCAGAAATCGGTTGATCACCATATCTATCATACAACCGTTGAAATATTTGAAGTCATGCTCAGGATATTGCATCCCTTTGTTCCTTTCATTACAGAGGAGATCTGGCATTTACTGAAGGAAAGGCCTGTGGGGAACAGCCTCATGTATGAGCATGCACCTGCCGTTAAACCCGTTGATAAGGAAAAAATAATTCTCTTCGAACGGGTCAAAGAGGTTGTGTCGTTCATACGCAATACCCGGGTTGAAAAGCAAATACCGCAGAAAGAAAAACTGGTGCTGTATATTAAAGCGGTAAATTACAAACATGATTTTGATTCGGTAATTATAAAACTCGGCAACCTGTCGGAGATACTGATTACTTCCGGGAAAGTGGAGGGAGCAGTTTGTTTCATCACATCCTGGGCAGAATTCTACATTCCTGTCGGTGACCTTCATAACTATGTGGAAGAACGCACCAGGCTGGAGAAGGAACTGGAATACGCACAGGGATTCCTGACGTCGGTTATGCAAAAGCTGAACAACGATAAGTTCATAAACAGTGCTCCGGCAAAGGTTATTGAACTCGAGAACCGGAAAAAGACAGATACTGAAACGAAGATCAGGGCAATTGAGGAGAGGATTAAATCCATGATTAAGAAGTAACGAGATCACTCATCACTCATCACTCTCTTCACGGCGCCAGCCGCTGTATCTCCCACAAACTCCCTTTCCTGGAATACTCAAACCGGTCGTGCAGCCTGTTTTCCCTGCCCTGCCAAAATTCAACCAGGTCGGGCATAAGTATGTATCCTCCCCAGTTTTCGGGCCGATCGAGTGTACGCGATTTAAAAAGGTTGAGATAGTCGTGCTGCAAGTTCTCGAGATATTCGCGGTTGGGAATTCTGCGGCTCTGAGGCGAAATCCAGGCGCCGATCTTGCTGCCTTCGGGCCTGCTCCTGTAATATTCATCAGACTCCTCGCGTGTGGTTTTGGCAATTCTTCCCTCCACCCGTACCTGTCTTTCAAGCAAGGGCCAGAAAAACAGCAGGGAACCAAATGGGTTTTCCCGGATCTGATCGGCTTTTTTGCTTTCATAATTCGTAAAGAAGGAAAATCCGTCATGGATAAGGTCCTTGAGCAGTACGATGCGCGATGATGACCTGCAGGCAGTATTGCAGGTGGAAAGCACCATAGCTGTTGGCTCAGGAACGGAAGCCCTGATAGCATCATTCAGCCAGTTACTGAACTGTACAATGGGGTTGTGATCGACAGAATCAATATCAAGACCGGATAAAAGATACTCCCTCCGTATTTCCTTTAAATCGGACATATGCGACAATTAAGTATGGTTAGAACAGCTCAGATAACAGTTGGTTCAAATTTTCTGAACCTGGCATTTTTTATGCTGATGTTCAGCTCAAAGCCGGCCAGGAGCGCCAGGGCATTGAAGTTCATCCATAGCATAAGTGCGATGAGCGTGCCGATAGACCCGTAGAACCTGTTAAACGGAGCAAAATGGTTTACAAAATAGGAGAAACCAATAGAAGTGAGAATGGATAGCAAGGTAGCAACTATTGAACCGGGAGTGAAAAACCTCCACCGGGTTTTCCGGGAAGGTGCCAGATAGTAAAGAAACGAAATCGCGATAAAGGTAAGTGCAAGGACTATCAACCACTTTCCCAGCAATAATAACGAGTAGGTGGCATACGCTTTGATTATCCCTTGGGCAAACAGGTATTTAATGCCTAAATTACTGAAAAACAGAAGAATGGCTGCCAAAGTGACCAGGATGAACAGAATAATGAACAATCCCACTGAAATCAGCCTGCGTTCAATCCAGGGACGTGTTTCCAGCACATGGTAGGTGCCGTTGAATGCTTCAATAATTCCATTCAGCCCCTTCTGAACAAAAAACAGGGTTACCAGAAAGCCGACGATCTGTAATCCATGATGTTTCTGGAAAATCTCAACGAGAAGTGATTCAAGGGCGATGTATGAATTCTGGGGAATAATATCCACAAGGATTTCCATGATCCCCTGCTGAAAATTCTGAACAGGCATATAGGGTATCAGGCCTAGCAGGAATATGATGGCGGGTCCAAGGGCAAGCAGGAAATGGAATGCAATGGAGGTCGCCCTGATATTCAGTGAACCTTTGGACAGGCCTTTCAGAAATAAACTGATCACTTCATAAATGGTGAGACCCCTGGATCCCGGAAACCTGATGCGCCTGCAATGATTGCCAAGCTTATGGATCTGGTTGTTGAAAATCCTATAAGTACGTATGTGCCGGTCCAAATTCGTCGGTTTTATAATTCAGGGCTTTCAGGCTAAGGTCGAGACTTTTTATATGATGTGTCAGTGCACCCACTGAAATATAATCCACGCCGCATTCGGCATATGCCCGGAGATTTTTAAGGGTAATTCCTCCCGACGATTCAATTTCATAGCGTTCACCGATCAGTTCCACAGCTTTTCGGGTTTCATCCAGGGAAAAATTATCGAGCATGATCCGGTGAATTCCACCAATTTCAAGTATGGTTACAACGTCATCGAGGCTACGTGCTTCAATTTCAATGCGCAGGTCCTTCCCGGTGCGACCAAGGTATTCCCTTACCCGGCTGATTGCGTTGGGAATGCCCCCGGCAAAATCAACATGGTTGTCCTTTATCAGGATCATGTCAAATAAGCCAAAACGGTGATTTTCACCGCCTCCTATCTTAACAGCAGACTTTTCAAGCAGCCTCATCCCCGGTGTTGTCTTTCGGGTATCCAGTATTTTGGTTTTCAGGCCATTAAGCAGACTGGCATACCGGTGGGTGGTGGTGGCTATGCCGCTCATGCGTTGCATGATATTGAGCACCAGTCTTTCAGCCTTCAACAAGGCCAGTACCTTACCTTCCACAACGAAAGCAATATCAGGAGGAGCTACTTTATCGCCATCCTGCCTGAATAGTTCAATTTTAATTGCGGGATCGAGTTTTTTGAAGAGCCTGACGGATACATCCACACCAGCGAGTATGCCCTCTTCCTTTATCAGCAACTGGGCTTTGCCGGTAGCTTTTGCCGGTATGCAGGCACGCGAGGTATGATCACCGTCACCGATATCTTCCTTTAAGGCATTGTCAATGAATTCATCGAAATAGTTATTCGGCATTTCCCTCTTCAAAGTGGAGTTGATGTATATACGGCTTATTTTCCCTTTGCTTGATCAGCATGGTCACCCTGTAATTTCCGGTAGAAGTGGTGAGATTCCCGATGGCATACTGGGATCCCTCCTTGCCCCCTTTGTGGAGGATGACAAAATTTGTTGGCACGTGTTTTGCGAAGAAGTCTTTTACAATCAGTTCGGCCTGTTGCTTGCTGTATATGGCCTCCTGTTCAAGGATCGCCAATTCAATACTTGAATTGAAAAACTTGGATAGTTCTGCGGTATTGCCGGTTTTAAGGGCATTTATCATCGCCTGGGGAATGTCTCCCGGTACTTCAGCATTGACTTTCAGCGGTATTGACACAATCAACAGCATGAATGCGAACGCAGCAATGAATCTGTTGATTTTCAGCATAGTGTTTATCAAGTTTATGTTAAAATAAAAAGTATTTTTGAGTAATGATAAAGCATATTGCATGACAAATTTAATTAATTAATTCAATTATGATGTTTGATCAAATACCGGGCCACTTATTCCTTAACCTAAATTTTCTTAATTTATTTCATGAAGATTTCTGTTCTTAATATCGGCCGCACCCATGAAAAATACCTGCAGGACGGAATTGCCATTTATGAGAGGAGGCTCAGGCATTATGTTGCCATTGATATGATATGCATGAATGAATACCGCGGTGGTAAAAATATTGCGGAGTCCCTGCAGAAGGATAATGAAGGTAAAATTATCCTCAACGCTTTATCGCAGATCGATTATCCTGTACTTTTGGATGAAAAGGGAAAGCAATTCGATTCGCCCGGGTTTGCGAATTTTATCCAGCAGGCCATGAACCGGAGTACCCGTAACCTTGGATTTGTAATCGGCGGACCATATGGCTTTTCCGATGAAGTATACCGGTCAGTACCAACCCGGATCTCTGTCTCGTCCATGACTTTTTCACACCAGCTGATCCGGATTGTTTTTATGGAACAGCTTTACCGGGCTTTTACCATAATCCGGGGCGAACCCTATCATCATATTTAGTAACCACTAACAACATTCGCGAGGATTTCCTTATGAACGCCACCAGGTATTTTTTCATATTCATCGGACTGCTTGCAGTAACGATCATCAACGGTACATTGCTGGCGATCATTCATTACAGGGATAGTGATCACAAAAGACTGCAACAGGAGATAGACAAAAAGTTCAAATTGGCGGATCGTACCTGTGAGAAGCTTCTTGAAAATAACTGGCAGTTAAACACACCCGTTCCGGCCGACAAAGGGTTAATAGTCATAGCTTACCGCAATGACAGCCTTATCTACTGGTCGGAAAATTCAATTACTTTTGATCGTTTTCAGCTAAATACAATGGATGGCAAGCGGTTTGATTTTATATCCAACGGATGGTATGTAATTAAACCCTATGTTAAAGATTCTCTCAGGGTCTATAGTCTCATCCTTGTTAAAACACAATATCCCTATGAAAATGAATTTCTGGTCAGCAGGTTCCAACCCGATCTGAGACTGCCTAAGTCAACCGAATTGATCACGGAGGCTCAGCCCGGATCATTTTCCATCCACGACTGGGAAGGCATTTATCTTTTTTCCATCAAATTCAGCAACAACGAGCTTAAGTTTTCACACCTCGGAAAATACCTGATACCGTTGTTGTGGTTCCTGACATTCAGTGCCCTGCTTGTTCTTATCCACCATATTCTGCTGCTTATTGCCAGGTCTGCCCGCAAAAACCTGGCCCTTTTGGTCATACTGATCCTGTTTGTTGTTTTGAGATGGGCCCAGTACCGCTTTCATGTGCCCTCCGGAATTTATGGGCTGGAAGTGTTCGGGCCGGTTCCCTTTGCCAAATCGGTATGGTTGCCTTCCCTGGGAGATGTTTTTCTGAATACGGCACTATTGCTTTTTCTGGTAGCAGAGTTCAGCCTGGGATGCAAATTCCCCCGCGTGGCATATGACGGCAAAAAATCCTGGAATAAAATTGCCATATTGTTGATGATCTTAATGCTGACAGGATTTTATGTGTATACCCATTTTATTCTTTCAAACCTGATCCTTCATTCCACCATTAACTTTGATTTTTACAGGGTGGCCAGCCTCAATGCGTATACTGTAATCGGACTGATGATTGCCGCCATGCATTTTGGTTCCCTCCTGCTGTTGTCAGGTAAACTGCTTTCCCTGTGCACGGCCACCTGTACATTCAATAAACTGATCCTGTCTTTCCTGTTGTTAAGCTCAGGGATATTTTTAGGTATGTACCTGATGGACTATGGATTCGATTTCGGGTCACACCTGGCATTTATAGTTATGTTTATCGTGCTCGCCATATTGCAGTACCGCAACATTCCTGCTGGCAATTATACAGCCATGGCCTTTATGGTGATCTTTTTCTCGGTTTATTCGGTTTATATTTTCAACCATTATGACAAGCAGCGTACGAAGAATAATATGCGCGTAATGGCCGAGAACCTGGCAACCCAGCATGATCCGGTTGCCGAATACCTGCTTGAGGACATCAGCAACCGGGTGAGCCGGGACGAGACCCTCGCCAGATATCTGTTTAATTGGAACATAGCTTCGGAGCAAATCTTTGATCATTTGCGCAGCAACTACTTTAACGGATTCTGGGGAAAATACACGCTACGGTTCCAGGATTGCACCCCCTCCACTGATCTGATACTGGAGCAAACGAACTGTTATGATTTTTATACGGGATTACTGGATTCGGGCAGCATGAAATTGCCCAGGACCGTTTTTTACTTTCGTGACATTCAAAATGGTAAAATCAATTACCTGGGCTGGTTGACTTATAAAAAACCGGAGTCGAGGAGTGAGGTTACTTTGTTTCTTGAGCTTGAATCCAGGCTGATTACCGAGGAACTTGGTTTTCCCGAATTGCTGCTCGATAAGAAATACCAGAAAAACAGGTTGCTTGCGGAATATTCCTACGGAAAATACAACAACAACCAATTGCTTGCGCAGTCGGGCACTTTTCAGTACAGTCTGAACCTGAATACATATAAAAATAAATCCGGGAAATTTGAAGGATATAACCACCTGATCTATTATATAAATGAAAACAATGTGGTTATGGTAAGCAAGCCTACCACCAGCTTTTTTGACCGGTTGATTTCCTTCTCATATATTTTCCTCTTTTATTTTGTCATTGTGCTCCTGTTTGTCTCATTCCGGAATTTTTCCAAACTGGGCCGGGATATTGAATTCAATTTCAAAAATAAGATACAGCTGTCCATCATTGCCATATTGTTCCTTTCTCTTTTCCTGGTCGGTGGCGGGACCATTTATTTCAGCATTGAGCAATACCAGCGTAAACAACATGATATTCTCAGTGAAAAAATACAGTCGGTTTACCTTGAACTCGATCACGAGCTGGCCTATCAGGCACAAAACCTGATCAACTTCAACTTGAAGGGTGAAGGTTATGACAACCTCAACCAGTTGCTGATCAAGTTTTCCGATGTTTTTTACTCCGACATCAATTTGTATGATCCCAATGGCCGCCTGTTGGCGACATCCCGGCCGGAATTATTCAGCCAGGGGATGCTTGGTGAAAAAATGGACCCTCGTGCCTATAATAAAATGGTAATGGAAAAACAGGGCGAGTTCATACACCGGGAGCAAATCGGAAATCTTACCTATTTATCGGCCTATGTACCCTTTGTAAATGCCGAGAACAAACTCCTGGCCTTTCTGAACCTGCCCTATTTTACCAGGCAAAACATGCTGCGAAGCGATGTCACCACGCTGGTTGTGGCTATCATCAACATTTATGTACTGCTTATATTGCTTACTATTGCCATGGCAGTGCTGATTTCCGACCAGATAACACGGCCGCTTAAACTTATCCGGCAGAAGTTCAGCGAAATAAAACTGGGGAAAAAGAATGAGCAGATCGTATACCAGGGGAAGGATGAAATTGCGGGACTGGTGGATGAATATAACCGCATGGTCAAGGAACTGGTCAAAAGCGTTGAAATGCTTTCGAAATCGGAACGTGAGAGCGCCTGGCGTGAAATGGCCAAACAGATCGCCCACGAGATAAAAAATCCGCTCACCCCAATGAAACTGAGTGTGCAACATTTGCAGCGATCCTGGAAGGACAACCGGGAAAACTTTGATGAATCCCTGGAAAAAGTATCCCGCACCCTGATTGAACAAATTGATAACCTGTCGTTCATTGCTTCCGAATTCTCCAATTTCGCAAAAATGCCTAAGGCTTATAACGAGGAGATCAACCTGGTGGATAAGATCAGGTCAACCCTCAATCTCTTCTCCAATACGGATAATGTAGATTTCATCTTCGGGCATGAAAGTGATACCGTTATCGTATTCGCTGACAAGGAGCAATTGTCGAGGGTATTTATAAACCTGATAAAAAATGCCATCCAGTCGATTCCCGATAACAGGAAAGGCAGGTTAGGAATAAACCTGGTAATGGGTGAAAAACTGGTGCGGATAAGCATCACGGATAACGGAAAAGGTATTCCGGAAGAACTTCAGAATAAACTGTTTACACCCAGTTTTACAACCAAAACAAGTGGTATGGGGTTGGGGCTGACCATCGTTAAGAATATTATTGAATCTTTTGGCGGCAATATTACGTTTAAAACAAAAGTTAACCACGGGACTACTTTTACCATTGAACTTCCGGTTTATGAGAAAGTGTCGGGGGAAGACAACCGGAGCTGACATCACTGTCATCTCCGGAATAAAAGTTTGAACTGTTAATATTTCGTAGATATTTGCTGTCAAAATTTTTATATATTTGAAACACACCAAACAAACCAACTGTCTAACTAATCCTACTGTTAATTTGAAGCGGATAATTTCAGTATTATCGGGCTTATGGCTAATCTTGTCCGTAAGCCTGCCACAAAATGTCTCTGTTTCAGGTATTGAAAATCATTATCTTGAGGTCACAGATGTGCTTGTTGACCGGGTACGGGTAAATCCTGGCGACGATTTGGCCCGGTTTCAGCCCGGCGATAAAGTTCTTATCATTCAGATGACGGGAAGCACCTTATACGGTTCCGAAACCTATGCGGATTTTGAAACACATTTGATAAAGTCGAGAAGGGCCTGGAACAGCAGCGGCAAGTTTGAGATATTGCAGGTGGATGAGGTAATTACCGGTGCAAACAATTTCGTGGTTTTTACC
>Ga0209431_10001371_pt1 | contig 20200 bp, 18 predicted proteins | sample RifCSP13_3_FD_184021 | JGI IMG/M metagenome (GOLD analysis project Ga0209431, IMG submission 184021) | Soil microbial communities from Rifle, Colorado - Rifle CSP2_sed 13_3 (SPAdes) (version 2) | ecosystem: Environmental > Terrestrial > Deep subsurface > Rock core/Sediment | place: Rifle...
CTAACCTTTGCATCGACCTCTACCCCCACATCCATATAGTCTCCCAGCCCCACATCCCTCTCCAGGACAATCAATGCACCGGTCTTGTTTTTTGACATCTGGAAGGCTGCCTTGGTCAGTTCCTCAAGAAGTTCCTCTTTAATGCCCAGCCCCCTGCTGAAAAACGAGGTCCTGCCCACCTGCACCAGAACCCGCCTTATGTCCCTCTGAAAAACCACTATTACTATTATTACTATAGAACTGAGAAAATTGCTCAGAATCCAGTGGAGTGTGAACAGTTCCATCCTCTGGGATACAAAATAGACAAGGACAATAACAGCCAGCCCCCAAAGCATCCGCTCTGCCCTTGTCCCCTTCACAAGGAGTATGAGCCTGTAAACAACGAATGTGACAATGAGGATATCTATTAGGTCTATCCATCGGAATTCAGAAAGGGCCTGCAGCATATACCTCCAGAAAATAGTTTGGAGTTTTGAGTGAAGAACCCCGCCCACAGGGCGGGGCTTCTTGACTGCAGAGGAAATAAATCTCAATTTCCATGCGCCCGCCTTCATCCCCGTCCACAGGACGGGGCATACGGCGGGCTGTGGCAGTTAGTAGTCTGGAGATTTTATAGTTCGGCATATTTATTTCTACCTTCTTCACTCAGAACTCCCGACTCAGAACTCATAACTGTTCTTTACGGCTTCAACCATATCTATAGCCATCCTTGTCTCTTTCACATCATGAACCCTTACAATACAGGCGCCGTTTAATATCCCTGTGATGGCAGCTGCAATGCTCCCAATCAATCTACCCTTTGCCTCAACGCCGAGTACTTTGCCTATGAATGATTTCCTGGATACACCGAGGACTGTGGGCCTCCCCATGGATTTAAATTCAGACAGCCTCCTTATAATCCTGAGGTTATCTGCATAATCCTTTCCAAAACCGATGCCGGGGTCAATGGCTATATTTTCTAACTTAACCCCTGCCTTAACTGCAAAATCAACCCTCTCTTCCAGATGGTTGAATATCTCTGACATAAGGTCATCATATTCCACATCCATCTGCATTGTTGCAGGGGTCCCTCTTATGTGCATGAGTATAACCCCTGCCTTATTTTTCGCACATACCCCTGCCATTGCAGGGTCAAACGTCAATGCGCTTATATCATTTATTATGGCAGCCCCTTCCTGCAGGGCCTGCCTCGCAACCTCTGACTTTGTTGTATCCACTGATATGGCAGCGCCGCTCCTCCTTGCCACCTCTTAACAGGTATAACCCTTTTAATCTCTTCGCCAAGAGAAACCGGCCCGGAACCGGGCCTTGATGATTCTCCGCCTATATCAATAATATCAGCGCCTTCCTCTATCATCTGCAACGCCCTCTTTCCAGCATCCGCCTTTTTAAAATAACGGCCACCGTCATAAAAGGAGTCCGGCGTTACATTAAGAACACCCATAATCAGTATCCGCTTCCCCAGAACCCATCTGTGCCTTCCTGCCCTGAATATTATCTCATCCTTGTATATATTCTCAATGGCATTATTTATCTTTATCAGCAACCTTTTTCAAGCCAAATGGCTGCATGTTCAATTTCTTAATTACATTCTGTATCTGTTTTCTGGTCCCGGATATGATGGCATCCGTTGCAGCCACACCACAGGTTATAACACCCGATGATACCGCTGCCTCCCCTCCGACAGAGAGCATCTCCTGTTTAAGTATGTTGGCCTGAGGCGAAGTCAATCCTTCTATTTTAAGATTAAGGTGGAACAGCTTTGGAGACATGAGCCTTATGCCCACCGGGTCAACCCCGATGCGGGACATCTCAAACCGCGATTCTTCATCGCAGTCAATGTTAATATATCTCGGTAATCTCACTGGAACCCCGCAATTTAAACCCCCTTAGCAACTTATATGGGGCTTTTATGTCATCTGTTTATAAATTGGAAGTTTATTTATTTTACATATCACGGTCGTGCTAAGCATAACACGGTAAGCCATGATGCATTTTAACGGGGTAAAAAATTAGAAATTTATAAGGTTAGACCAGAGATTTGAGAGATAGAGAAGCAGGGCTTTAAAACGGGTTTAAAACATATGTCATGCTGCACCCTCGCTGTTTTATTGTCTATATTAAGGCCGCAGGCCTCTCTTACGCAGTTGCGGTTCTTATTGAAACATCTTCCTTTAAAGGTGCGGTTCCACCGCCATTGCCACCAAAGATTATCCTGTCTCGGCGCCATCCAGCACCTCTTTTTCAAGAAGGGCATTGGCAAGCCTGTGCAGGATATCAATCTTTTCGGTCAAGGTATTTTTAGCCTTGTTATAACATTCCATCACTATCTGTTTTACTTCTGAGTCTATCTCTCTGGCCGTATGTTCGCTATAATCCTTATGTGTAGCTATCTCTTTCCCAAGGAATACCATCTCTTCTTTTTTGCCGAATGTTAACGGCCCCATCTTTTCACTCATGCCCCACTCACACACCATCTTTCTTGCCATCTCTGTTGCCCTTTCAATGTCATTGCCGGCGCCGGTTGTCATGTGGTGCAGAACCAGCTCTTCCGCCACCCGGCCCCCCATCATTATGGCAATCCTTCCCATGATATACTCTCTCGGCCATGTATGTTTTTCATCCAAAGGCAGATATTGGGTAAGACCAAGGGCATAGCCCCGCGGAATAATGGTTACTTTGTGAACAGGGTCGGAACCTGGGATAAATTTTCCAACAAGCGTATGACCTGCCTCATGATATGCCGTGTTCTTTTTCTCCTCTTCGCTTATTATCATGCTCTTCCGTTCCTTACCCATCAATACCTTGTCTTTTGCCTCTTCAAAATCAACCATCTCGACCTTGGTCTTACCATGCCTTGCTGCAAGGAGCGCCGCTTCATTCACCAGGTTTGCAAGGTCTGCCCCTGACATGCCGGGGGTTCCTCTTGCAACCACCTCAAGATTCACATCCTCCGCCAGAGGCGCCTTTTTAGCGTGGACAGTGAGTATCTCGCTCCTGCCCTTCAAGTCGGGTTTAGGGACAATCACTGTCCTGTCAAACCTTCCCGGCCGCATCAATGCAGGGTCCAGAACATCCGGACGGTTTGTTGCAGCAATCAGGATTACCCCCTCATTTGATTCAAAGCCATCCATCTCCACAAGGAGTTGATTCAAAGTCTGCTCCCTCTCGTCATGACCGCCGCCAAGACCAGCGCCCCTGTGCCTGCCAACAGCATCTATCTCGTCTATAAATATTATGCACGGCGCATTCTTCTTCCCCTGAAGAAAGAGATCCCTGACTCTGGATGCCCCAACCCCGACAAACATCTCCACAAAATCAGAGCCGGATATGCTGAAAAACGGAACACCGGCCTCCCCGGCTATTGCCTTTGCAAGCAAGGTTTTTCCTGTTCCTGGCGAACCCATGAGAAGTACGCCCTTTGGTATGCGGCCGCCGAGTTTTGTAAACTTTTTAGGGTCTTTCAAAAAATCAATAATCTCTTCCAATTCTTCCTTAGCCTCCTCAATGCCTGCCACATCCTTAAATGTCACCTTCTGCTGGCTCTCGTTCAAAAGTCTTGCCTTGCTCTTACCGAATGCCATTGCCTTGCCGCCGCCCACCTGCATCTGCCTCATGAAGAATATCCATACAGCTATCAGGAGGAGCATGGGAAACCATGAAATCAGCATAGCCCACCATTGTGACTGTTCAATGGGCTTTGCAGATATCTTTACCCCTTTATTTCTCTCTTCCAATTCTTCTTTAGCCTCTTCAATACCTGCCACATCCTTAAATGTCACCTTCTGCTGGCTCTCGTTCAAAAGTCTTGCCTTGCTCTTGCCGAATGCCATTGCCTTGCCGCCGCCCACCTGCATCTGCCTCATGAAGAATATCCATACAGCTATCAGGAGGAGCATGGGAAACCACGAAATCAGCATAGCCCACCATTGTGACTGTTCAATGGGCCTTGCAGATATCTTTACCCCTTTATTTCTCAATGTCTTTACAAGCTCAGGGTCGTCCGGCGCAAAGGTTTTAAAGTCCTTGCCGTCCTTAAACTTCCCGTATATATCATTCCCCTGGATGGTAACCTCTGCAACATTGCCATCCTCTACTGACTGTATAAAATCGCTGAACACAACCTTATCCTGGGGCAGCTGGGTCTGGCTGAACATATTGTAGAGAAGCACCATTGTGGCTATTATAATGAGCCACATCGCAAGATTTTTATAGATAGACTGCTTCATTTATTTATCTTAACCTCCCTGTCCTTTAAAAACCAAATACTACCACTAATCAAATCAATCTTTGGACTCGTTTTCTATTCATAAATTTAGAGCGATATATTGTCATAAATTAGTATATTTTACAATACAATTCTACAGGAAAACCTTCAGGCTGGCCAATATTTTTTTAGAGAGGCCGTAAGTAATTTTGCAGGCGGAAAGCAGGCGGGCAAAAATTCCTTCCCCCAGACCCCCTTCCTTTTTGCCCGTCTGCCGGAAACCCCCAGCGATTTTTTCGGGCGGTGGGCGGTCAAATTGAAAAAATTCATATCTTGTCTCCTCATTCTTTATTAGCCATACTTTACACTTTGATCCCTATCCAATAAATCCTCAAGCTTACTACGAAACTTCTTATCAAAAACCCTATTGTCACAAAAATATTCTACAAATTCGGCATAGCTATTCGGACTCAAAAAGTGGAAGAAGTATCGCTGTTTAATCTTGCTCTTTTTCAATTCCTCGTTCAGCGTCTCGAAATGCTGTTTCGCCCAGCGATACTTCGCCTTATTTTCGTCAGAATCATCATCATCCGCCTTGATTTCAATAACGACGATATTTTCGCCAAGCTTCAAGAAAAAATCAGGATTAAAACTACCTTGTGTCGGGTGTTCGCCTTTTCTCCACGAATACTCAACGCTGTAAAATCCCATGTCCCGCGATTTTATCCAAGCATCAATTTTTGCGCATACTTTTGAGCCAACAATCGCTTCAACGAACTTTCGTTCCGGCTCAAGTTTTGTCAAAACGACATTGACCGGCGTCTTGAAACAATAAGGGTTAACTTCTTTGCTTGCGCTTCTCGGCAGGTTTTCATCGTTGGCTATGCCTTGCAAAATATCGATCATTCCGTTTTTACACTCGTCTTTGAAATTTTCGGTATAGAAAACTGTTGAGCCATGCCTTATTGCGCCGACGGCGACGTTTTCCTTTTCAATCTCTTTTGTGCTGATTAATTTCGGCTTATTTACCGTCCTTTCTAAAACAATCGTTGAACCTCTCGCCCTGAAAAGCGTTTGAAACGCTTTGAAAATTCTGTTAGCGTTATCTTCCGTCAAAACTCCGCTCTTTATGCCAACTTTTCGCATTGAATTTACGACAATCTCTTTAATTTCGTTCTCTGGGGGCAAATGTTCTTTTTCGTATTCACCTTTTGGAAATCTGATTTTTGCCTCAAAATCTCTTGTCTTGAAAGTTTCAACTATTTTTGCCACCACTTCGTCAACGCCGAGAACTTCCTTTGGAATTGTCGTTGTTTTCGGCTTGATAATTCCGCCCAAATCCTCATACTCGGTTTTTCTGTCTATTCGCTCAACTTGAGCAACTATATTTATAAAACCTTTTGAATAATCAAAAATTTCTGTGTCTTTTTCCGCTTTAACAAGTCTTTCCTGTTTTTCGTAGTCAATAGTGTAAAGAGCAAAATTATATTTTACTCGTTCGCCGGAAGTTAAAATCTCGCTTGTGAGGCGGACTTCAATTTCCAAAATCTCATCAACCAAACCGCGAATGTTTCGGCTCCAAGCATCATGATTGAAAACTCTAACTTTCGGCTGTGGCGATTTGTATTCTTCCGGTATGCGAAGCCCGCGGCCTAAAACTTGGGCAATCAAAAGTTTGGAATTGAAAGCGCGGTCTTCCCACGGCACAATTTGAAAAACATTTTTCACATCCCAGCCCTCTGTAAGCATGGAAACGGAAACAATCCACTCAATAGAATTTTCCTTGTCATCAACATTTTTCAATTCCAAAATATTTTTCTTGTGATCCTTGTGCGAGGTAACAATCAAAACTTTTTTCTCAACCGCCTTTCGCGATATTTTTTCCCGCTTCTCCAAGAAATCAATCAAATCTTCCCGAAGCGTTCTTGCTTTGGAAATATCTTTTGTAACCAAAATCGTAAGCGGTTTAATAAGCCGATACCTTTTCACAAATTCTTCGTGATTGTCATAAATTTTATGAAATTTCTCTCTTTTCCTTTCTGTTGGGCTTGAAGACACTTCATCTTCTGCAACATAATCAACCGACTTAACCACTTTGTCATTAACGGCTTGTTTTATCGAGTAGCGATAAATAACATCATTGAAATACTCATCGTCCATATACGCCGTGCCGGTAAATCCTAAAATGTATTTGAAATTATAATCAGGATTAAGCAAAAATGCTTTCCATTTTCTTATATCCTGCTCACTTGACGAATTGTAGGCGTGATGAACTTCATCATTCAGCACTAAAACGCGCTCGCCGCTTTTTTTTAAGCTATCGTTTATTGACGATCCCGTCCGTTCATAAATGGCATGGATATTTTCAACGCAAATGTCGCCGTTTTTGATTGTACTGTTTGCGTCAATAATTCTCGGATTTTTGAAAACGGCATTGTCCGGCAAGGTCGCTTTTACTTTATCGTCGCCGGAAAGTTTCTCAAACTTTTCTTTCAAACCAGATTCAATCGTAAGCGACGGACAAAGAACCAAAACTTTATCAACCAAGCCAAGCCCCAAAGCAATTTGCGCAATGCCGTAAATCACATAGCTTTTGCCTGTTCCGGTCGCCAAATCAATCACCGCCGAAAGTTTATGAGGCAAGGGCAAATTTCTTTGATAATCCTGAACATCTTTATATCTTCTTTGCAATTCGTCGTTTTTTCTAAAATTTTCCTCAATCAAACTTTCAATCGTGGCATATTCTCCGGACGCAAGAAAAATAATCGCATCCCTGATCGATTCTTTTTGAAATTCTCGGTCGCCACAAAGCACATCAAGAAAATCAACCCACTTTTTCAAATTGAGTTTGGCAGGATTATAGTTTTGCTTTACCTGCAAAACCAAATCCTGTGTTATATATATTTTAATTCCTTCTGTCATAGCGTTTATTTAACCTTAAAAACCTCCCGAAATTCGTTGCCGTAAATATCAACATAGATTGCCATAATTTCCTTGCCGCAATCTTTTTTCGGGAATTCTTTTGTAATTTCTTTTTGTATTTTTAGTTCTTGTTTGATTTCTTTCTCGCTTTCTTCGTCGTCGCTCGACTTGTGATTAAGCAAGTCCTGCGCGAAATAGTAATTTGTCATCATAAACTTTTCGCCGTCATAGTTTAAGTCCACGAGCAACATCGCCAAACTTTCAAAATTTTTAAGTTTTTCGCCTGTTTCGTCTTGCGAATAGGCGGATTCAAACTTTTTGATTTTCAAAACGACTTTATCTTCCAATTTTTCGATCTCTGATTTTACCTCCGGCTGGCGGATAAAGTGAAAACCGATTGCCTCGTCCAAGTCGTTAATTTGGTTTTTGCTTTGCGGCTGGCGGAATTTTTTAAACTGCACTTTGTGCAATTCTTTGATTATTTGATACGGCACTTTGAGAAAATAATAACGGACATTGCCAATTTGATGATAGTCGCTGATAAAATTCACATTGTTTGCAGGAGCGATTATGTAGAATTTATCGTCAACTTTTCCGCCAATGTTTTTGTGCAATTCCTGCAAATACTTTTCGTCAACGCTGGCGTTTTTTAATTCCCAATACGGAAAGATTTTAGCGTAAAATTCTCGTTTTTTTCCGTCAACTTCAACACCACCAATTTTTGTCGTTTTTGTTTCCTCAATTTCAAATAAATCTTTCACAAAACGGATATATTCGTCTTTTTGTAAAGCAAAAATCTTTCCGAGATCATAAAGCCCCGATGTAACAACGGCAAAAGAATTTGCTGGCCTGCCATATTTCTTTTTTGGATTTTCTAAATCTTTACTTTGATATATTTCCAATAATCGCTTTTGTGTCGTGTACATTGCCAGTTTACCAATGTCGCAACCAATCCACCGGCGACCATGCTTCTCTGCGGCGATTAAAGTCGTGCCACTTCCCGCAAACACATCCATCACCAGATCCCCAGGGGCTGTCGCAACCCGAACAACCCTGCTTAAAAGAGATTCAGAATTTTCTGTTGGATATCCGGTTGTAAAACTATATCCCGAAATATCAGTCCAATTTGAATCGAGAGCCATCTCTTCTATCTCTTCTTTTGGTAATACCCAATATTGGGGCTTTCCTGTTTTTGGATTTGTTCTTATGCGTCCTTCTTTGTACATTTCATCAACTTGTTGTTGCGTAAAACTGAAATGTCGTCCTGCTGGCGGATAATACGTTTTCCCATCAATCACGGTTTGGCGAGGGCCAGAAAACCCTGCAGAATCCATAGCGTGCCAATATCCTTCTTTTTTGGATTCTAGTTTTTTTGATATATCTACGTAGCTGCCAAATTCAGTTTTTGTATAAACAAAGAGTGTATCTGTTTGAGCAGGGATATTTCTTCTCCCTTTTAAGGTAACGTTCTTTTTTATTCTATTTACTATAAGTTCGTTTTTAAAATTTTCTTTCCCAAAAATTTCATCTAGTGCCAATTTAACATAGTGCGAAAAGTGATAATCCATACGAACAAAAATTAAGCCATCATCGGATAGTAGTTCCCTAAGCAAAATTAGGCGGCGGCGAATAAATTCAACGAAATCCGCACCCTTTCTCTTCGCGCTGTAGGCGCTTTGGCCTTTGTTACCGTCGTATTCGTCGCCCGTGCCAAACGGCGGATCAATATAAATCAGTTTTACCTTGCCCTTGATTTTATTCTTGACGAGTGGGTCTTTGTTTTCGTTAAAAGTTTTGAGAATTTGCAGATTGTCGCCAAAAACTAAAAGATTGTGCCAATCTTTAGAATAGAGCGGATATTTCTTGCCATTAAAAACTTTTTCAATTTGCAGAGGCACAGGTTTAGCTTCTTCGGTGTCCGCAAGCACATCTTCTTTTCGCATTTTTCCAGCATAGACAAGTTCGTATTCTTTTTGCTTGGTCGGAAAAAGCGCATATTTATAAACTTCCGGAATTTCCTTTCCGTTTTTGAGGCAATCTATTAAAAATTCAATGTCGTGTTTGTTTATTTTAGGATTCATAGCAGTTTGCGTTCCTTAAAGCTTAAAAAACTATTGTTTGTAACAATGATATGGTCAACCACTTCTATTTCCAAAATTTTACCGGCTTCAACTAATCTCTTTGTTGTTACCAAATCGCCTTCTGACGGTTCGGAGTCGCCCGATGGATGATTGTGAACAAATATAACTGATGCCGCCTTGTTTTTAATTGCTTCCGCGAATACTTCGCGCGGATGAACAATACTAGCATTAAGACTGCCAACGGAAACTTCTGCAATTGAGTGATTTCTACTATTAAGAGCGATAATGTAAAAATGTTCTTTATGATAATCTTTGAGCTTGCTCTTTATCAACCGGTATACTTTCTCGGGATCGGTAAGTTCTTTGTTCTTATAAGGTAAGGTTTGGGTGAAAAGTCGGCGGCCAATTTCAAATGCGGCTTTTATTTGTGCCGCTTTTGCTAATCCAATCCCTTTGATTAAAGATAACTCCTCAATACTTGCCTCGGCTAATCTCTGAAGACTACCAAATTGCGATAGTAGTTTTTGCGCCGTAACTACTACCGATTCGCCGGCAATACCGCGTCCCAAAATAAGCTGTAATAATTCTTGGGCCGAAAGCGCCTGTTCACCAAACTTAACCAACCGTTCACGCGGTCGCTCATCGGCTGGTAAATCATGAATAGTAAATGATTTACTCATATTTTATTTAATCAAATCATCAACGCCAACATTCAACGCTTTGGCGATTCTTGTTAGTGTCTCAATGGTTGGGTTAGGATTTGCTCCCGATTCTACCGTGACAACGGTATTAAGCGATAAATCCGCCAGCTTGCATAGGCGATATTGGGAAATACCTTTGTCCTGCCGGATTTTCCTCAAATTTTTGGCTATTTTTGAACCTTGATTATTATTTGACATAGCCATCGGCAGGACATACCATTTTGTATAGGTTAAAAAGTATCCTTTAACCTTCATCAATTACAATGATAGCGAATTTGATAAATATTATGGTCGGGGCGGCGGGATTCGAACCCACGGCCACTAGCACCCCATGCTAGTGCGCTACCAGGCTGCGCTACGCCCCGATACGGAAACTTAATTCAGGAAAGGAACTTCTTTATAGAATGCAGTTCTTCCTTTATAAGACGCAATGCCTTAAGATATCTCTGGTCAGGGAATTTGATGTCCAGTTGGCTGCTGTTCATCTGCTTCTGTAATTCTCTTATTTTAGACTTTGCCCCATCGAGAGTATATCTTTCATCATATAAAAGCCTCTTTATTTCTAATATAAGTTCAACATCTTTTCTGCGGTAAACCCTCTGTTTTGATTTTGATTTAAGCGGGCTGATTATTTTAAATTCTGATTCCCAGTATCTCAGGACATACGGCTTCACGCGGGTTATCTTGCTAACCTCGCCTATCTTGAAATAAAGCTTATCAGGTATATTAAACTTCATTTCCGGCCATAGACTACAGATTACAGGTATATATTATAGTCTTTCCGCTACCTATTACCTCTAACCTCTCATTTAGTATTTACTGACTTTTTTAAAATCTGGCTGGGTTTGAATGTCAGGACCTTCCTTGCTGTTATTGTCAGGTCTTTCCCTGTCTGGGGATTCCTTCCTCTCCTTGCCCTCTTCTGGCGCACCATAAAATTTCCAAACCCCGACACCTTCACATTATTTCCCTTTTCAGCAGAAGTTTTTATGGTTTCGAACACGAGTTCAACCACCTCTGCCACATCCTTTTTTGAAAAACCCACCTTCTCGAAGATCTGCTCTACAATATCTGCCTTTGTCATATCATAACCTCCAAATTCCCCCTCTCTCTAATCCGGAAGAGGGCTCGCAAAAGGACTGAATGCTTCTTATATTAAGATGTCTAAAGATCTGTTTCTACGAACTCCGAACTAAAGGCTGCGAACAGTTTTACTGCTTTACTACTCACCCCTGACTTCAATTCCAAACCTGTCCTTCAACTTAGATAGAATCGCTGCATGCGCAATATTGACCTCCTCATCGGTCAGCGTTCTGTCCTGAGAGCGATACATTAAACGGACGGCAATACTGCGCTTCCCTTCCGGGATATTTCCGCCATAGTATACATCAAAGACATTGACCTCCTCAAGGAGATTAACTCCTAATCCTTTAATGGTATCGAATAATTCCTGAGCAGGAATCTCCTCCCCTACTATCATTGCAGCATCCCTGGCTATCACCGGGTATTTGGGAATCGGGGCATATCTTTTTTGAGCATCCGTAAACAGTGCGATGCCGTCCATATCCAGTTCAAATACAGATGCGGTTTGCTTCATGTCCAGCCTTTGCACGATATCAGGGTGAAGCTCTCCGGCAATGCCAATCCTGCTGCCGCCTTTTTCAACAACACATGCCTTGCCGGGATGTAAAAATGGGATATCTGACTTAGGAATAAATGCGCACCTGTCAATACCAAGCCCTGATAAAAGCTGTTCCAGCGCCCCCTTGATATCAAAGAAATCCACCGCCTCCCTGCTGGTATTCCATGCCTCGTCATATCTCAGGCCGCTCATCAGGCCGGCAATCAATTCTTTTTCCTCTATCTTTTTATCATCCGGGGTAAATATCCTGCCTATCTCAAAAATCTTAATATTACGGTTATTATGATACAAATTATACTGCAGTGTTCCCAGAAGACCCGGTATAAGGCTCTGCCTCATAATGGACTGCTCTTCTGTCAATGGGTTTAAAAGCCTCAAACCTTGATTTATATCAGGGACTGTAATCTCAAAGGTCAAAGGTGATATAAAGCTGTAGTTTACAACCTCAAGGAAACTATTATTGGTTAAGATATTCCTCATCTTTTCCCTTAATAAACCCGTACCTGCTATTTTAGCGGCAGATAACCCGGCATCAGGAAGGGTATTGGGGATATTTTCATAGCCATAAATCCTCGCAACATCTTCAATAATATCTATCTCCTTTAAAAGGTCTACCCTGTAAGAAGGCGGGGTGACTGTCCATGTATGACCATCGCTTCCCTTAGCAGCCCTGCCCTTTCCTGCCGGCTTAAAGGCAATGCCGAGCCTCTTCAAGCAATCCTCAACCGCTTTTCTCTCCATCCGGAGCCCGAGGAGCTTATTTATCCTGGCAAGCCTGATACTAATTTCAACCGGTTTAAACGGCCGTGGATATTTATCAACAATTCCGTCTGCAATGTTTCCGCCTGCAATCTCAGCTATCATCCGTGCAGCCTTATCAAGCACTTTTGCGACAACCTCTATGTCAGCACCCCTCTCAAACCTGTATGACGACTCAGTGGAAACCCCCAAGGACTTCGATGCCATCCTCACGCAGGAAGGGTCAAAGTATGCGCTCTCAAAAAGGATGTCCTTTGTAGAATCCCTTATCTCCGATTCCTTGCCACCCATTATACCTGCCATTGCAATAGGCCTGCTGCTGTCTGCGATTACGAGCATGTCTTCTCTGAGCACCCTCTCTACTCCGTCCAGGGTTTGTATCTTTTCATTTTCGTGCGCCCTTCTCACAATGACCTGCCTGCCTGACACAAGGTCATAATCAAATGCGTGGAGTGGCTGGCCGTATTCAATCATCAGGTAATTGGTTACATCTACCACATTGTTTATTGACCTGAAACCCAGCGATTCAAGCCTCCGTTTCAGCCAGTCTGGAGAAGGGCCCACTTTAATATTCTCAACGACCTTTGCAGCATACCTCCTGCACAAAGACGGCTCCTTAATAGAAACAGTTGGGAGTTGGGAGTTGGGAGTTGGGGGTAACTGCTTTTTGTTTTTACTCCGAACTCCGAACTCTGAACTCCTAACTTTACCGCCTGTTATCGCCGCCACCTCCCGGGCTATTCCCAGAATGGATAGGCAGTCCGGTCTGTTGGGCGTGACATTTATATCAAAGATAAAATCCTTTATATTTAAAGCCTCAGTGATGTCTTTACCAAGGGAAAGGCTCTGCGGCAGTATCATTATGCCTTCTGCTGTCTCCTTAAGCCCCAACTCAGCCTCAGAACACATCATCCCTTCAGACTCTACACCGCGTATCCTTGTCTTTTCTATCTTTACATTGTTGGGCAAGGTGGCGCCGGGAAGGGCAAGGGCTACCTTGTCGCCCTCTTTCATATTCTTCGCGCCGCAGACAATGGAATGAAGCTTGTCTGTCTTTACCTTGCAGAGCGTAAGCCTGTCAGCATTAGGATGTCTTTCCATGGAGATAATCTTGCCGACAACAACACCAGTTATCCCCTTGCCAAGCACCTCAATGCCCTCCACCTCAAACCCTGACATAGTCAATTTTTCCGCAAGCCTGTCAGGCAGAGGGAGCGCCTTTACATATTCCTTGAGCCAGTTGTAGCTAACTTTCATAATAAAGAATGATTACACCGATTATAAAGACAGATTACACAGATGGCACTTAATCCGTGTAATCACTTTTCAAAATCTGTGTAATCTATAATTAGAATTGCCTTAAAAACCTCACATCATTTTCAAAGAAAAGCCTTATGTCATCTATCCCGAATTTAAGCATTGCAATACGCTCTATACCAAGGCCGAAGGCAAAACCGGTGAATCTCTCGGCATCATATCCCACGGACTTGAATACCATAGGGTGAATCATGCCGGCACCAAGTATCTCCAGCCATCCACCGCCCTTGCATACCCTGCATCCTCTGCCGTTGCAGATAACACACTGTATATCTACCTCTGCGCTCGGCTCTGTAAATGGGAAGAAACTGGGCCTGAAGCGAACAGCCATATCTTTTTTAAAAAGATGATGCAGAAAGGTGCTGAGAACTCCCTTAAGGTCGCCGAATGTGATGGACTCATCCACCATAAATCCTTCCACCTGGTGGAACATTGGAGTGTGGGTAATATCCGAATCCCTCCTGTATACCTTACCTGGAGCAATAACCCTTAAAGGGGGTTTTCTATCCAGCATCACCCTTATCTGCACCGGAGAGGTATGTGTCCTAAGGAGGATATCATCGCTGATATAAAGGGTATCCTGCATATCCCTTGCAGGATGGTTCTTGGGCATGTTGAGGGCTTCAAAATTATAATAATCGGTTTCCACTTCAGGACCTTCTGCCACCTCGAATCCCATTACGAGGAATATCCTTGTAATTTCATCCATCACCTGCGTTATAGGATGTCTTTTGCCAGGCGGAAGATACCTTCCAGGGAGTGTGACATCAACTTTTTCTGCCCTCAGCTTCTCTTCTTTTTCATTAGTTATAAACCCTGATAATAGGCTGCCAATCCTCTCCTCTATACTCCCCTTTACCCGGTTTATTAATTCCCCTGCAACCGGCCTCTCCTCCGGAGTAAGCTTCCCCAACTCTTTTGTAAGTAAAGCAAGTTCTCCCTTCCTCCCCAGATACCTTATCTTAAGCTCAAGAACCGCCTCTTTGCCTTTAGCAGAGTTTATTGCCCCAAGGGCATCCTTTTCTAATTGTAGGAGCCTCTCCTTCATGCACCAAGGCTTGTCTTTGCCATTGAAACAATCTGTGAGAAACCGCGAGGCTCATTTACAGCAAGATGGGCAAGGTTTTTCCTGTCTATATCTATGTTGGCCTTTTTCATACCCCTCATAAGCTGGCTGTAAGATATATCGTTCTGCCTTGCCGCTGCATTTATTCTGGCTATCCAGAGACTTCTGAACTCTCTCTTCTTAACCTTCCTGTCCCTGTACGCATAGGCAAGCGCTCTGTCAACAGCCTCTGTTGCAATACGGTACAGCCTGCCTCTGGCACCCCTCATCCCTTTGGCAGTCTTTAATATCTTTCTTTTTTTCTTTTTGGCATGAACGCCTCTTTTAACCCTTGGCATATTCTAAATACTCCTTTCTTATCTTAATAAGCATTCGAAGTTATTCGTCAGTAGTTTGGAGAAAAAAGCCTGCCTTTTTAACTCCGGACTCCTAACTCTAAACTCCGAACTGTTTTAACCGTACGGCAGTAATTTTTTCACATTGGCCTCATCGGCCTTTTCAACATACGTGGCTTTTCTCATATTCCGTGATGTCCGTGCAGAATTGGACAATAACAGATGTCTGCGGCCTGCCTTTGACCTCTTTATCTTCCCATTAGCCGTAATGCGAAAGCGCTTTGCGGCACCGCTGTTGGTTTTTATCTTTGGCATAAAACCTCCTCTTTTAAAAGTTTCAAGTTGCAAGATTCAAGTTTCAAGTCTTTACTTACAACTTGCAACTTGTAACTTACAACTATTATTTTGCTGCAGGGGCAACAATCATTGTAAGGCTCTTCCCCTCCATCCGCGGCTGCTGCTCTATGACAGCCTTGTCCTTCATTGCCTCTACCACCTTCTGCAGCATTTCTCTACCAAGCCCTATATGGGAAAGCTCTCTTCCCCTGAATACTATTGTAACCTTGGCCTTATCTCCGTCAGCAAGAAATCTCTCTATATGACGCATCTTAAACTGGAAATCATGGTCATCTGTCCTCGGCCTCATCTTAACTTCCTTGAGATGTATTACAACCTGTTTCTTTTTTGCCTCGTGTGCCTTCTTGTTCAGCTGATATTTGTATTTTCCATAGTCCATTATTCTGCACACCGGCGGGGCTGCACTGGGAGATATCTCCACAAGGTCCAGGCCTGCATCTTCGGCAAGCTTGATACCATCCCTTGTAGCCATTATTCCCAATTGTTTCCCATCCTGGTCAAGTATACGCACCTGTGGTGCCCGTATTGTCCTATTTACTCTGATATTCTCCTTTATAGCATTCACCTCCTGGTTTATCCCGCTGAACGGGATTTATTTTCCATAACAATAAATTTTACAAAATCTGCAATAGGCATGGGCTCCAACGTCTTGCCGCCCCGCGCCCTGGGCGCAACCATTTCCTTTTCTTCTTCAGTATTGCCCACTACAAGCATATACGGAATCTTACTTAACTGCGCCTCCCTTATCTTAAGCCCGAGCTTCTCGTTTCTTATATCAAGCTCTGCCCTTATGTCCTCCTTGCGGAGTATATCAAAGACTTTTTTTGCGTATTCATTATTTTTTTCAGTTACAGTGAGTATTACAGCCTGCACAGGGGAAAGCCATAAGGGGAACGCCCCTGCATAATGTTCTATCAGAACACCGAAAAACCTCTCAAGGGAACCCATGAGGGCCCTGTGTATCATTATAGGCTGGTGTTCTTTTCCATCTTCTCCGCGGTAAGTAACATTAAATCTCTGGGGCAGATTAAAGTCCACCTGGATTGTGGAGCACTGCCATGCCCTTCCAAGGGTATCCTTTATCTTTATATCTATCTTCGGACCATAAAACACCCCTTCCCCGGGGTCAACGTGGAAGGCAAGGCCCGTCCTCTCCAGCGCCTGTCTTAACGCACCCTCTGCCTTAGTCCAGTTCTCTATTGCCCCTACAAACTTCTCAGGCCTTGTGGAAAGGTATATATCGTAGCTATTAAACCCAAAACTCCTCAATATGTAAAGCGTAAAATTCAATACAGATAATATCTCATCTTCCAGCTGACCGGGCATACAGAAGATGTGTGCATCATCCTGCGTAAATCCCCTCACCCGGAATAATCCATGCAGCACCCCCGACCTTTCAAACCTGTAAACAGTCCCGAGTTCCGCATACCTGACGGGCAAATCCCTGTAACTCCTGAGATGGCTCTGATATATCTGGATATGGAATGGGCAGTTCATCGGCTTAACAATGAAGTCCTGCCCCTCCACATCCATTGGTGAATACAGATTTTCCCTGTAGAATTCCCAGTGTCCGCTGGTCTTCCAGAGGTCAAGTCTGGCTATATGCGGCGTATATATAATCCTGTAATCATGCCTGTAATGTTCCTTCCTCCAGAAATCTTCTATTATATTCCTTACAACTGCCCCTTTGGGGTGCCAGCATACAAGTCCCGGCCCTATATCATCGCTTATGCTGAAAAGGTCCAGCTCCTTCCCAAGTTTCCTGTGGTCTCTTTTCTTTGCCTCCTCAAGCCTGTGAAGATGTTCATCCAGCTCCTTCCGGGTTGGAAAGGCTGTCCCGTATATCCTCTGGAGCATCTTGTTTTTTTCACTGCCTCTCCAATAGGCGCCTGCGATCCCTGTAAGCTTAAATGCCTTTATCCAACCTGTGGAAGGAAGGTGCGGACCGCGGCACAGGTCAAAAAAGTCGTCCTGTTTATAAACAGTAACATTTTCACCGGCTATCTCGTTTATAAGCTCCTGCTTGTAGGTCTCGCCCCTTTCGCCGAAGAACTTCAGCGCCTCTTCCCTGCTCATCTCAATCCGTTCAAAGGGTGCATCCTTCTTTATGGTCTCCAGCATCCTCTTTTCTATCTTCTCCACATCCTCAGGGGTGAAGGGGCGCGGCGAATCAAAATCATAGTAAAAACCGTCTTCTATTGCAGGGCCTATGGTGACTTTCACGCTGTCAAAGAGCTCCTTAACAGCCTGCGCCATCACATGGGATGTAGAATGGCGGCAGATCTCAACCCCTTCCTTTGAATCAATAACAATTGGGTTTATAGAGCTGTCCTCATTTAACTGAAATGAAAGGTCAACATGCCTTTCATTAACCTTTGCTGCTACAGCATTTTTTAAAAGCCCCTTATCAAAGTCTTTTAAAATGTCTTCTGCTGCTGCGCCGGCTGGATATTCTTTATGTCTTCCGTCAGGAAATGTTATTTTGATTAAGCGACTCATATGTTTAAAAAACAACAAAAGGCATCATCCCCACGAGAAAACAGGTTAAGGATTAGGTCAAGGTTAAGTATTTCCTCAAACTTAACCTCAACCTTTACCTGTAATTATAGGGTGATACCTTTTTATTTTTTACTACTACATCCCTCTCCGTTTTAATGGTAGGCACGGGCGGTCTCGAACCGCCGACCTCTACCGTGTCAAGGTAGCGCTCTAACCCCTGAGCTACGCGCCTAACGGCCCGTAAATGAGACAAAACTTGCAAAAAGATTTTATCACAACAGATAAGGCTGTCAAGGAAATTGTTTAAGAATATCAATAACATTCAAACTTCACACTTTTTAACAGATACAAGCTCAATGCTGCAATCGCAAACAATGGTGAAACTTAAAACCTTTCCTTATTAACGAAGCGCTCACTCAATAGAAAACATTGGCTCTGTTATTGACTCGCTTCGGCAGACAGGGCATCTCCCTGGCTTTTTAAGCCTTTCCCTCTTTTTAAACACGAAGCCGCACTTACAGCACTCTGCCGGCGTAACAATCAGGCGGCATTCCATCACGTCAATACTTTTCTGTATGTGCTCAAGGTGTCCATAAACCTCTTTCTCTGAAATACGCACCTCGGCTGAAATACCCTTTGCAGAGAAGGGCCTTTCTTTAAGTAAAAATATTATTTGCTGCCTGATGGTTTCATGCCTCTCAACAGGGACAACTGGATTTTTAGGCTTCATCTTTATTTTTCAGCAAATCCTGCACCTGCGCATATAAATGTGATTGTGCTAAACAGCATTATGATAAAAGGTCTTCTCATAACATAACTCTTCTTTTAATGCCTGTCTTCCCTTGACCAGTTCCCTGAAGGACGGATGATACGGGCCTGCAACTATATCCTGCTCCAGTGTTTCTGTGTGTTGAAGGCCGAGTCTGATTATGGGTATATTCTCAGCATTGAATAACGAGACCATCTCTCTGCACATCTTTACCATCTCATTCAGAGGCCACGGCCTGTACAGGGCATTAAGATACATCTTCTCCAGCGGCGTGTCCTTCACCACAACAGTGGGATAGATTCTTACAAAATCAGGCCTGAGTTCCACAGCCCTTACGGCTGTATAAAGGATAGTCTCTGCAGAATCTCCAGGAAGTCCCGGCATGAGCTGGAGGCCGACCCTGAAGCCGTCTTTTTTCAGCCGTGTAACTGCCCCTGATGTATCCTCTGCTGTATGCCCCCTGCCTGAAAGCCTTAACACCTCATCAGACATTGACTGGACACCAAGTTCAACTGTTTCAACCCCATATCTTTTTAAGAGCGCCAGACCTTCCACAGTTATATAATCCGGCCTTGTGGAAATCCTGATGGAGCATATCAAACCCTCCTCAACAAATCTGAATGCTGCTTTCAGGAACCGCTCCTGAGTATCCATGTCAAGCCCAGTAAAACTGCCGCCGTAAAAGGCAACCTCTTTTCTGCCGCTGCCCTTCCATGTTCTCAGATATGCATCAATCGTATCTGCCGCCTCGTTTGCCTCAGGCAGTTTTGCGCTGCCTGTTATCCTCTGCTGGTTGCAGAAGACGCACTGGTGCGGACAGCCGTACTGGGGGATAAAAATCGGTACAATTAATTGTTTCTTTTTAGCCATAGCAATATAAATCCCAATAACAAAAATACAATCCCAGATAAAGACTGTCTTAATTTTTGAGCATTGGCCATTGTGATTTATTTATTATTTAGTGCTTGTAATCTGGCGCTCATTTCTTATCTTTTCCAAGGCCTTCATTGCAGCCTGCTGTTCTGCCTCTTTCTTTGCCTTTCCCTGTCCCCGGCCGAATATACTGCCGTTAATCAAGACCTCCACCTTAAAAATTTTATTATGCTCAGGCCCTGTTTCGGCAACAAGCTGATACTTTGGCGCAACCCTGAAAAGCTCCTGCGTCTGTTCCTGAAGCTCTGTCTTGTAATCCCTGGATATATCCGTAACTGAAACCTCCTCCATAAGAGGAGAAAATTGCCTTAAAACCAGGGAGAATGCCGCCTCAAAGCCTCCGTCAAGATATACTGCCGCTATGACAGCCTCATATGCATCTGCAAGTATGGAGAGCTTCTCCCTGCCGCCTGTAAGCTCTTCCCCTTTGCCTAACAAAATATGTTTTCCCAGTTCAATGTCCGTTGCAAGGCGGGCCAGTGTATTTTCGTTTACCAGTTTTGCCCTGAATTTAGAAAGCCTCCCCTCGTTAATATCAGGAAATCTATTAACAAGGAGGTGGCTTATTGCAGCGGAAAGAACCGCATCGCCAAGGAACTCCATCCTCTCGTT
>Ga0209431_10001376_pt1 | contig 20132 bp, 23 predicted proteins | sample RifCSP13_3_FD_184021 | JGI IMG/M metagenome (GOLD analysis project Ga0209431, IMG submission 184021) | Soil microbial communities from Rifle, Colorado - Rifle CSP2_sed 13_3 (SPAdes) (version 2) | ecosystem: Environmental > Terrestrial > Deep subsurface > Rock core/Sediment | place: Rifle...
GGATTTTTACATCCTTCAATAAAGACCCAGTTATCGTTTTCTATTGCTCGTTCCTCAACAATTTGCGCTTCGCCCAAGTCTTTTTCTGTAAGATCAGTTAAACTTCCCACAATACGAGCTCCTGTAGCTTTGGCAAGCTTTGACATGTCACTTTCCTTAATTCTCCTCACTGCAATTATTCCAATTTTTGCAAGATAGTGTTGAGCAACATCATCAATGCCTTTCTGGCAGAGAATGACATTTGCATTTGTGGATTTTATCTTTTCAACCATTCCTTTCAGAATGTTATCTTCCTCTGCCATAAATGATCTTATTTGATCAGGAGTATTGATGTTAATTTTTGCCTCAAATTCAGTTTTTTCTATTTCTAGTGGCGCACTAATCAATGCTATTCTAGCTCCTTCAATTTTTTTTGGCATTCCACTATGAACTATTTCCTTATCCAGAACAATTCCGTTTATTAGTTTACTATCTATCATGGAACCGCCAGCTTTCTTTTCTACTTTGATATTATTCAGATCAACTCCATATCCTCCATCTTTTTGTGTTACAACTGCAAGTGCAGCATCCACAGCAATCTTTGCAAGATCTGTAGCTTCAATTGAAACAAGTTTTGTCTGCAGTGCAGTAGTAGCAATTTTCTCAAGTGTTTTCCTATCTTTTGGGTCAATTTTTTGTGCAATCTCTGATAAAATCGACATTGCCTTTACGGACGCCTTTTGGTAACCATTTGCAATTATTACAGGATGAATATCATTATCTATGAGTATCTCTGCCTTTTCTAAAAGTGCACCAGCCATAACTACAGCTGAGGTAGTACCATCACCAACCTCACTATCAGTAGCCTTTGCCACCTCTACCATCATTTTTGCGGCAGGATGTTGGACATCTATTTCTTTTAGAATGGTTGCACCGTCGCTTGTTATCGTTATATCACCAAGAGAATCGACAAGCATCTTATCCATGCCTCTTGGTCCCAGACTGGTACTGATGATTTCTGCAATTAGTTTAGCGGCGGCGATGTTGTTTCGTTGCGCATCACGTCCTCGCGATTGCCTAGAACCCTCTTTGAGTACAATTACTGGGATCCCCTCAGATGTTGTTTGAACTGATGCCATTTTATATTAATGGGTAGAATTTTGTTTTTATAATAAGAATACGAATTCCATGGATGATTATCAATAATGAAAATGTTGTATCACTTTTTTAGAATAATCATATTACATAATTCATTGATTTCACAAACTGATGACAATAAATCTAAAAAACTAGAAAAAATACCAAAATTACCATCGATGTTGTTTGTCGGCATCCCAGGCCCTGGTCTAATTGGGATACTCGCATTAAATTATGTCATACATTCATTCAAAATGGACATAGTAGAAGAGATAGAACATTCTGATTTGTCAAATATTATTTTTATTGATAATGGCGAGATTTATGGTCCTGTAAGAATATACAAAAAAAATGCGCTTTATGTGGTTGTGTCCGATGTTCCGATTGACTATGTGCTAGCAGAGGATTTTACAGAATCAATAATTGATTTTTCTAAGAAAAACAAAATCGCCGTGATCGTGTTTTTGGGCGGCATAAATAAGGCAGATAGAAATTTGGAAAACCTTAAGACATATGGTCTTGTTACTGATGAAAAATTAGATAAAGTGTTATATGAAAATGAAATACCAAAGTTTCTTTCTGGTATGATTGCAGGTCCAGATGCGACAATACTAACTAAACTAAAGAATTCACCAGTTCCTACCATTGTCCTTTTTACAGAATGCAATCTTTTTTTCCCAGATCCAGAAGCTGCAATTCATAGTATAAACACAATCTCACGCATATTGAAGACGGAAATAGATATTACTGAATTTAAAAAACAAATCGACTTTTTACGTTTACAAAGCCGTCAGCTTATGGAAGACACATTAACCATCTTAAATCCAGAAAAAACCAAACCTGCTATTCCAGCTCCTCAGATTTACAAATGATGAACATGTCAAGCCAACCTTTCTCACAGTTTGAAAAGTTTTTCATCTCTCTCATAGATAGAACAATGGATGATTACGCTGACAAGGAGCTTACTCCTTTGACCCATTTTACAGAGAAAGATTCCAAATGGATTTTAGAAATAGACCTTCCAATGGTAAACAAAGATGGCATAGAACTCACCCTCACTGATGACCATATTGTGGTTGCAGCAAAATTAGAAAAAACATATTGTGTTTCAAACCACAACTGCATAACGGAATTTAATTATTTTAAAAAAATTACTCTACTGCCCACAGGAATAGATAAAGAAAAAATTTCTGCAAAGTTCAACAAGGGTATACTTAGTATATACATGCCCAAGATAACAACTGGAAAAGACATACGAATTGAGTAATTTTGTCTGCAAAAAATACTAATTCTGAAAACTCTTCTGATATTGCAGGGCTAAAAAGTACTAGTAAATTTCTTGCAGTTTCAAGAGATGAGACAGCTGGCAATGTTAAGAAAATCATAGTGGGTAGAACAAATGAATTCGAAATCATAGATGATGTTTATGTTGTAGATAAAAACAACATACTTGAGGGTGCAGTTTCATTAAGAGAACTTTTGCAAACTCCAAATGAAACAAAGTTAGAAACGATTATGAAAAAAAATATAGCTTCAGTAAGATATCATAGCCATCAAGAAAGAGTGATTCAACTTGCGTTAAAGAATGACTTGAAAGCAGTACCTGTAGTAGATAAAGAAAATCGTCTTTTAGGTGTCATACCGCATGATGTCATTTTAGATATATTTCATCATGAATTTCGTGAAGATATCCTCAGTTCAGGCGGCATTCACCATAAAGTGAAAGGAATAGAAGAAATCACGACACCTGCTTCTAGGCTGATAAAAGCCAGATTACCATCATTGATTCTTGGGCTTCTAGGTGGTCTGGTAGCTGCTTACATCGTAAGCGGTTTTGAGGAAGTTTTGAAGTCGTATCTAGTCTTAGCCGCATTTATGCCAGTTATGATTTACTTGAGTGATGCAATAGGAACACAATCTCAGACTCTTGTTGTTAGAATGATTTCAATGGAACCTAAATTTTCTTTAAAGCGTTATCTAACACGTGAAATCAAGATAGGTGCAAGTCTTGGAGCTATTTTTGCAATATTACTTTTCATAGCAACAATCTTGGGATTGGGGTCTATCTCTTTGGGCATGATAATAGGAATTTCCATGTTTGTAAGCATGTTGACTCAGGCATTCATTGCAACATATCTATCAATCATATTAACAAAATTTCATGTGGATCCTGCCGCTGCATCAGGACCAATTGCAACAATTATCAGCGATATAACGACTGTCATAGTTTACTTTAGTATGGCAACCATACTTTTAGAGAACCTTTAGTTCGTTTGTTAGAAATCAATGAACAATAGTTACTGGACACGTCGAGTGTTCAGAAACATACCTCGCAGTACTTCCTAGTCTTTTAAGTGCAGCCAGACCCTTCATGCGTCGGCTACCCATAATTATGAGATTTGTTTTGTTTTTCTTTGCATATTTTAAAATCGTATATGAGATATCGCCTTCAAGTACCTTGTAGAATGCTTTTACTCCCTCTTCCCTGCATTTTTCTGTAACTGTTTTGATTTCTTTTTCTCCTCTTGTTTTTAACTCTTTAACAATTTTTCCATAATCACCCATGGTAGCACCGGAATAGATTGAAGGCTCACTCATGGGATAAAACATGGGTATTATCGTCAACAATTCCAAATTTGCGTTAAAATTACGAGCAATTTCTTTTCCTAATTCTAATGCCTTTTTTGAGAGTGGTGATCCCTCGTATGGAATGAGTATGTTTCGTATTATCATTTGAAAATCTCCTTTATCTTTATTCGATACTTTTCAGTAATTGTGCTGAATTCTACAAAATCTTGTTCATTAGGAGATTTCATTCTCATAGCATACTGGGTTACAAATGTAGGCAATAGGTTGCCAACAATAAGTGTAAAACATGCATCTGACAAGTCTTTTACTTTTGGAAACGCTAATTTGATAAATGGTAAATAGGCTTTTGTTTGATCAATCATTAATTCAATCTGTTTTTCCAATATTCGCTTTATTTCTACGGGTATTATCATGTTCATTACTTCCTAAATGCAATTTGATAAGGTCTGGGTTGATAATGATGCGAGCAGAGAAAAACTGTTTTACCATCAATTATTTTAGCAGTAATTGAAATTCCATTTAGTTCTTTTTTACATAAATAACATGAAAGTGGAGCTACAGTAGAATTTAGAATGTTTTTCTTCCCTTTATGGAACAAGTCGTGATAAAGGAATTCTTCTTTCATTTTTTACACTGAATAAATCTGGTTTTTTAAATATAAAGATTAGATGTTAATTATCAGGACTGATTTTATCTTATTATCAAGTTTGATAATTTAATTCGATAATTATCTCACTTGCTTTTATATGAAAATTGAGAAGGTTTTGCATGACAACTGCTAGAGACATTATGAGTAAAAAAGTGGTGTCTATAGAACCTTCAGTTTCTGCAACAGAGGTTGCAAAACTAATGGATAGAAATAACGTAAGTTGTGTGGTTTTAATGCTAAATGAGGAACCATATGGCATCATAACAGAAAGAGATCTCGTATCAAAAGTTACTGCACTCAATAAAAGATCTTCTGAGATTAAAGCAGAAGAAATAATGTCATCCCCTGTTACATTGATTTCCCCTGGCACTCCAACAGACGAGGTTGCTCAAAAAATGGTAGAAAACAAGATCAGGCGTGTGGTCGTAGTAGATGGCCATCAACCAGTAGGAATCATTACAGTTACTGATTTTGTAAAACACCTGAATTCGATATTAGAAGATTTTGACGATTACAAAAAAGATCTGTATCAAAGTTTGATTGACGAGTATGATCATTGGAAAGGTTAACGCGTTTGTTTTTTTTATGAGTGATTCTGATTTTATGTTAATGACGGATTAAAATCATGAAGCAATAGCTTTTACTATATCAGTTTTTGTAATTATTCCTACCAATAGTGAGTTTTTTACTACTGGTATGCCACTTATTCCATGTCGAATCATAAGCAATGCCACCGTAGATACATCATCAGTGGCTTCAATAACGACAGGGTTTGGAGTCATGATATCAGCAGCTATGAAATTAAGAAGATAGCTTAGTTGGTTTGCCTTGTATTCATAAGGGCTGGGGCTTAATGTAAAATCTTCAACCTCTTTGGGATCGGCGTATTGTTTTATCCATAAAGGCATTTTTGCAGGGATAAAATCGCGATGAGTTATTATTCCTACAGGCATTTTTTTCCTCTCAACAACCACTCTTGAAATTTTATTATTAATGAGTACACTTTCAACAAATAGCAACGAATCAGCTGGTTTTACAGTAATCACTTTCTTTGTCATGATTTTTGATACCAGTAATGGGGTAGATGACTGAGTTAGAAAAACTGAAGCCAGATCAGTTTTAGTTATAATTCCAGCTAAAGTTCCATCTTTTTTTAATACTATGATGGAGCTGATTTTATGAGACAGCATCAGTTTAGCACAGTCATGGATGGTATCTTTTTCTGTGATTGTAACAAGTTCTCGTGACATAAAGTCGCCCACACGTATTGCTTCAAGTGGTTTTCCAGCAAGATAGTATATTGCACGAACAAGATCCTTTTCTGTAATAATTCCTACTGGTTTGTCGTTTCTGGCTACTATTAATCTGCCGATTTTATGTCGTAATAGTATAGATCTAGCTTCTAAAAGTGGAGTATCAGTGGAAACAATGATTGTTCTTTTAATAATCTGATTAAGACTGGCGTTTTTTAGTTGCATTTTTTATAATCTTTTTTTATTAAATAATAAGCCTTTTTAGAATATTAACAATGAGAATCAGAGATAGTACGTCTTAACAACCTTTAAGTGGAATTTCTGTTGTTGGAATTAACACATGGCATTAAACCTTCTTAATGAGCCTGTAACAAAATTTACCAATCCTAAGATGACAGCGCTAGCAAGTAATCTGACCATCCAAGATGCAGCAAGAGCCATGGTAGATTCCAAAGTAGACAGCATACTTGTTTTTGAACATGATCAAATAATTGGGATTGTGACAGAAAAGGACATTTTTCAGGAAATAGTTGCAAAAGGATTAGATCCAAAAAAAACAACAGTAAAAAAAATAACAAAGAGTCCACTAATCACCATAAAAAAAGATGCAACGGTAAGAGAAGCGATTGAATTAATGGAAAAGCATGACATCCGCAGATTAGTTGTTATGGATAAACGACCGATAGGATTAATCACCCAAAAAATGGTTTGTGGGAATTTAAAAGAAGATTCCTTTACATTACCAGAACTAGTGTCAGATAAGGTATTTTGCCCTTATTGCTCATCAAAGTTTGAAAATAAAAAATTGCTTTCAAAGCATATTGATGACATACACATTGGTCGTGGTTTGCTTGAAGGCAATTTAAAAAGAAGCACAGCAGAGTAAAATACTATAAAAATCATAAAAAATGATGAAAAATTCTGTCAACCGAAAGTCGCATGAGATAAAACATGAAAAAACTCGTAGCATAACCTATAGACTTCCCGCAAAGCTAGTAGAAGATCTTGAAACAGAAGCAGATCAGAAAGAAATTTCTCAAAATGTTCTAGTGAAACAAATTTTAGAAAAATACACCCAGTGGGACAAATTTGCAAGTATCATGGGCATGATTCCCATCCCAAGAGACATTCTCAAAACGCTTGGAGAAGACATGCAAGGTGATGAGATTAACAAGATCGTAGATGTCATGCTTCCCATGATAAAAGACTGGGTCATGTTTATGAAAGGCAATTATGATCTAAAACGAGCGATTGAATCCTTGGAAGATTATATGAAAGCATCTGGAATGACGTCAGATCATAGAATAGAAGGTAGCGTTCATCATTTTATAATACAACACAACTTGGGCATGCGTTGGTCTCTTTTTACAGAACAACTGTTAAAACGCATTTTTCATCAATTTGTACCTGATGTTATTATGAATTGTCGTACGACATCAAACACAACAATTGCCAGTATTGCATTAGGATCAGAGTTTGACGAACATAACTATTAGTGAATAATTTACAAACTTTTATTTGATTTTGACCAATACACTAAAGAGAGTTTTTGTGTTCACAAGTAATTCTCATCGGAGATAATCACCCGGTACTTTAATTAAATCAATACAACAAAATGATTTGTTGGTCGCAATCACAAAAGAAATTCAAGCGATGTTACGCACACAGAGATTCATTGTCATAGGTTCAGTAGACCTAAACGGTGTTGCCAATATTTCACCAAGGACCGCCTTTTACTTTTCTGATGACTCTATATTTTGGCTTGATTTTTTCAAACACAAATCACATATCAATTTCAAATCTTTACCGTGGGTAAGCATAGCAGTTTTTGACAAAATGAAATTAAAGGGATTTCAAATGAAAGGCAAAGTTTCTTTTATTGAGGATCAAAAAGAAAAAGAAAAACTAATTGATATAATAACACGTTCAGTGACTGGAAAGACATCATCCAAAGTTTTTGAGAGATTAAATGTTGACAAATCACCTGATGTCATAGTGTTCAAGCCAAAAGCAATCTATTCATTGGACCCAGAAGAATACTCAGGCAGAGCAATTGTTTTAGATACTGATGGCGAGACTGTCTCGTTACTTGGAATCTAGTTTTTTCTTGATAATATCTAATGTTAAAGCAGGGTCTGCTTTGCCTTTTGTCTTTCTCATGACCTTGCCTACAAGATAGTTTATTGTATCAGGATTAAGTTTTGCCTCAGAGACTGCTTTTTCTTCCTCACTAAAAACGTCATCAATTATTTTTGATAGTGACGATTTGTCATCAACGTGCCCAAGATCAAGACTAGAAATAATTTCTGATAGAGGTTTCCCACTTTTTACAATTTCTTGCAACGCAAGTTTGCCAGAGTTTCTTGTTATGATATTGTTCATTATTGCATCAGCCAAATCAGCGAGATGCTTTGGTGTGAGTTTTAGTTGTTCTCTTTGCTCTTTAGTATCTGCAAATCCTTTCAGATCTGTTGTTATGATATTTGCAATTTCTTTTGCATTTTTTTCATTGTGAGCTTGTTCAAATAAATCAGAATAAAACTTGTCAGAAGAGAGTACTTCTGCTACCTGTAAAGGAATCCCATACTTTTTGATGTATCTTTCTTTTTTTGAATATATGCTTTCTGGCATGTTCTTTTTTAATTTGTCAATAACTGAAGAGTCTATCAGCACCCATGGAATGTCTGCTTCAAGAAAATAACGATAGTCCTGTTCTTCCTCTTTTGACCTTGCAGATACTGTAATTTTTCGTGCCTCATCCCAGTGACGTGTTTCGGCAGGAATTGGGATTCCTCGTTCAGCAAGACTTTGTTGTCGTGTTATTTCAAAATGTAACGCCTTTTCAATATCTTTAAACGATCCTACGTTTTTTATTTCCACTCTGTTTCCTTTATCGATGGAAATGTTTCCATCTACTCTTAATGCACCTTCAAGTGAGGGATCAGAGACACCAAGGTTTTCAACAAGGTCAGCAAGAACATTTAGAAATAATCTCACCTGTTTTGGTGTTTCAAAGTCAGGCTCTGTAACAATTTCTACAAGCGGTGTTCCAGCTCGATTATAATCAATTAATGTGAGTAGAGTTTTCTCAGAAGTTCCTTCATAAACTAGTCTTCCGGGATCTTCTTCTAGCTGGATTCGTCTAACTCTGATTTCTTTGTCTTCGATTAGAACTTTGCCATCGCTGCCAATGCTTGTTGGGCCATATGCGTTGTACTGGGTTATCTGGAAATTTTTTGGCAAGTCAGGATAAAAGTAATTTTTTCTAAAGAATGCAATTTTTGGTGGAGTTTTACATCCTAGTGCTATTGAAATCATTGCTGCTTTTTCAACAGCTTTTTTGTTAAGTAGAGGAAGAGAACCAGGCAACCCAATGCAAACTGGGCATATGTTTGTGTTAATGTCTAGACTTCTATAGTCTGCCTTGCATGAACAAAAGAGCTTGCTTTCAAGCTTTGTCAATTGACAATGAATTTCAAGGCCTATTTTTGTCAAATTGGTACTCCTGGAAGGTTGGTTGTCTTTTCCAGTGCATATGCTGCCTGTAACAATGTTTTTTCTTGCATTGAATTTGCAAAAAACTGTATCCCGATTGGAAGCCCATTTGTCATTTCATATGGAATAGATATTGCGGGAATTCCGGAAAGATTTGCTACTATGGTATTGATATCAAGAAGATAAAGAGATAGAGGATCATCAACTTTTTCTCCTATTTTAAATGGCAATACTGGAGATGTTGGTGCAATAAGAAGATCGAATTTTTTAAAAGCTTGTTCTATTTCAGATTTTATTTTGCTTCTTACTTTTAGTGCCTTGAGAAAATATTTTCCTACATATCCAGCTGATGGTACAAAGGATCCTAGAATCATTCTTCTTGTAACTTCAGGACCAAAGTTTTTTCTTGCTTTTGAAATGTATGCGTTAAATTCGTATCCTTCTACATCAAAATCAAAGCCATATCTAATGTTGTCATATCTTGCAAGGTTACTTCCGGCTTCGGTAGCAGCAATGGTATAGTATGTCGCAACAGAAAACTTTACAGAATCAAGTGAAACCTCATTACATTCTGCACCAAGAGTTTGTAGTTTTGATATTGCTTTACTTGTAGCAGCTGCAACTTGTTTGTCAACTCCTTCGCCAATCATTTCTGAAATTATGCCAATTCGTTTTCCTTCTACACCGACATCGAGTTCTTTTGTGTAATCTACTTTTCCTTTATCAATTGTTGTATTGTCATGTTGATCAATTCCTGAAATAATATTCAAAATAAAAGCTGTATCTTCTACGGTTCGGGCCATGGGACCTACTTGTTCGATGCTGTTTGCATATGAGATAAGACCATATCTGCTTACAAGTCCATATGTGGGCTTTAACCCAACTACTGAGCAGAAACTGGCAGGATTCCTCACAGAGCCTCCTGTATCTGAACCAAGTGATGCAATACATTCTAACGCGCTAACCGAAACTGCACTACCTCCTGATGAACCGCCTGGTACATAATCTGTATTCCATGGATTTCTACTTGGCCCAAAATAGCTAAATTCAGTAGATATCCCCATGGCAAATTAGTCAAGATTTGTTTTCCCAGTGATTATTGCATCTTGTGATTTTAGATTAGATATAACAGTGGCGTCATAGGGCGCTACAAAGTTTTCGAGCATTTTTGACGCACAGGTTGTTTTCATTCCTTTTGTGCAAATGTTGTCTTTGATCGATATTGGCATTCCAAGGCCTGAACCGACATTTTCCTTTGCCTTTAGTTTCTTGTCTATCTGTTTAGCTTGTGATATGGCGTCGTTGTTTAAAGAAATGTATGCATGAATACTGGGCTCTACTTTATTTATTCTCTCCATGGTTTTTGAAATAAACTCTTCGACAGTTAGGCTACCATTTTTTATCTGTTCAAGATATTGAGTTGCAGTTATTCCAAGATTCATTTTAGATCATCTTTGGTGCTTTAACAAAAGTTCCTTTGTAGTTTTTTAATTGAGTTATTAGTTTTTCATCAAATGGTACATACTTGTCATCTCTTAGTTTATCAAGAGACATCTCTTGTGTTACAAAGGATTCAGATTCAGCGCTGGCATTATCCAGAATATCAAAATAATTAAGAATTTTTTCTACTTGCTCGATGTATTTTTCATGATCTTTCAGATCAATCTTTATGAGGTTTGCAGCATGTACAATTTCTTCTCTTTTTACCATTTTCTCTCCTACGGAGTTAGCCTATCTACGTCTCTTGGATAAAATGTTACATCCCTGATGTTTTCTGTGCCTGTTAGAGCCATCATTAGTCGTTCAAGACCTATTCCACATCCAGCGTGAGGTGGGACCCCATAATCAAACACTTTAAGATGATAGTCAAACGCATCAATCTTGAATCCTTTATTTTTCATTCTTTCTTCAAGTTCGTCCCTTTTTTCAATTCTTGTGCTACCTGATGATAGTTCCAGGTCTCCAAACATAAGATCAAATGATTCAGACATTTTTTGATCATCTTTCTTTGCTTTTACATAAAATGGCTTTGGACTCAAGGGCCAATCCTTTATGAAATAAAATCCAGTCAGGTTGATTTTCTTTAGATTTAATGGATAAAGATCATCCCCCCACTCTGTCTTGGCACCAGCTTTTTGCATCTTATCGACTAGATCAGAATAAGTATACTGTGGAATTGATTCTGGAATTTCAGGAATGTTCATTTCTATACCAGAATTTGATTTTGAATGATATTCTTTTACTGCCTTAGTTGATCTTTTGATTATATTTTCAATGTGTTTCATGATATCATTATAGTCTGAAAATGCCTCTTCCAAGTCTATTGATATCGCTTCAGACAAATGCCTGTTTGTTCTAGATGGTTCTGCTCTAAAGATTGGTGCAATTTCAAATACTTTTTCAAAGCTCATAGTAAGCTGTTCTTTGTAAAGCTGGGGGCTTTGTGCAAGAAAGGCTTCCTTGTTATAGTAAAATATTGGAAACAGTGCAGCTCCGCCTTCTGTTGCAGTGGCAATCATTTTTGGAGTGTTTACCTCAACAAACTCCTTTTCATACAAGTAATCTCGAATCGATTTTAGAACTAGACTGCGTATCTTGAAGACATGTTGCAAGACACTTCGTCGCAAATCAACCGCTCTTAACTCGAGTCTAGTGTCAATGTTTGGAACAACTTTTGTTTGTGATGTAAATGGTGCTATTTTTTCTACATGTGAAAAGATTCGCATCTCTTTTGGAATGATTTCTGCGCCATGTGGTGCTTTTGGAGATGGCTTGATTATTCCTTTTATTCCGATACTGGACTGTTCTTTTAATTTTGTTATTGCTTGTTTTATTTCATCAGGACATGAGCCTGCTTTTGCTGTGATCTGGATCTCTCCTTCTTTGTCATTTAACATCATAAAGACTAGATTTCCATGATCTCTGACGCTTGAAACCCACCCCATGATAATTACTTCTTTTCCATCCATTGAGGGATCAATCTGGTTTGAGTAAATGCTTCTGCGCCAACTTCCAAGTTCTGTATCCATAATCTAACCTTTTATCAAATCTGGTCTAGTTAGTGTTAATTTATGTTGCGGACTGATTGCTCTTTTTTAATTTTGCATAAAGTGATCCAAATTCCGAACATCACTGGCGTTAAACTTTGGATTTACCAAGCAAGAGCGGCATTTCAATCTGAATTAAAACTTTCTTGCATGTTTCGCAGGTGTGTTCTTCTTTCCTGATAAGTACATTTTTGTGGCATTTTGTACATTGTTTTGCTATCAAAAAGTCTTCTTGATTGCTTGATCTTTGATTCATTGATAGAACTACGCTGTGGTAATCAACGGTGTCGTTAAACTTTGTGGATTTTTGTTGAATTTGTTTACTATATACATGACTTTATCATCGCCTTCTGGCAATGGGTTAGCACAACGTCCACATTTTGGAAGTGTAACTACTGCATCATAATCAAGTTCTCCTACGAACTTGTCACATTTACAGCAACGAATTGATTTCATGTCATAGTCGTTCAAGTCTGACCACTCTTTTGTACAATCAATTCTTTGTTATGGTTCTCAAAATTTCTTATTGCTACCTTAATTTTGTTAATCGCTACAGTAATGTCTATGGTTTTTTTCATTATAGCCAAGACAGTATAGGCAATAATTGGTATTGAAACAAAAATTGAGTTTTCTCTTTCTGTTATAGTGTGACTCACAGGTCCAAACTCGTCATCATAATCTTTATGCATTGAGCTTTGCAACCTGAACTGCATCATAAACATCTCTTTTCTATCCTCTGTCAGATTGATTTCATTTTTGCACATGGAGCTTTCCATCCTTCCTTCTTTGTTAATTAATCCGATAAACTCAACACCCTCCCCTAATATTGATTTGTCGTGAAAAAAATCAATTTCATTTTTTATAATATATTCTAACATCGTTTCGTGTGTTATACGTTCCCTATAACAGTATGGAAAGAGTATCATTTGGTGTATAGATGCATTAGATTGCCATTATCAGCATTCTTTTCTAATTTTTTATTTAACATCTGTCTCATTTAATTGAGGTTGCATTTTGATCTTTGCGCTAGACTCAAACAAGAATTAATTAGCTAATCTTGTGTAATTGGCAAACATGTCACTAACAAAGAGAGAAAAATTGATTATATTAATAACAAATGCTATCACATTATACTCTAAAAAGATGGAAGAGGACAAATTGACTCAAAACCAATCAATAGTAGACTTTGTGCTCAAATCTGTTCCCGATGATTTGAAATCAGAAATATCAATGGAGTTAATCGACGATGTCTTCTCACAGATATCAGAGTAAACCATGCAACTTTCATAAAGAGCCCAATCATACCTAAAATCTGGGAGGATTATGACATCAATAGCAACTTTGGGATCTCATTGTGCATTGCAGGTTCTAAAAGGCGCAAAAGATGAAGGCTTTAAAACAATTCTAGTGTCCGAAAAGAAGCGTGAAAGACTATATCGCAGGTTCAAGTTCATCGATGAAATTATTCTTGTTGATTCATTCTTAGAAATTACAGATCAAAAGTGCGAATCCATTTTAAAAGAAAATGACTCGATAATAATCCCGCATGGAACTCTGATTTCTCAGATGGATTCTTTAAAGATAGAATCCATAAAGACGCCTATCTTTGGAAACAAATGGATTCTAAGATGGGAATCAGACAGAAACATGAAAGAACAATTAATGCGTGAAGCAAAACTTGATGTTCCAAAAACAGTTGCTAACGCAAAAGAGATCAAAAATCTTGTAATAGCAAAGCGTCATGGTGCAGCAGGAGGCAAAGGTTATTTTTTGACAACAAGTGAAAAAGACTATAAGAAAAAACGTGACAAGCTAATCAAAGATGGTTTAATCAAAGGAGATAGTGACTTGTACCTGCAGGAATATTCTTTTGGAGTTTCTGCATATTTGCAATATTTTTATTCTCCTTTAAAAGACGAGTTGGAATTTTTTGGTGTAGACAGAAGATATGAATCTGACATTGACGGTCTAGGAAGAATTCCAGCCGCTCAACAGTTAGACATTGATTCCGTATCATCGTTTAATGTCATTGGAAATAGCCCTCTTGTTTTAAGAGAATCATTACTTGATGAGGTCTATTCCATGGGAGAAAGATTCGTTGATGCAGCAAAAAGACTTGTAGCTCCTGGCATGAATGGGCCTTTTTGCCTCGAAGGAGTATATGATGAGAATGGGAAATTTACTACATTTGAGTTCTCGGCAAGAATCGTTGCTGGTACGAACATGTATGTTGACGGATCACCATATTCGACATTTTTGTATGATGAACCAATGAGCATGGGAAGAAGAATAGCTAGAGAAATAAAACAAGCTAAAAATTCTAATGAACTTGAGAAAATTGTTACGTAAAAACTAAAGTTTTGGCACTAGTTTTTGTTGTTTGATTCCTACTATTAGAACTGCAATTATTGCAATACCAAGAACTACAAACGCCATCGGGCCAAACTCTGGAACAATTACTGCGACTTGATCCATTTTAAGAAGAATTCCATCAATATGTGAACTTACTTCGCCAGCTGGAGCGCCATTTTTGATCATATCACGTAACTCTTCACGCATCATCTCTTCTACTTCTTCATTTAATTCTGGATCTTGTGCACCAACGGCGGATTCTAAATATTCAAAATTATCAAGATATGCTTTTGTTGCAAGGCTAAGAGCTTCATCAGTCTCTCCTTTTGCATATTCTTCCTTAGCTTCAGTTAGAAGATTTCTTATATTTTCTACATAACCCGTCAATTCGGTTACTTCGCTTTCTTCGCCTGCAACAACTTCTAGCTCATGGATTATTCCTCCAGCCAGTGTCTTAATAGTTTCTGGATCTGACCTTGAATCAAATGCGGACAATAAATCATCATAAAATTCAGCAATCTCTTCAGCCTCATGCTCTGGTATTTCGGACTCTACGGTAGAATAGATTTGCTGTGATTGCCATACGAATGCAGAACCATCCTGAAATTCTGTCATCTTCTTTATCTCACCACCAGATACTGCTTCTTCATATTCAATTTGGGCGGTTTCAAGCAATCCTATAATTAATTTAATTTTAAAGTTTGTCCTATCATATTTATCGCCTACAACTGTTGCACGAACTACATCAACTAGGTCTCTAGCCTCATCGATTGCTTCTTGTGCTTGTTCCCTTGTAATGCCAGCAGATGTAGTTTTATCATTAAGTTCAAACAAGGCCTGTTTTAGTTCTGAATCTAATTCAGTGTCATGTTCTTGTAACTCTGGAGATATCAAATCATACAGTTCTGCAATAGGATGTAATGCGTGTGTTGTTGCAAGCTGTCTGTTGTTTTCATCCAGGTTATTTTCAATTGCATGGAAATGACCAAGCATCTCTTCAAGATATCCTGCAAATTCTACTGTTTCATCTTCTTCTGCAAATACAGGAATTGCATTTAATGATAATGCCAAAATGAATGTCAGTCCAAATATTCCCAAGATTTTTTTGCTCATGCAGAGTTAGGGCAGCCTAATAGATTATTTAAACCACATGAGAATTACAAAAATCTAGAATCACAATTTAGAACTTTATTTTAAATCAACTATGATTGCGCCTTTTGTGGAACTTTCTAGTTCCTGTTTTATTGCATTAATGATATTAGCTGATGATGTGAGACCAGAGAAATCAATTAATTTTAGATCATTTAGAAGATGCACCTGAGGAGCAATCTCTCCACTTTTTGATTCTAAAAATTCTTCAAATTCTTCTATGAGAGATAGCGTTCCACCTTGGAAAAGTATCCCATTTGAAATAGAAAGTTTCATCCTTCCATATCTGTCCAAGATTATGATATGATGGTGTTTTCGTCTAGCAAAAAGTTTTTTCTGTTCTACATGTCCTGTAAAGACAAAATAGGTATCAGTCTCGAAGCTAAGTTCAACAAGATCTTTTGGTATTTGCATTATCTCGCATGCTCTAACTAGTGCCTCGTCAAGTGTAAAGACATTTTTTGTGGTTTCTTTTTCATATTCTACATTCCCAACTGCAGTTACACGCAGAATCGATTTTTCTGGAATGTATTCACTATTGATGACTACAGATTCTGGCACTGCACCTTTTTCCACCACTATCGCATGAATTTTTTTATGAATGGTTAGGATTTGATCTGGTGTGGGATTTGTTATAGTGTGTTCTATTTCTTCTTGAATCATGGATGATGCAACACCTATAGATGATATCACTTCAGCATGTTCTGCTTTATGATATGATATACCAAGTTGTTTTGCTACAAATGGTACAAGAACGGATGCACCACCGCCGCCTCCTACGATAGTTGTCTTTTCCTTATCCATCTTGAATTCTTTTAATAACTGACTGATTATTTTTGTAATTTCAAATGACGCCGTTTGAATTATCGATAGAGCCATCTCACTTACTGATACGCCCACCTTTTGTGCCAAAATTCCTAAGGCAATTTTAGCAGAAGCCTTGTTTGCATAGGCATAATCACTCTCATCAACCATCCCAAGCGCATTTGCAGCACATGTGTTTGTAATAGCGTATGTTCCACCCTTACATTTTATCGCTACATATTCTTCTTGATCATTTGGTAGTGGTTTTATCAGGACAAGTTCTCCAATCTTTAGATCATCAGGATCTGCAAAGCAAGAATACTTTAAACCTGCAATATGTGCACTGCGTGGTCCTGCCTTCCACACCCTGCCATCTTTTAATTGAATCATGCTTCCTCCTGCAACTCCAACGACTCTGACATCCATTGAACGAATGCATGTGGGATGATCTTTTATTGTAACATAACGAATCTCAGGCTTTCCATTTTTTATTATACATATATTGGTGCTAGTCCCACCAACTTCGACAAAAATTCCGTTAGTAACTTTAAGATACAACAATGCACCGGCAACACTTGCGGCTGGTCCAGACAATATAGTCAGAATAGGTTTTGTTCTAAAAGTATTCATGTCAGTCACTCCGCCATCTCCTTTCATTATCATTAGCGGTGCAGATACACCTGTATCATGAATTGCTTTTTCAACAAAATTTGCAACTTCGACTGTTTTTGGTAAAACACTTGCGTTTATTGCTGCAGTCAATGTCCTAATCTCTAAACCATAAATTCCAGAAATTTCATGGGAAGCTGTTGCAGGAATGTTTTGTGTCATTGCTGTTTTCATCACATACATTTCATTTGAAGGATCATCAACTGCAAATGCTTCTGATGCCACAATTACTTCGGCCCCCATTTTTTTGAGGTCATCAATAGCTGTTTTTACTTCAGATTCTGAAATAAGATGAGACGTATCTAAAAATCGATATACTGTTTTCAAATCATGCCGTGAATTAATGCTTGGATCCTGCAGATTGGTTCTCTTGATTATGTTTTGTTTCTCTGGTCCTACTCCCATCCCTATTATGCCAACTTTAGATGTATCAGATTCTAATAGTGCGTTTATTGCCTGAGTGGTACTGTGTGCAATTAACTCTATTTCATCTAACTGAATATTTGAGCTTGACAATAAATTTTCAAGTGCAGAAACAATTCCGATAGATACCCCCGTTTGAGAATCATGTGTTGTTGGCACGGTAGACTTTCCAAGAATTTGGCCAGTAACTATATCCAAACCTATTGCTTTTGTAAAAGTGCCTCCTACATCAATTCCTATTCTGATTCGTCTATGCCTCTTCAAGCTGAGCCCTCGATTTTCTCATCTTTGCAATCTGTTCTTCTTTTCTTGGTCGCATTACCAACACATAGGAAGCAGCAACTAGGTATATTCCAAGTAAGACAATTTGTGCAATCACGGTTTCAAGTGTTGGATGAATTCCTGTCATTGTTGATAAGTTGATGTCTAATCTTGGAATGATTCCAATCATGTTGGTGACTGAAACGATATCCAGTGTTTGTAATTCCCTTACTGCATTTCCAATAAATGCAATTGAAAGATATGCTCCGACTCCCATCGTAAGACCAAAGAGTGCCTTTAGTGGCAACCTCTTTCCGATTTTTCTCATTGTATAATATACAATAAACAACACAGCAATTCCTAACACAAAACCCAGTCCTACGTATACTTCCATGTATTTTGCAAATCCAAACATGGCTTGATAGAACAAAACTGTCTCAAAGCCTTCCCGATACACTGTGAAAAATGAGAGCATAACAAATACTGCAAAACCACCAGTTGTTGATGCTTGCCAGACTTTGGCTTTAACAAACTCCATCCATTTTTTTGTCTCAATTTTGTTTAAGATCCAAAAACTAACATAGAATAATACTGCAGTGGCTGATAGTGCAGCTATTGCTTCGATTAATTCACGGTTTGCACCAGAAATTTCAATCACATATGAAGCTATAAACCAAGTTACCGCAGTTGCAGCAATTGCGGCAACAACTCCATAGTAAACATACGGTTTGAATTTTGTATTTCTTGATGCTTCAAGATATGTCAGAATTGCTCCAAGAATCAAAACAGATTCCAGCCCTTCCCTAAATATCAGTGCAAAAGACGATGAAAATGCAATTGTTGGTGCAAGTGCTCCCGTGCCAGTAACGAGCCTTTCAGACTCATCAAGGCTTCGCTTTATTGCAACTGTGGCCTCTTGTACTTTAACATAATCTGCTTTGTTGCTGATAAGATTCCGCAACTCTGCAAATTGGATCTCTGCTTCTAAAGTAAAGTTGGGATCAATTGCTCTAAGAGGTATCTCTACATGCTCGTAGCTATCAAGATATGCTGTTCTTGCAGTAGCATATGCCGATTGATAATCGCCTTCTTTGTATTGAATTAACAATGATTGAAGGCTGTTACGGATAAAATCAATATGACTTTGAACTCCGGATTTTTGTTCGTTTGTAGCAGAACCCATTGGTACAAGCTCCTTGTCACTAGATATAGCAAGTTCAGTTGGTGCCAGATTTGCTTTTGAGAGTTTTGATACTAGATTTTCAGCAGTATCAAGATCTGTCAAAATTGCATCGATTTTTTGTTTAATTATGTCATGAGAGGAATGTTGCTTTATTGTATCCCTCAAATCTTCTCTCATCGCAATCTCTAGTTTGTGAAGTAAGGATGAATTTACTGTATCAATATCTGATTCTAAATATTCAAAGTTCTCAAGATATGCCTCTATTGATAGTTGCTCAGCGTTTTCATAATTGCCTGCATTTACTTCTAAAAGTAGCTGTTTGTATAATTCACGAATCACATCATACAAATTGTTTTGATTAACAGTACTTTGTGTTCCAAGTATGTCACGTTGAATAGCTGTAATCAACGTTCCAACTTTTACAAAATTTTCCCTGCCTGACATCAGTGGATCAAGCTCTTCAAAAAATGATTTTAATTCAGCATGTTGTCTTGCATCAAAATCATTAGTTGAATAAAAAATTTGTTCAACTCGTGATATAATAGTATTCGAAATTTGATAAGATGTTTCAATATTTTTTAAAGTGCCTTCTTCATATTTTTCATCCGCAACTGAAAGCATTTGTGCCAAGACATTTCTAGTTGATCCTTGATCAGACCTGATTTGTTCTAAAAGTGATCTTGTAGTAGAAATCTTTTGTACTATTCCATCACTTGGACCACGCGAATTTACATCTGCTTGAATATCTACCAGAGTCACATGAATTTCATCAGACATAGTAACATCAAATGAGCGTGCTGTCTGCAGTGACCTGGCAAAAAAGTCTGATGCAAATTTTGAATAAACCATGGCAGCATCATAATTTCCTTTAATGGTGCTTTGCTCTGTTAATTCTAGACCTACCATAACTAGTTCTTTATTACTATACAGGGTGAATTGTTCCTGGGATTGACCAAAAATACTCTGTATTGGAAATCCAGAGAGAACAATTATAGTAAATACCACAAGTTTGAGCATAGTAAATTTCATCAAGTAACGACAATTAGGACAAGCTAACTTTATTTAAATCAGAAAGTCATTCCAAAGTTCTAGAATGAGAGTCGCGTCATTTAAATAATTAGGCCATTCTAATTGAGAAAAGA
>Ga0209431_10001383_pt1 | contig 20069 bp, 17 predicted proteins | sample RifCSP13_3_FD_184021 | JGI IMG/M metagenome (GOLD analysis project Ga0209431, IMG submission 184021) | Soil microbial communities from Rifle, Colorado - Rifle CSP2_sed 13_3 (SPAdes) (version 2) | ecosystem: Environmental > Terrestrial > Deep subsurface > Rock core/Sediment | place: Rifle...
CACCATGGCTTCGGTGCCGGCCTTGCAAGCGAACTCCCAATCGGCGGCCTGGGTGCTTGGCACCGCGCCGATGGCTTCAGCCACGATGGTGGAGGTGGGTTTTACTGCATAGGGATGCGACTCGGAGCCAACCCACACGGCGCGCAGCTGGCGCGGGTCGATCTGGGCACGGGCCAAAGCGTTGCGGGCCGCCTCGATGGACATGGTGACCACGTCCTCATCCAAGCCGGGGACGGATTTCTCTTCTATGGGCAGGCCGCCTGTGCCATCGGTCCAAATGCGCGCCACCTCGCTGGCGGGCAAACGGTAACGAGGCACGTAGGCGCCATAGCCGACAATGCCGACGGGATGATCTGGTTTAAGCACACGGGCGTGTTCGTGATTATGATCGTTTTCAGCCATTGGACCATTCCTTCAATAATTGCTCGGCGCGGTCGATGCGCACGGTTTTTTCATTCACCAAGACACCGGCTAACTTTTCGATCACATCGCCTTGGGCACCAGCGGCCATAGCCACCTGGCGGGCGTGCAGGGTCATATGCCCGCGCTGGATGCCTTCGGTGGCCAAGGCGCGCAAGGCGGCAAGGTTCTGGGCTAAGCCGACCGAGACGATGATCTGGGCTAAATCGGCAGCGGTCTTTACGCCCATCAGCGCCAACGCCGCCTGGGCCGCAGGATGCACTTTGGTGGCGCCGCCAACGATGCCAACCGCCATTGGCATTTCCAGGCTGCCAACCAGGGCGCCATCCGCGCCCTTGCCCCAGGTGCTGAGGGAAGTGTAACGCCCCGAGCGGGCCGCGTAGGCATGCGCCCCAGCTTCCACAGCGCGCCAATCGTTGCCAGTGGCGATGACCACAGCGTCCACGCCGTTCATGATGCCCTTATTGTGGGTGGCGGCCCGGTAAGAGTCTGCGGCGGCAAAGGCCCAGGCTTCGATGATGCCGTCGCGCACTTGCTCGGCGGAGAACTCGCCGAAGGCCAGCTCGCTCAGCGGGATGGCGCATGCAGCGCGCGCCAGGCGCCGGTCGGCCAAATTGGTGAGAATGCGCAGATGCACGCGCCCGCCGGTGAGCGCTTCGATGCGGGGAGCCAGGCGCTCGCAGGCGGTGTTGACCGCGTTGGCGCCCATGGCATCGCGCACATCGTAGATCAGGTGCAGCACCAGGAACGGCCCGATAGGCGAGGCCTCGATGCGGCGAATGCGCAGATGGCGCGGGCCGCCGCCAAGCTTCTGCAGCACGGGATCAGCCTGAGCGGCCTCGGCCAGCAATTCCTCCTTGGCTTTTTCAAGGGCTAGGGCGGCCTTGTCCAAGTCAACATGCAATAATTGCATTTGGCCGATCATCTCGGGCGCATCGGCCGAAGCGCGAAACCCGCCGCCTGCCCGGGCCAGCTTGGCCATGAAAGAAGCGCCAGCCACCACGGAGGGTTCTTCGATGGCCATGGGCACCAGCACATCGCGGCCATTGACCACAAAGTTCAGGGCGATACCCAACGGCAGGTTGAAGGTGCCGACTACGTTTTCGATCATGGAGTTGGCGGCTTCGGCAGCCAAGCCGCCGGAGGCGAGGGCCTCAAGCTGGGCCTCATCGAGCGCGCCCAAAGCGCGCAGCCGCGCGTGGCGTTCGGCCAAAGGCAAGTTATAGAAACCGGGAATCCGGGAAGAGCTTGCGGTCATACCCCCTATTAAGACGCAGGCGTGCTTGCAAAAGCTATCAAAAAATAGGTCTATTTACTCTGACGCGAACCGAAAGGAAGCGTAATCCTTGCCCTTCTTTTTATAGGGGGCGATCGCTTTGGCGATCTCCGGATTAGTTTTCATTACCTGATCCAGACCCTTGGCGTCCCACGAAACGCGGCCTGGGTGGAAATCCGCCTTGAGACCCTTTACCACCAGAGTCTTGCCCAATTCAACCACAGCGGCTTTTATTTCCTCTTCGCTTTTGGCGAGGGCGGCCTCCCCCTTTTCGGACTTTCCCTCAAATTCAGCCTCAATATCCTTGACCTTCTTGCGGACCTCTGCAGGCATAGCATCTTCAATTAACTTGCGTTTTTCGGATTGCAAGAGAAAGACCTGCTCCTTCATTTCCACATGCTTATTCATCAGGACGACAACATCCTCAGCTTTCATAGCAAGCCACCTTTCCTATGACGGCGAAGACTAGGGATTACCCCAGATCATATACGACTCAGAGGCGCATACCGCGGCAGCGCCGAAGCCTTCCAGGCAGACTGTGTACGGGATTAGGGTGCCGTTCTGGCCGTGGATGGGTGGCAAGGCCAGCTGGGTCTGGCCGCCGGCATCGCTAGGCGGGAATTGGTAGATGCTGGTGCTGCCGCCAGGCAAGCTGAGTTCCAGATAAGGCTGCAGGCCGGCCATCAAGTGCGTGCCGGCAAACACGCTGGCGTGGATGACCTGCTCTTCCGCCGAGGAGATCTGCGAGTGATCTTCCCAGACACGGATGCGGATCTCGCCTGCGGCAGCCACCGGCTGGATGGCGGACTGGTCGTTCACCTGCGCTTTGTATTCAGCGCCCATAGGCAGAGGAGTTACCCCGTTGCCTTGAACATAGCGCAGGCAGGCGTTGGCAAAGCATTGGGTACCGCTGCCATCTGCCTGCATTTTGATCTCGGCGATCGGCTGGCCGAAGAGTTCAAAACCGCCGTGTTGGGAGATGTAATCACTGAAGAAGATGGGCACGTTGTAACCGAATTCGCCGTCGATGCCGTAGAACATGATGTTGGGGTTATCCAAGCGAGTGGTCATGGGTTCCGGGGTGAACCCTAGCAGCGCCAGGATAGGGCGGGCGGCCGCGGTCTCGGGTTGGTCGGGGTTGGCGAAAAGAGCCAAGTTTTCGTAGATGACCTCCAGGCTTCCGTCGGCCGCCTGGTAAGGCCCGGCGAGACGGCGACCAACAAAGCCGTCGCCAAGCCGGGAGACGGCGCTAATGAACGGCTCGCCATAAGGCAGCTCGATCTGGACGATGGCGGCTGGCTGGGCGGCCACCGCGTCGCAGATCTCGCCGCAGGCCAGCTGGCCATAAGCCATGAGTTGAACTTCGGCGGGATCATCGAGGTCAATGAAAAAGCCCATATTCTGGAAGTATTGCTCCACGCGATTCTGCTCAGCAAGGTAGCGCACCCCCGTAAGCGGCCGGCCCACATAGCGCCTGCCACCCATCTCCTCATACATGGGCACAAAGCCCTCGTAGACGATATAACCATCCACAACCAGCGCGCCCGGCAGGTTGGCGTCTGCCACCGGCTGATCCCAAACGCCCAGGACTTCGCCCAAGGGGGCGAGGGCATACTGTTCGCTGACCGGCAGCTCGGGGTTGTACAGCATCAAGGCAGACTCAACGTATTGTTTTTGAGTGTTAGTTTCAATAATGACAGGCGTTAGCGCAACGCCCAGGCGTTCCTGCCCGCCAAGGAAATCATAGAATTCCTGGAACAAGGGTTCAATGAGATAGGGGCCGGACTTGGCCAACGGATCCGGCGGGCCGCTTGTCGAACAAGCGGCCAGAAATAACGCGATTAAGCAAGTGGCGACTAAATGAAAGCCAGCGGAGGTCAAAGGCTTAGAAAGCATGCTCGAAAACCATGAGGGCATGATTTTAACATCCAGGGAAAGGACTCGAATGTGGTCCGCTCGTCCTCTTTGGAAGGCGCGCCGGGGTCAGTAAATTAGCAAAGCAAGGGGACTATAATGGTCCCATCCCAGGTCTTGCGTTCCCTTCCGCCAGGTGAAGAAACTCAACCCCGCCCGATTGAGCTGTGAAATGCGAGCTCTTTAGGAATACAAGGATGAAATGGATTTTGAGACTTCTGGTTATCGGAGTATCAGTTGTGTTACTTCTTTCATGCAACCCGGGCCCAGGCTTGGAAGGCTCCTACACCCAAAGCGACCCTGGGGAAGTTGCAACTCACCCTGCAGAAACGACTCAACCTGTAACCACTGAGATCGAGAATCTAGCCCTAGGCAGCATTTCGAGTGCATCAGCTTCCCTGCCAGACGGGCCACCTGGGAACGCGGTTGATGGTGACCCGGATTCTTCCTGGAATGCAGGCTCCGCCCCTGAGCAATGGATTCAGATCGACCTGGGAGGAGTGGCGAGTGTTTCAAAAATAAGATTGGTTATTGCCCAGTATCCTTTCGGGAATACGAATCACGTCGTCCTGGTGGGCAGTTCCGTTTCGGAGCTTCAGGAAGTTCATGTATTCGAGGGCATAACAACCGACAATCAGGCCTTGGAGGCTTTGCTTGATCCACCCATTTCCAATGTCCGCTATGTGCGCGTTTTAACGGTTGAGAGCCCGTCCTGGGTCGCATGGAGGGAAATCGAAGTATATGCCCAGGGTAGCCCAATTACATCCACCCAAGTCGCTGATGTAATTTATTACAACGGGCAGATATTGACCATGGAAAGCAACCTACCGACAGCCGAGGCGATTGCGATGTTAGGCGACAAGATTCTGGCTGTGGGCAGTGAAGCGGAGGTGATGGCATATAAGGGAGGCACGACCACACTCGTGGATATGGGTGGTTTAACTGCAACCCCGGGATTCATAGATTCGCATGCTCATCGCATCGGCGACCGCTGGCATTTTGGCGATGTTTCCGCCGAGCAAATGATGACAAAAGCCCTTTCACAAGGCTGGACAAGTATTCATGAGTTGTTTGTATACGACCAGCGGCTGGCCGAATTGGAGAATCTGGCGCGCACCGATACCCTTCCGCTGCGGATCTCGATGTACCTGACCATGAATTTTGATTATGAATACACCAAATGGTGGCAGGCATATCAACCGCTTCATCAATACAACCCCTATCTCCAAATCGCAGGACTCAAAATCACCCTTGACCGCGAGTGGGGCGAGCAGATATTTTTCACACAGGAACAATATACTCAGATGGTATTGGATGCAACTCGAGCAGGTTGGCAAGTGGCAACGCACTCCTTCAGTCCAAATGCCAACCAGATTGTCTTGAACGGCTATGAAGCAGGCCTGGATGGGAAGGACAATGACACATTGCGTCTTCGACTTGAACATATTGGAACAATGACAGATACACAACTGCACAAAATGGCAGAACTGGAAATCATCGGATCCGTGCAATTCTTAAACGCATCTGCGTTGGTTGATGATTCGTCATTTAAGAACTTCATCCCTGCCAGTGAAGTACAACACACCGCGCGGTGGCGCGATTTGATCAACGCCGGCATTTTCCTTATCGGCAATACAGACGATCCTTGGTGCTGCACTGACTGGAGAAATGAATTTATAAATCCACCCAATGATGCTTCAGTCATTCAGTCTATTTATCAGGGTGTGACCCGAAAAACTTTCACAGACAGGGAAATTGAACCCTGGCAGGTCGCACAGGCGGTGACCGCACAGGAGGCACTGGAGATGCTAACCATCAACGGGGCTTACGCCGCCCACCAGGAGGACGTGATTGGCAGTCTCAGGCCAGACAAATACGCTGACATGGTCATCCTCTCTGCGAATCCGGTCGAGGTTCCCGTGGACCAAATCCCGGATATTTATGTGGTGATGACCATGGTGGGTGGTGCGATACGATACTGCGCCCCAGAATACCAGAATATTTGCGAGCCCACTCCCTGAGGTAAGGCCGCCAAGTCATCGAATCGCAGAATTTGAGATTTGAGCCAATTCGCACGACGGTTTACTCCTATTGGATAACGCAGGGTTTTCTATTTTAAAGATCGGCCAATGAGTCACCCGCCATCTGCCGCCTGATTCGGCGAGCCTGGTGACATGGTACGATACGTTTACCCATTCCCGGAGGTTCGCTTATGAGCCAAGTAAAGCAGCCCGAAACCCGCCCGATCACCGAAGAGGGAGATTTTCTGCAGATCCAAGCCATTGATCACCTGCATTTTTACGTAGGCAATGCCAAACAAGCCATGTTTTGGTGGTGGAAAGGCTTCGGTTTCAAGCCGGTGGCTTATTCCGGATTGGAGACCGGCAACCGCCAGTTCGCTTCATACGTGCTGGAATCCGGCACAATTCGCTTCGTGGTGTCTACCCCTTATGGACCCGCCCATGAGATGGCGGGCCATCACCTGACGCACGGAGACGGTGTCAAGGTGATCGCCATACAGGTAAAGGACGTAGAAGAAGCTTACAGGGCAACGACTTCACGCGGCGGGCAGAGCGCCTGGGCGCCCCGCGAGGAGAAGGACGAATTCGGCGTGCTGCACACTGCGGCCATCCACACTTATGGCGAGGTGTTGCACGTATTTGTGGACCGCAGCCAATATAAGGGGGTATTTGCCCCCAGTTATCAGCCGCTGGAAAGAGAAACAGAGGATGCCGGACTGGCGGCCATCGACCACGTGGTGGGCAACGTGCAGCTAGGCAAAATGAACCACTGGGTCAATTTCTATCATCGCGTGATGGGCTTCCGCCAGCTGCTGCATTTTGACGACAAGGACATCAGCACCGAATACTCGGCGCTCATGTCCAAAGTGATGGAGAACGGTAACGGGCGGATAAAGTTCCCGATCAATGAGCCGGCCGAGGGCAAGAAAAAGAGCCAGATCGAAGAGTACTTGGACTATTACCTGAGCCCCGGTGTGCAGCACATTGCTATGTCCACCGGCAACATCATTGAGACAGTGACCAGGCTCAAGGCTAATGGGATCGATTTCCTACGGGTGCCGGACACGTATTATGAAATGTTGCCGGAACGCGTGGGCGGAGTAGTCAAAGAGCCTCTCGACAAGATCAACGAACTCGGTATCCTGGTGGACCAGGATGACGAAGGCTATCTGCTGCAGATCTTCTCGCGCCCTATCCAGGACCGACCCACGTCATTCGTCGAAGTTATCCAGCGGCACGGCAGCCGCGGATTCGGCAAGGGCAACTTCAAGGCGCTGTTCGAAGCCCTGGAAATGGAACAAGACCGCCGCGGCAACCTGGATCCTTACGGCGGGTAGCACCCTTATGCGCTATCTATCCTTTCTTGCACCGGGCGACCGGCGCACGCGCCTAGGCGCGCTAATCTCCGAAGACCGGGTGGTTTCCTTGGCGCGCGGCGATCTGCCTACCGATATGCTTTCTTTAATCCAGGCCGGCCCGGAAACCTGGGAGGAAGCCGAGGACCTGGCGCGCAGCACGCAATCCGTGTGGCCGCTGAAACAGGTGACGGTGAAGGCGCCGCTGCAAAACCCGCCGACCTTGCGCGATTTTTACGCGTTCGAAACCCACGTGAAGACGGCCAACCAGAACCGCGGCCGGGACGTGCCCGAGGAATGGTACGAGTTCCCGGTCTTCTATTTCACCAACCCGCACACCATCCAAGGCCCCGGCGAGGATGTAGCCATGCCCAGCTTCACGAAAGCGCTAGATTACGAGCTTGAAGTGGCGGCCATCATAGGCAGGCCGGGCCGGGATATCCCGGCGGACAGAGCGCTGGAACACGTCTTCGGATTCACCATTATGAACGACTGGTCGGCGCGGGACGTGCAACGCAAAGAAATGAAGGTGGGCCTGGGGCCGGCCAAGGGCAAGGACTTCGCCACCAGCCTGGGCCCCTGGATCGTAACGCCCGAAGAGCTAGCCAAGCAGGCCACCGAGCGCCCGGGAGTTTTTAACTCCGCCATGGTGGCGCGGGTGAACGGCGAAGAGCGCTCGCGCGGCAACTGGAGCGATATGTACTATTCGTTCGGGCAACTGATCGCGCGGGCTTCGCAAGGGGTTGAGTTGCGGGCAGGGGATGTGATCGGGTCCGGAACTGTAGGGACTGGCTGTTTGTTGGAGATCACAAAAGGCGAAGGGCCCTGGTTGCAAAAAAGAGATCAAATCGAGCTTGAAGTTGAAGGCATTGGAAGCCTGAAGAACAGAGTAAGCTAAAATACAAGCACTCCCTGGCCCACATGTAAAGGAGTTGAAATGCCGTTCTATCACTCTCTCGGTGAGCTTCCAAAGAAACGCCACACACAATTCAAGAAAGCTAACGGAGGTGGACTATACCGTGAGGAGGTGATGGGACTGGAAGGGTTCTCAGGCATCCAGTCCCTGCTCTACCACCACTTCCTGCCGCCGCGCATCAAGGAGGTCGAACTCATCGGCCGGACCCTGCCCTCTTACGTGGATTTCGGTCCCATCCGCCACAGGGCCTTCAAGACCGCGGATGTACCCAAGGGCGGCGACCCGGTGGCTGCCCGCCGCGTGCTGCTGGGAAACAACGACGTGACCCTGAGCATAAGCCGCCCCACCAAAGGCATGGATTATTTCTACCGCAACTCCCAGGCTTATGAGTGCTGGTACACGCACGAAGGCAGCGGCGTGTTGCGCAGCCAGTTCGGCGTGCTGGAATTCAAAGAAGGTGACTACCTGGTCATCCCGTTCGGCACCACCTGGAAGCTGGAACTCTCCGGGGCCGAAGCCCGCTTCTTCGTCGTCGAAGCCCCCTCGCACATCGAACCTCCACGCCGCTACCGCAACGAATATGGGCAACTGCTCGAACACGCCCCTTACACCGAACGCGACATCCAAGTGCCGCGTAAGCTGGACACGCATACAGACCGCGGCGAGTTCGAGGTGCGCGTGAAGGTGCGCGAGACACTCAGCCGGCACGTGCTCGACCACCATCCCCATGATGTGGTGGGGTGGGACGGTTTCCTCTACCCATGGGTATTCAACATTCACGCTTTCGAACCGCGCACTGGCGCGCTGCACCTTCCGCCCCCCACACACCAGACCTTCCAAGGCCGCAACTTCGTCTTATGCTCCTTTGTCCCACGGTTGTACGATTACCACCCGGACGCCATCCCGGCCCCATATAACCACTCAAACATCCAATCTGACGAGGTCATCTACTACGCCGAAGGCAACTTCATGTCGCGCCGGAGCATCGACCGCTGCGATATCACCTTGCATCCATTCGGCTTGCCGCATGGCCCCCAACCTGGGGCCACCGAGGCATCCATTGGCGCCAAACGCACCGAAGAACTGGCCGTGATGGTGGACACTTTTTACCCCCTGCAGCTCACAGCCGAAGCCTTGGAAATGGAGAAGACTGGATATCAGGACACTTGGCTGGAAGGCGACGGCGAGGCCAGCTTCTTTACGGCTGGTTAGATTCACACCCTTCTTATCAATGGAAATCAACCCCGCGGACATCGCCGGCGCCGCACTCAACCGCATTTTGTTGGGAACCGTAGTACCCAGGCCCATAGCCTGGGTCTCCACGATCAATGAACGGGAGCAGCCCAATTTGGCGCCCTTCTCCTTTTTCAACGCGGTCTGCACCCGGCCGCCGACCCTGTTGTTCTGCCCGGGGGTGCGGGGCCTGGACGGCGCAGCCAAAGACACCTTAGACAATATCCGCGCTACGGGTGAATACGTGATCAATGTGGTTACCCAAACCACCGCGGAAGCCATGAATAAGACCGCCACCGAACTGCCGCCGGAGATCAACGAATTCGAGTTTGCCGGATTGACCCAGGCTCCCTCGGTTAAAGTGAGACCCCCGCGCGTGGGAGAAAGCCCGGTGAACTTCGAGTGCGAGCTGCGCCAGATCGTGGATATTGGTGATGGGCAGCCCGGCTCGGGCTGGATCGTAATCGGCGAGATCGTGCACTTGCATGTGGCCGATGAGGTGCTGCTGCCCGACCATAAGATCGACATCCGGGCGCTGCAACCCGTGGGTCGCCTATCCGGTTATAGTTATGCGCGCATCAACGAGATTTTCGAAATGGAGCGGCTGCCCCCACAGATACCCACGAGGAAACTATGAACATTGATTTCTTTTTCGAATGGCTGAACAGGAATCCGCTCAACCCCGTGCTGGCGGTTTCCGGGGGCGCCTTGCTGGCCTATCTCGTGGCCCGCTTTTTTGTTGCCCGCGGTCTTATTTACTTGACTACGCGGACGCGTAACCAATGGGACGACATCCTGGTCAAGCACCTTCGTCCATACCGGCTGGCTACGTTGGCTCCGTTGCTCATCTTGTACTACTTCTCATATTTATGGCCCGACTCAGAAATGATTCTGAGCAAAGGATCTCTATTCTTAATCCTTTGGTTGTCGGTATTCACCGTCAATTCGCTGCTCAACGCGATCAATCTGATCTACGAAAGCCGCACTACGTATTCCGGTGTCGCCATCCAGGGTTATCTGGATCTGGTCAAGATCCTATTCATTGCCGTCGGGATCATCCTCAGCGTATCTTTATTCACTGACGAATCACCTGTGCTGCTGCTAAGCGGACTGGGAGCGCTGACTGCGGTCTTATTGCTGGTCTTCCAGGACACAATCCTTTCGTTGGTAGCCAGCGTGCAGATCGCGGCCAACGACCTGGTCAAGGAAGGCGATTGGATCGAAGTGCCTAGCTTCAACGCCGATGGGGACGTAACCAATATGTCGTTACACAACATCAAGATCCAAAACTTCGACAAGACCTTTACGGTGATCCCCACACACAAATTGATGGAGGTTTCCTACAAAAACTGGCGCGGCATGAGCCAAGCCGGAGGAAGGCGTATCAAGCGCTCGCTTTATATCGACATTCAGACTATTCGCTTCGGGGGCCTAGAAGTCCTAGAACATCTGAAGAAAATCGAATTGCTGCAGGATTACATAGCCCAACGCAGTTGGAGCCCGGAAAGCGCGGAAACGAGCGGACTGCCCCGTTCCACCAATGTAGGCGCCTTCATGGCCTACATCGAGGCGTACCTCAACAACCGGCCGGATGTGCGCAAGGATCTGACGATCATGGTGCGCCAACTGGACCCGGGGCCGACGGGCCTGCCCTTAGAGATCTACATATTTACAAACACCACGGTCTGGGAGCAGTACGAAGCCATTCAGGCTAGCATCTTCGACCATCTGCTGGCTGTTATCCCTGAATTCGGCCTGCGCGTATTCCAAGAGCCAACCGGCAGGGATTTCGCGGCGTTAACCGCTCGCGGCGAATTGGGGACGGGTTTGTAAGACCCTCACCCCCGCATGCCTCTGTTACAATACCGAAAACATGGCCGGACTTACCCAGACTGCCCTTGCGGATCTGTTGCGCCGCACGCAATCCGCGCACCACGAGCATCAAGTCAACGACTTGGGCGGAAAATACAATGAGGAGTGGGCGCAATGGTATGCTGAATTCCTTATCGATAATGGCATCGCGGACTTCTTAGCAAGTCCACCCAAACATGCCAATCTGGCTGGCTTCCTAGACCAAGGCTACCGGGCTTTTGAGGCCGGCGGGCTCCCCGGTGATTGGGCAGATTTCATTGCCGGCCAACTCCTTGAGCACCACGACCTTATCTTCCCCCCTCCCACCACACCCGAAAAGGACACAGATGGCGACCAAAGCGAAGAAGGCCAAAGCGAAGAAGACAGCCAAAGCCAAGAAGACGATCAAAGCGAAAGCCAAACCCCTTAAGAAAACCAGCAGCTCTGACCCGGCCAAGTCCGGCAAGAAAGCGGCCAAGCCGGCGAAGGCCACGGCGGCGAACCTGGGCTCTGTTCCGCGTTGGGACTTGAGCAACGTATATCCGGGCCTGGATAGCGACCAATTCGAGGCCGCGGTCCAAGACCTGCAAATGCAGCTGCAAGAGATCGATTCCTTCATGCAGCGCCATCAGGTGGAAAAGAGAGAAGGCGGCCCGGCGCAAAGCGACTTAGAAGAACTGGCCCGGGTGATGGCCGAATTGCTGGACAAACGCAACGCCTTGCTGCGTTTATACAACACGATGGGCGCCTACCTGGCCTCTTTCACAAGCACAGACTCCTTCAATCAAGAAGCCCGCCGCATCGAATCTGAGCTGGAAATGCATGGGGTGCGCATCCGCAAACAGGATGTGGCCTTTCGCGGCTGGGTAAGCGGTCTGGGGAGCCGTTTGCCGGACCTGGTGAACCGGCCGGGCACATTGGCGAAGCATGCCTTTTATCTAAAAGAGACCCACGAGCAAAGCCAATACCTGATGAGCCAGGCCGAGGAAGACCTGGCCGCTGAGCTTACCCTCAGCGGCGCCAACGCGTGGACGAAACTGCAGAACACGACAACCTCGCAACTGGGCGTGGACTTCGTGCTGGAAGGGAAGAAGCAAAGGCTGCCCATGCCCGCCTTGATCAATTTGCGCAACCACCCCGACGCAGAGACCCGCAAACGCGGGTATGAGACCGAAATGGCAGCCTGGGAAGCCAACAAAGAACCTTACGCTGCGGCGCTCAACGGCGTGAAGGGCGAAGTGAACACTTTGGACAAGCGCCGCGGCCGAAAGGACGCCCTGCACGCCTCCGTCGACACCGCCCGCATTGACCGCCAGACCCTGGATGCCATGATGGATGCAATGCGCGACGCCTTTCCCATGTTCCGCCGCTACTATCGCGCCAAGGCCAAGAAACTGGGCAAGAAGCAGCTCCCCTGGTATGACCTGTTTGCTCCCATGGGTAAAACTGATACGGTGTACACCTTTGAGCAATCCCGAGACTTCATCCTTGAGCAGTTCGCCACCTTCTCCGACGACCTCCACGGGTTAGCCAAGCGGGCGTTCGACAGCCGCTGGATCGACGCTGAAATGCGCGAAGGCAAAAGTGGCGGCGCCTTCTGCATGAGCGTGCCAGGAGTGGATGAGTCCCGCATTCTGGCAAACTACAACGGCTCGCTGGAGCAGCTCGGCACCCTGGCCCACGAACTGGGCCACGCCTTTCACAACGAATGCCTGGTGGGCAAGACCGAGTTGCAGACCATCACTCCCATGACCCTGGCAGAGACCGCCTCCATCATGTGCGAAACCATTGTCACCGAGGCCTCGCTCAAGCTAGCCAAGACCAAGGCTGAAGAACTGGCCATCCTGGAAAACGACCTGCAGAATTCCTCTCAGGTGATCGTAGATATCACCTCTCGGTTCATTTTTGAGAAGGAGATCTTCGAGCGGCGCGCGAAGGCCGAGCTATCTGCCGACGAGATGAGCGCCGTCATGGTAGACGCCCAGAAGCAGACTTACGGGGATGGACTGGACCCGCAATACCTGCACAAGTACATGTGGACCTGGAAGCCTCATTATTACTACTCAGGGTTTTCCTTCTACAATTATCCTTATGCATTCGGATTGTTATTCGGTACTGGGTTGTATGCCATTTACCAGCAACGCGGCAAGGACTTCGTCGCCGATTACCGCAATCTGCTGGCCAGCACTGGGGAGGCGGATGCGGCCACCCTGGCCGCCCGCTTCGACATTGACATCCGCCAGAGGAAATTCTGGGAGAACAGCCTAAACGTGGTGGGACAACGGGTAGGCCGCTACGAGCAACTGTAATCTCATGTGACAGAATAAAGACCCCAGCATGGTCTGGGGTCTTTATTCTATCCAGGGAAAGCGGTGCCGGGAGAGGGCCGATATTGGTTACGGGGTCGGTGTCCGCGTAGGCGTGGGAGTTGGCGTAACCGTTACGGTGCCTAGTTTGATCATCTTCATCAGAATGGTGGGCTGGGTCCACGCCAGGCCATAGCGGGTGTAATAGCGCACCACGCACCACAGGCGGCCCTTGGGCAGGCCAGGAACGGCCTCCCAGTGGGTCACGCATTTTCTCCATCCACCAGCAGGTTCAGCGTAATACCAAATGCTCATGTTGTTCGTTTTATTCGCCCATCTATCGTATTGGGTATCGTCCAGATTGAAGTACACGCGCACCAGCCCATAGACCCATTCAAAGGGATCGCCATCCACTTTATATACGCGGAAATCCAAAATGCGCTGGGTGAACTTATGCCAAGACATGGTGCGTTCATCGGGGAACTCCTCCGACTTCAGCACTAAAGTCCCCCTATACTGGGAGTCATCAATGAAGATCCCGCCATTGCCTATAAAAACGTCGTAGTCCTTGTTAAAATCCAGCTTCACTTCCTTGCGTTGAACTTGTTGGAAAGCCGAGGCCGGAAGCACACCAGCCCAAAGGACCATGAGCGGAAGCATGAAAAGCGCAATTCTGAAAACGAGTTTACGTTTTCCCATGATTACGGACAGTCTGGTCGCAGAATAGTGCTGCTTGACGTCGATGATAACGGGTAGGTGCTTGCCCCGAGGATAGATGTGACCATGGGCATGGATAATGGAAACTGATATACGACATTAATGCTTAATATGTTACCCGCACAATACTCGGCTGGTGGCGTCGATGCGCAGGCGAAAGACGCGCCGTTTACGGCGCAATTAACACTCACATCGATACTCTCCAGGTCAACCGGAGTTGAGGAGCTATCCCTAACAGTATTCTCTATGTCCCAATATTCCCCGATTGAACCGATCAGGGCGCCTTGCTCTGCTGCATCACGGACGGATATGTACGAAAAAAACAAGCGGCCCAGATCTACGGTGACGGCCAACAACAGCATCAGTACGGTGAATGTCATAGCCAGCTCCACCAGGCTCTGACCCGTTTCCCGACTTTCCTTTGTGGCTGAAGGCTTTGATAGGACCATCATATCTACTTGTTCATGCTAATGCTGCCCTAACGGCATCTCAAGGCCAGTACGGTAGGCAGGATAAGCGTGACTTCCAAAAGGCCATGCCTTCCGGGGGAAGAAGTCCATTTTCCTCGAAGGGTATGGATCAGTCACGTCCCGCAGTTCACCCTTGCGAATTATAACGGATGGGACGTTTATGGTCTCTCCCCCAATATCACTAAATTTATTCCTTCCTTACGGGAATGGTTTGCCTATATAAGCGGTTGATCGCCTTGACCACCAGAAACATGGCAAAAACGATCACCAGGAAGTTGATGAGAACTGTGGCCAATTGCCCGTAATTGAGGGTTACCGCACCAGCTTCTTGGGCGGCGAGGAGGGTGGCATAAGGCGGCGGAACAGAACCTGCCTTGAGCACCAAGAACAAGTCGGCGAAGTTGGCGCCGCCCAGAATGAGGCCTATGGGTGGCATCAGGATGCCGCTCACCAGGGTATTGACGACTGCAGTGAAGGCGGAGCCGATGATCAGGCCAATCGCCAGGTCAATGGCGGAGCCACGGGTGGCGAAGGTGCGGAATTCGTTTACAAGCCAATCTCCTTGGGGCAAGTTAAGGTGAAAGTCGCTTAATTCGCCTTTCCAGGAAGGGTGAAAAGTACCCGGAATAGCGTTGCCGGAGGTCTGGCAACATCCAATCGTTACCGGTCACTAGGTGCCGGCAGATGGGCGAGCCGCACAGGCATTCAAAGGCGTCGTTGGGGTCGCCGTCGCACATGGCGTAATCGATGGTCACTTCCTCGCCCGGCTGAATGTCGCGCATGGCGACGATGGCGATCTGGCCATCCAAGCCCGCGTTCGGGTCGCAGGAATGATTGACAAAGTCGCCTGGCCCCGGTTTGCTAGATACCAGGTAAAGGTCTTCCTCCGCCTGGGCGCTCTGGCGCTTTTGGTGATCCCCCAGAGTTTCGTAGTGCGCACGGTCAACTACGTCCCCACCCCACAGCGCCACCAATTCCCCCTTCATGATTGGCTGGCGCGCAAAGATGCCGCGTCCTTCGATGGTTTTATGTGTGCGGATCTCTAGTTTCGGGGAAAGGTAAGAGTTTGGCCCATCAATGCGGTAGTCTTCAGTCATGCTTCTGCAGCACCGCGATCAAGCGGCACAAGGCCTCCGTGTCAGCGAACGCCTGATTTATATCATAGTCGCCATACTTAGCCACTTTCTCAAAGACACCGCTGAGCTTCGCCAATAGAATGAGCTGTTAAGGCCAGAAGACCGTTCGCGGGCCGAATCCTTGATGACCGTGCGTTAGCCCTTTCTTTGACATGCATCTCGATCTCGTTATTAGGCATGAGGTCAATAGCTAATTCATTGCATATCCGAAATGATCCTATCCTGCAAGCAGTCCACCTGCTGGTCGACAACCTGTGCCGCAAGGCCAAGGTCCTTGCGGAAATTCGCCTGGAATCAAATGAACCCCCGGCGGCGGGACGCGGAAGGAAGCCCCACGATTTTGGAGGAATAGGTTGTCGCCGCGCTCAATCATCAGCGAATGACCGCCGAGCTAATGATCCCGGTGCCCCCCGATGAACAATTATCCACTCAGCCACTGGCGCAAATTGCAATTCAGTTTGGATCGTGGAGACAATGAGACCGATGATTGATCCGATTCAGATACCAGGGGCGTTAAAGCAAATGGTCCAGGAGGTCTATCATCTGCCTATCCCCGCCGGCAGGCGGTACCCAGTCCACTTGCACCACATCCACCTTCTGTTCCTCGAGGCTTTCCGCAAATTGGGCTAGCCCGATGTTTATGGCAACGATCGGCTTCTGTAATAGGTCATGGATTCCAGATGGCATAGATGCTCCTTGATTACTCAAATAATTCGCAGCAGAAGAAAGCGGCCGTTGCATTGCTGGGGAAAACTAGCACGCCCGCCTCCTTCAACATCCTGGTTTGCTGGTGCACATCCTGACGATCACCCTCCGTTCCGCAGATGGAAGCGACCACAGTCAAAATCCCGCCACGTTTTTTCACGCTTAGCCTGGCCTCGAGGATGGCATCCAGTAGGTCGCCAACCGGATCCATGGAGGCGTTGTACCCGAGGATAAAGTCTAGCAAAAGAACGGCGGTCTGGGGGTCCTGTGCCTCGGCCAGGATGCGTTGCCTTCGAAGCGTTCCATCGATCATCGGATGCGGCCTGCCAATGGTATATTCGTCCGCCCCCATATCGATGAGCTTATGCGCCTTAATGGGAACTCCCTCTTTGACTTTGTTCGCGGGATCCAAAGGTGCGTTCGAGTATGCAAGCAACGAGGCTTCACGGAAGATCTGTTGGGATTGGTAGCAAAAGGTGCCTCCGGCGAAGAGGCCGCGCACGAACTTTTGTTCGGAAGACCAAGACGCCCTCTCCCGTTTCACAAGGTCAAGCTCTTGCGCGGTGAAGGCGGCGCCTAGAATTGGCGGTTCTCCACCAGCGAGTTTGACGGCAAGATGGGCGGCCTCATCAAGGGTGGACGCACGATGAAGATTCGATTTGCCCTTTCCCGCTTCAGCGCGGGCGCCCAAGAAACACCCGACCACCGGCTTTCCGCAGTCTTCGAACCGCTTGGTGAGCCGGGCGAGCGTCTTCTCACCGGGAGGTTTTGAGATTACTGCTATGACTCTGGTGGTCTCATCCACCTCCAGCGCCTCCAGCGCAGCAAAGGTCGTCAGACCGCCAATCTGATCGGAAAGGTCTCGCCCACCGGTGCCAAAAGCATGCGAGATTCCGGAACCGGCATTATGCACCTGGGTGGTGAATTCCTGTAATCCTGTTCCTGCGGAACCAATAGCCCCAATTGGGCCTCTGCGCACGGCATTGGCGAAGCCAAGACCCACCCCGCCAATCAGACTGGTGCCGCAATCCGGCCCCATCACCAGCAGGTTTTTTTCGGCTGCCGTGCCCTTTAAGCTCAACTCATCCTCTACCGAAACGTGGTCGCTGAACAGGAAGACATTGAGGCCAGCCTCCAGGGCTTTGCGTGCTTCGCGAGCCGCGTATTCGCCCGGCACGGAAATCACGGCCAGACTTGCATTTTTCCTTTGGACCAGACCGTCTTCAAGACTATGGGGATTTGATGTTGCCGCAGCCTGCACACCTCCCTGCAAGTACACATCCAATTCTGCGAGGACATCGTGGGCGGCCTTGGTTGTGGTTGAAACTACGGCTATGATCAGGTCATTCGGCTGGGCAGCGTCAATCTTGGCATCCTGAACCCCGATGTCGGCTAGCAACTTCTTGTTGCTCTCGCTGCCCATCAGCACCGCATTTTGTTGCACACCGGGATGATCAGAGATGCGCTTACTGACCCCCATTAAGAAGACGGAGTCGAAATATTGGTTCTTGCGGATAACAAAATCAAATGGCATGTTTTTTTCCTTCTGCTGCGCTGTATTTTGTTCCGAAGGCGATCACGGCCTTCTTGAAGCAATCCATTGGGGCTCTGAGAAGGCCAGCCCCGATCTTGGGGTACCCCGGGAACCTATGGGCAATGGCTGTGTCAATGATCGGTGTGATATTCGTCTGCACAACCAGGCGGATATCGATGCCAATTGAGGTGCCCACGAATCCAAGGGCAGGCATGCGGTAGGTGGGGTGGACCGCAGCGGTGATCTTCTTCATTTCACGCGAATAGTTCAATGCCTCCTCGGGCGTGCCTCCTACCAGGCTTAGGATTCCCGGGGCGCCTCCCAGCACAAACCCGCCCCACCCCACAGTTTCAGTGATCGCCGAGTCGCCCATATCCAAGCCGGCATCGCCTGCGGAATATCCGGGCAAAAGGAGACCTTCGACCGCAGGAGCAGGCGCCGTGAACCACTCATCCCCAAGGCCGCTGACGCGGATGCCGAACTCGACACCGTTACGGCACATGGCGGTGACAATGGTGCTGTATTCGATATCGCGCGCTGGGTCGGCGATCGCCTTTCCAGCGGCCATGGCCAAACCCAGGAAGATCAACTCGTGATTGGTAACATACTTCAGGGTGCCAATGACCGGTCCTTTATCGGCGAATTCGGTCTGAGCAATTGCAACCGCCATGGCATTGGCAAAGAGGCTGGAAGAGGCACTGTGGCGATTATGAAGTTCGTCGCCCATTTGCAGAGCCTTGGTGATGATAGGTTTCAGATCCAGCCCGCCAATGGTTTGTAAGGCCTTCCTAAAGGTCGGCGCCCATACATCCCGCCACATCCGTAAGCCCTGCACGGCTTGGTCACTGAAATCGCCGAATTGCTGGTTTCCTTCGACTTGGCGGCAAAAGGCGCGGTTGCCGAATGCTTTGTTCTCCACCACCCAGACCGGGGCGGATGGTGAAATCGTCCCGGCCATTGGGCCTACGGTCTGATGATCGTGATTGGGCTCAAGTTCGATCTCACCTTTATCCAGCAGATTCCTAGCCTCATCGGGGGTTTTGGCCCAGCCTTCGTAGATCGTCATGCCGATAATAGCGCCTTGCTGGGCCCCGCACATACGTTCCCATTCAATGGGGGGTCCGGCATGAGTGATCAACCGATCCTTCATTCCAGGGATGACTTCCCGGGCTGGGGCCACATCCACCAAGACAGGCTCTCCGGCAATCATTCGGCCTGTCGCCTCTTCGTTGGCCTTCTGGATCTTTTGTTTGATGTCCATCGTGTTCCTTTCCTACTTTGCCACTTTCACCCGTTTGGGTAAGGGGAGTGGATGAGCAAGTCGGTAACTGACTAACAATCCCGTCAATAGGCCGGTCAACACATCCCAGCCGGTGGAATGCCCGACCCGGGTCAACTGCTGTACCGATGGTTGCATTCTTGCCTGGTCGACCCCGCAGAGAAGCCCGTGGACAATTTCATGTAAGGGTGCGAGGCCGTGGCCCTCAGAGAGATCCTTCAATAAAGTGAAGCTGATCAGATTAGTGCGAGTTCGAAAGGAATCGATGGAGATCTCCAGGTTGGCAAGGCTTACATCCGGGTAAGCGTCCCTGAGGCTATTGATGGCAAACAGAAGGCCACCTAAGAAGTCATCACCTGAGGGGGTGAGGCCTGCGCCCAACCCGATGAGCCCGTTAGCGTACAGAGCATTCTTAGATGATTGGCCCCCAGCGCAGATACGCATCAGGCCCAACACCAGGGGTTGGGCCTGGCGTATGATTGGATCAGTGGGGGAAAGGAGGAGGTCCATAGAGTCTTTTCGAGAATAGGACAAAATGGTAGGAATGAAAATCCCGAATCCCTTGACCTCTGTAAGGTCTAGCCCCCGGAGGAATGAGTGAATCCGATGCGGAAGGCCCGAGGCTTCCAGGATGTGAATTGGCTCAATAGCGGGCTCTTGCCAGATCCTCGCACTTTGAAAATCCAATTCGAAACACGGCTCAATAGTCAACTGATGGTTACCGACCTGGAACGTCGATCCCGCTGCAGGCCTAGGAAGCAGCGCAGTGACGGCGGCTCGGCGATGCATTGGAAATCCCGCATTCGTGATCCAGAAAAGATCGCCGGTCTCAGTGAGCAGATAGAGCGCCTGCGAGAATGCAGCTAGCACTTTCCCGTGGGTACCCGGAATCACACATTCACCGGCGACTAGGCCCAATTGCGTGATGCTTGCTGG
>Ga0209431_10001384_pt1 | contig 20058 bp, 18 predicted proteins | sample RifCSP13_3_FD_184021 | JGI IMG/M metagenome (GOLD analysis project Ga0209431, IMG submission 184021) | Soil microbial communities from Rifle, Colorado - Rifle CSP2_sed 13_3 (SPAdes) (version 2) | ecosystem: Environmental > Terrestrial > Deep subsurface > Rock core/Sediment | place: Rifle...
CTAAGACACGCTGAGCTTGCTTCTCAAAAGATTAGGGAGGAGGCGAGGGAAACAATCAGACTTGAAACCGCTAAGGCAAAACAAGAGATTCAATCTGAAGCGGTCTCATTGGCAATAGGGCTGGCTGAAGGAATACTCAAACAAAATCTGATTGAATCTGATGAAGGGCGTTTTATTGACGACTTTGTAAAAAGGGTAGACGAAGAGAAATGGCGTCAATCGCAACACTGAGGGATTTAACAGAAGCACTTCTTCAGGCTTCAAAAGAGGAAGGAAAGCTAGATAATGTCGCATCGGACCTTGAAGGGTTCCTCAAACTTCTTTCATCTCAAGATGAAGTAAGAAATATTCTAGGATGCTCTGTTTATGATATTAATGTGAGAAAAGAAATAGTCAGCGGGATTGGTGAAAAGGTTGGGTTTGATAAACTCACAATAAATTTCCTTAACTTAGTGATCGAGCTTGGCAAATTTAAGGCTCTAGTAAAATCCGAAGCACCGTTTATGCAAAAGATTAGAAAAGCCTCCGGAAGGGTGAAGGCAGAGGTCACAGTAGCTGTAAATCCTTCACAGGAGAACCTAGATAGAATAAAAGAAAGACTGAATAAGCTTATGGAAAAAGACGTTGAAATAACAGTTAAAGTTGATCCTTCGATCCTAGGTGGAGTTATAGCAAAGGTTGAGGATAAGGTATTTGATGGAAGTATTAAAACCCAACTGGAGAGAATAAGGCGTATTCTCTCTGTAGCCTGAAAACTTTTCAGCCACAGAGAAGAGAAAAGAAAAAAGATTTATTTTTTAAATTTTCTCCGTGTCCTCTGTGGCTAAGTGACTACAGAACTTTTAAGAAGGAGCTATAGAACAAGATGGAAGAAATTAAGATAGAAGAAATTGGTGAAATTCTAAAGGGTAGAATCAAGGGATACGAGCGTGAAATTGTAACTTCTGAAGTAGGAACAGTAACCTCAGTAGGCGATGGCATAGCGCGCGCATACGGCCTGAGCGAAGCTATGGCGGGAGAGCTTGTCGAATTTAAGGGTGGAATCATGGGGCTTGTTTTAAACCTCGAGGAAGACAACGTCGGTATCGCCATATTCGGGGAAGATAAACATGTCGAGGAAGGCGATATGGTAAAGCGCACAGGACGAATCGCTGAGGTCCCAGTTGGTGATGATATGAAAGGAAGGGTTGTAAATGCGCTTGGACAGCCGATTGACGGCAAGGGGCAGATTGAGGCAAAGGAATACAGACAAATTGAGATAAAGGCCCCGGGCGTTGTCCATCGTCAACCTGTTCGTGAGCCGCTCCAGACAGGGATTAAAGCGATAGATGCAATGATTCCCATAGGAAGGGGCCAGAGAGAGTTAATACTAGGAGACCGCCAAACTGGAAAAACCGCAATCGTGGTTGATACTATTATCAATCAGAGGGGACAGGACATCTACTGTATCTACGTCGCAATAGGTCAGAAACAGTCAACCGTTGCTCAGGTTGTAGACAAATTAAGGGAGTTTGGAGCTATGGAATATACAACTATTGTTGCTGCTACTGCAAGCGAGCCTGCACCATTTCAATTCATCGCTCCTTATGCTGGATGCACGCTTGGTGAATACTTCCGCGATACCGGAAGACATGCACTCGTGATTTACGATGATCTTACAAAGCACGCTTGGGCATATCGTCAGCTTTCGCTTTTGCTGCGGCGTCCACCCGGACGTGAGGCTTATCCTGGAGATGTTTTCTATCTCCACTCAAGGCTTCTTGAGCGTGCGGCAAAGATGAGGGATGAAGATAAAGCTGGCTCACTCACAGCGCTTCCTATAATCGAAACTCAGGCTGGCGACGTTTCCGCATACATTCCGACAAACGTCATCTCGATCACAGATGGGCAGATTTATCTTGAAAGTGACCTTTTCTATGCAGGCGTAAGGCCTGCTATTAACGTTGGACTTTCAGTTTCACGAGTCGGTGGCTCTGCTCAGATTCGTGTGATGAAGCGTGTTGCTGGAAGACTAAGGCTTGAGCTTGCTCAGTATAGAGAGGTTGAGGCCTTCTCACAGTTCGCAACGGATTTGGATAAAGTCACACAGGCTCAGCTTGCTCGTGGAAGCAGACTTGTCGAAGCAATGAAGCAGGACCAGTATCAGCCGCTTCCAGTGGAGAAGCAGGTGCTTCTTATCTATGCTGTTACAAATGGGTATGTGGACGGGTATCCGGTGGAGGCAGTTAAAAAATATGAAAAGGAGCTTTTTGTTTTCTTTGAGGCAAAGTACCAGAATCTTCTTGAAGAGATCGGAACAAAAAAGGATGTCACGGATGCTTTAGTCCAGAAGGTAAGAAAGGCTCTTGATGAGCTTAGGGAGAGATTGGGAGAATTGAAATAAATGTAGGGGCGGGTCTCGCACCCGCCCTATTCTTTTGGGCAACCGCAAGGGTTGCCCCTACTGGTTCGATGCATGATTCACAAGATAACGAGTCACGAATCACGATACACGATTCACGAATGGAGAACCCATGCCTAGTCTAAGACAAATCAGAAGGAAGATCGGTAGCGTGAAAGGCACGCAGAGAATAATGAAGGCAATGAAGCTTATTTCTGCTGTAAAGCTTCAGCGCGCTCAGGGTCTTCTTCAGGCCTTTCGCCCCTATTCAAATAATTTCGAGGAAGTTGCAAGGAGTCTGGCGACGAGATGCGACCCAAAGTGGCATCCACTTTTGAGACGCCCTGAGGAAAGAAAGAAACTCCATCTGGTATTTATGACATCAGACAGGGGTCTTTGTGGTAGCTTTAACAGCAATCTTATTAGAAAAATCCAGACCTATCTCGTGGTGGATGCTAAGGCCTACGAGCAGGTGACATTCACGTTTGTTGGAAGAAGGGGAAGGGATTACTTTGCAAGGGGTAAGACCCTGGCGACAAAAAGCTATATTGGCGTTAATGAGAGAAATTTCAGTGAAGTATCAGGTGAGATCGCATTCGCTTTGATCGAGGATTTCATAAAAGGTAAGTGTGATGAGGTTATTTTGATCTACAATTTTTTTAGATCTGCACTTTCTCAAATAATGACATTTGAAAAACTTCTCCCAATAGAGCCTAAGGATATATTCGATGATTCACAGACTGTGGATTACCTTTACGAGCCAGGGAGAGTAGAGGTTCTCAAATTTGTGCTTCCCAAATACATTGAGGTTCGCGTAGAAAGAGCAATCTTAGAATCAATAACAAGCGAACACGCAGCGCGAATGGCAGCTATGGAAAACGCTACAAGGAATGCAGATGATGTAATCAGAAAGCTTTCTCTTTTATTCAATAAGACAAGACAATCTCTTATAACAAAAGAGCTTATGGATATAGTAAATGGAACTGAGGCTTTAAGGAAAGGAGGTCTGGAATAAAATGGGAACAGATGTCGGAAATGGAAAGGTCGTACAAGTGATGGGGCCCGTTGTAGACCTTGAGTTTAAAGAGGGGGAACTACCACCAATATTTACAGCAATTAGAATCACGAACCCACTTATAAACGATAAAAAATGGAATCTTGTGCTCGAAGTTGCACAGCAGCTTGGTGGAAGGCGCGTTCGGTGCATCGCTATGGATTCAACCGATGGAATTAAAAGAGGAGAGGATGCGCTAGACACAGGTGAAGGAATCTCAATCCCTGTTGGGAAAGAGGCTCTAGGAAGACTGATGAACGTGGTGGGAGAACCAATTGATGAGTTCGGTCCGATAGAAGCCAAAGAGCGCTGGCCTATTCACCGCCCTGCACCTCAGTTTGTAGAGCAAAGCACAAAACTAGAGGTATTTGAAACTGGGATTAAAGTGGTTGACCTTCTTGCCCCTTTCCTTAAGGGTGGGAAAATCGGTCTCTTTGGTGGGGCAGGGGTTGGAAAGACCGTGCTCCTTATGGAGCTTATTCATAACGTGGCAAAGAAGCACGGTGGCGTTTCAGTCTTTGGCGGTGTTGGTGAAAGAACACGTGAGGGAAATGACCTCTGGCTTGAGATGAGAGAGTCCGGTGTTATCAAGAATACAGGTATGGTTTTTGGACAGATGAACGAACCCCCAGGAGCGAGGGCGCGAGTAGGGTTATCCGCTTTAACACTCGCAGAATACTTTAGAGACACAGAGGGACAGGATGTGCTTCTATTTATAGACAACATATTTAGATTTACTCAGGCGGGTTCTGAAGTGTCAGCGCTTCTTGGAAGAATTCCCTCTGCCGTAGGTTATCAGCCTACGCTTGCAACAGACCTTGGAGAGCTTCAGGAGAGAATCACATCAACCGTCAAGGGTTCAATCACTTCAGTTCAGGCAATCTACGTTCCAGCAGATGACCTAACAGACCCGGCGCCTGCAACAACATTTGCACACCTAGATGGAACTATAGTTCTTTCCCGTCAGCTTACAGAGCTCGGAATCTACCCCGCTGTTGACCCATTAGACTCAACCTCTAGAATCTTAGACCCCAGAATCGTCGGGGAAGAGCACTACAAGATCGCTCGTGAGATTCAAAGGGTGCTTCAACGTTACAAGCAGCTTCAGGAAATCATAGCGATTCTTGGTATGGATGAACTTTCGGAAGAAGACAAGCTTACGGTTGCAAGGGCAAGAAAGATTCAAAGGCTTCTTTCACAACCCTTCAGCGTAGCAGAGCAGTTCACTGGGACTCCTGGGAAATACGTACCGATTAAAGAGACCATTGTAGCATTTAAAGAAATCCTCTCAGGAAATATGGACGAAGTCCCTGAGCAGGCCTTTTACATGGTTGGAAATATAGAAGAGGTTTATGTCAAGGCCAGGCAGGTTATATCATGATAACGATTTCGTGAATCGTGAATCGTGAATCGTGAATCGAACCACGAAACCCGAATCACGAACCACGCCCAAGGAGAAATAGAAATTGGCGGATAAAATTTTGCTTGAAGTCGTAACACCTTCAATGCTAGCTGTAAAGGAAGAGGTAGATGAGGTTGTAGCACCTGGGGAGCTTGGAGAATTCGGGGTTCTCCCAGGACATGTTCTCTTTATAACGCTTCTTATGCCTGGGGAACTCAGATACACAAAGGGCGGTGTTGAAAGAAGGTATATCATATCTGGAGGTGTTGCGGAGGTTAGAGAAGATAAGGTAAGTATTCTCACAGATAATGTAGAGGATCCGGCGGGTATACATACGGAAGCTGCACGAAGGGAATTGGAAGCAATCCTGGAAGAACTTAAAAACTTTAGCGGACGCAAAAAAGAACTCGAAGAGCTATACCGAAGACTTAAAATCGCTCAGGTTCGCGCGAACGTAAAGGAATAACTGCCAACAAAATCTCACCAAATGTTTATTCTATCTGAATTAAAAGAGTCGATTGGAACCATCACCCTCAATAACCCAGCGAAGCGAAACACGCTCGTTAGAGAATTGATTGAGGAGTTAATCACAACGTTAGAGAACTTCCGCAAGGCATCAGCTAGGGTTGTTGTGCTACGTGCGCCCGGCGATTCCAAGGTATGGTCGTCTGGTCACGACGTCTCAGAGCTTCTTCAAGACCCTGATCCACTCTCGTTTTCGGACCCCTTAGGACGAGCTCTTCGTGCTGTTAGGATTTACCCCGCACCGGTTATCGCTATGGTTCACGGCTCTGTGTGGGGGGGAGCGACGGATCTGGTTCTGAGTTGCGATATAGCTATAGGGGACGAAACCAGTTCTTTTGCCATCACCCCTGTTAATCTCGGTCTGCCTTACAACACCACCGGCCTGACGCGGTTCATGAAGCGGCTTCCGCTCAATTTCGTTAAAGAAATGTTCTTCACGGCAGCGCCTATCAAGGCTGCAGATGCGGAAAAGTGGGGAATTCTTAATCATTTGGTGCCGGCATCTGAATTAGAAAAATTCACCTACGATATGGCGCACTTGATTGCCAGTAAGGCTCCACTAGCAGTCTCCGTAGTTAAAGAACAGCTTAATATTCTTGCCGACGCTGATCCCATAACACCGGCTATTTTCGAGCGTATTCAAGAGCTGCGCCAGAGAGTCTGTGAGAGCGTAGACTATGGGGAAGGTATAAGAGCTTTCTACGAAAAGCGAAAACCGATATTTACTGGTAAATAGTGCCCTTTTGAGGGAGCATGTATGTCAGAATTTGAGACAGTAGACACCTCTTTAAATTCAATGTATACGGAATAAAAGAAATTTTTACTGGCATTACTCTTGCAAAATATGTGGTTTATAATCAAATAAATTAAGATAAAGTCTCAGCTTAAGTAGCTAAATGAAAATCTAACACAAAAAAGATGGAAGGAGGGTAAATAGGGTTTCTATGCGCTTAGAAGATATAAAAAAGGTCGGTGTTGTTGGAGCGGGAACAATGGGCTCAGGAATAACTCAGGTTGTGGCTTCAAATGGCAGAGAGGTTGTTCTCCTGGATATTTCTGATTCCGCTGTTGAGCGTGGAATGAAAGCTATAGGTAACAGCTTGGGAAGGTTTGTAAAGAAGGGAGAAATAAGCGAGGAAGACAGCAATTCTATTTTATCCAGAATTAAGACGACTACAAAATTTGAGGATCTACGTGATGTTGATTTGGTCATAGAGGCTATATTTGAAGATATGAATGTGAAAAAAGAGACTTTCAAAAAGTTAGATGCATCCACTCGTCCTGATGTGATTCTTGCCACAAATACCTCTTCGCTTCCTATTATAGAAATCGCTGTAAATACAAAAAGACCCGATAAGGTCGTAGGGATGCACTTCTTTAATCCTGTCCCTATTATGAAGCTTGTAGAGATAATAAAAACTATTGCAACATCGGATGAATCCGTCGAGTTTGCTTATGACTTTGCCAAGGCCCTTGGTAAAGAGCCGGTTAAAACCAAGGATGTCCCTGGATTTATCGTAAACCGGGTTCTCATGCCCATGCTCAATGAAGCCGTGTTTGCTCTTGAAGAGGGTGTGGGAACTGCTGAAGATATTGATAAAGCGATGAAACTTGGAACGAATCAGCCAATCGGCCCTCTTGCACTTATAGACCTCGTAGGATTGGATGTAACTCTCAATGTAATAGACGTTCTCTATCGCGAGTTTCAGGACCCAAAATTCCGTGCTGCTCCGCTTCTCCGTCAGATGGTTCGCGCTGGATGGTTGGGAAGAAAAACGGGAAGGGGATTTTATAAATACTAATACAAATGGAGGTATTTAAAATGGAAGATAAAAAACCTGTCAATCCTTTTTCATTTTACTCTGATTTTATGAAGAGCACTTGGGATTATCTTATAGACTCTTATCAGCGCTCGGTTTTGTTTTGGGATGTCATGCGCAAGAGAGGAAACACCTTTCTTGAGCACTACGAAAAAGGCAAGCCCCCTGTTCTGCGCTTTAAATACGAGATTCTCCTTGATGGGCGTGACTTGGAGCGTCCCTGCAACTACGTCCTGTTACGGATCCCGCCTGAGAAAGGTGTAAAGATTGACCCAAAAAAACGCCCCTTTGTGGTTGTTGATCCGCGGGCCGGACATGGGCCTGGAATAGGTGGTTTTAAATACGATTCACAGGTTGGGGTTGCGATGCGTGCTGGACATCCTGTTTATTTTATATCCTTTTTCCCGGATCCTGTTCCCGGTCAGACCCTTGGGGACATCGGCTATGCCGAAGTATTATTCATTGAAGAGGTTGCAAAACGCCATCCAAATTCGGAAGGGAAGCCATGCGTGGTGGGGAATTGTCAGGCCGGATGGGCGGTTGCAGCCTTGGCTGCTTTGCGTCCAGACGTTGTAGGGCTTATTATTCTCAACGGTGCTCCCCTGTCTTACTGGGCTGGGGAGGACAACAAGAATCCAATGCGCTATTTGGGCGGGTTTCTGGGCGGTTCCTGGATGACCTCACTGGCATGCGATCTCGGCAATGGCCTTTTTGACGGCGCGCACATCGTTACGAACTTTGAAAGATTGAATCCTGCAAATACTTATTGGAGCAAGCAGTACAACCTCTATGCCAACATTGACACCGAGGAACCGAGGTATCTCGATTTTGAGAAATGGTGGGGTGGGTACTTCCTAATGACGGAGGATGAAATTGAGCACATAGTCAATGACCTTTTTATCGGCAATAAATTAGGGAAAGGTGCTATAGAATCTAAAAGTGGGGCTCATGTTGATCTCAAAAATATTCAATCGCCTGTGGTGATATTTGCTTCACACGCAGACGATATAACCCCTCCCCAGCAGGCGCTAAACTGGATAGTTGACGTTTACGGCCACGAGGATGCGATAGTAGAAAATGGACATGTTATTGTCTATTTGTTGCACGAAGACATAGGACATCTTGGAATTTTTGTCTCAGGTAGGGTTGCAAAGAAAGAGCATACTGAACTTGTTAATGTTATGGAAATGATTGACAGACTCCCGCCGGGTCTGTACGAAATGGTGATTGAGCGCAAGCCAGATGCCCACAGGTATGGAGAGCTTGAAGAGGGAGAGTACACGGTACGCTTCGAGACTCGCAAGGTGAAAGATATCCTTGCCTTGGACGAAAGCCGTGAGGACGAAGCGCTGTTCAGTACCATAGACCAGGTCTCTAAAATTAATAACCTTCTTTATAAGACATTCATTAGCCCCTACGTTAAAGCCATGTCAACAGAAACATCGGCCACTTTTTTGAAACTTCTACACCCGCTCCGAATGCAGCACTACCTTTTCTCAGATCTAAATCCCTTTATGGCTTCCATTGCCACTATGGCAAACTGGGTCAGAAGCAAAAGAAAGCCAATGCCCAACGATAATCGCTTTCTTGCCCTCGAGAAAGAAATTTCTCAATGTATAGAAGAAACTTTGAACGCCTATAGGGATATTCGCGATAATTCTACTCGTAATTTTGTCAGTGCATTATATGGTCCGTTTGGTCTGGGAGCGATATTTCCTCCGGAACAACCTGAGAAAATTGAGACTAAGGAAGGTATAAAAACACAGTTAGAGGCGAAAAAAGCACAAATGGAAAACAGATTCGAGGAGGGTGGATTTGTAGAAGCCGTGGTGCGAATGCTAATTGCTGGAATCAAGAAGAAGGGAGCGGCAGAGCGCCGTTCATTCCTTATCGCGGAGAAATTACGTAAACAGAACGGCGACCTACGTTGGCCCACCCGCTCCGAATTTAAGAAGTTAGTCCGGGAACAGACCCTGATATTGAGTATGGATCCGGAAAGGGCAATACAGGCTCTTCCCAAGCTCCTGCCGACAAAGGAGGAGCGTATCAAGGCGGTTGCCCTGGTAGGCAAGATTCTAATGGTAGAGCCTGAGTTGGCTGATCCTAAATCACAGCTTGCCAAGAGAGTCAAGGAAATTCTCGGCGTGGAGCTTACTTTTCCCAAAGGGGCTTAGAGTCAATTGATAAGGAGGGGTTCTATGACAAGTGATAATAGTGATAATTTAGAAAATCACACCTTTGAAGAAATCCAGATAGGTAACTCGGCAAGCCTGACCCGCACCCTGACTAAAAAAGATATTCAGCTTTTTGCAGTGATGTCAGGGGACGTGAACCCTACCCATCTTGACGAGGAATTTACCAATAAATTCTTGGCTGGTGGTTTAGCCGGTCACAGTATGTGGAGTGGTTCTATAGTGTCGGCGATCCTCGGGACAGAGTTGCCCGGACCGGGAACCATTTATCTATCACAAGATTTGCGTTTTCTGAGGACAATTAATTTGAACGATACTGTCACTGTCAACGTAACAGTTCGTGAAAAGCGCCCTAACAAAAAGAGCGTGATATTTGATTGCTCCTGCATCAACCAGCGCGGTGAGACCGTTATGACCGGAACTGCCGAAGTTATCGCTCCTTCTGAAAAGATAGTAATACCCCGACCCCTGAGACCCGAGATCTCTTTACAAATGCACGACAAATACGCCCGATTGATTGAGCGTTGTAGCAAGTTTCCGCCCATAGTTACCGCGGTTGCCCATCCCTGCGATGAGTCATCATTAACAGCAGTGTTAGACGCGGTAAAGACCGGCATAATTGAAGCGATACTCGTGGGCCCTGCGCAAAAAATCAAAGCTGTTGCAGAAGGTCTGGGTTTTGATATATCCCCATACCTCATTGTGGATGCCCCTCATAGTCATGGGGCGGCGGCCAAGGCCGTTGAGCTGATACGAGAGGGCAAAGCCGAAGTCTTAATGAAAGGCAGTTTGCATACCGATGAACTCATGCGCGAGGTCGTGCGGAGTGATACAGGATTGAGGACCAAGCGGAGAATCACTCACGCCTTCATCATGGATGTCCCAACCTACCACAAGCCATTGATCATCACAGATGCCGCAGTTAACATCTATCCGGAGTTAGATGAAAAGGTTGATATCTGCCAAAATGCTATAGACCTTGCCCATGTTCTTGGAATCGAGTGTCCAAAGGTTGCTATCCTCTCCGCTGTAGAAACGGTGAATCCCAAAATCAAATCTACTATCGAGGCTGCCGCTCTCTGTAAGATGGCAGAACGCGGCCAAATTACGGGCGCCTTGCTGGATGGCCCGTTAGCCTTTGACAACGCTATCAGCAAGATGGCAGCCCAAATAAAGAAGATCGAATCGTCAGTAGCTGGAGATGCCGATATTATTCTTGTTCCAGATTTGGAGTCAGGCAATATCCTTGCAAAGCAACTCACCTTCATGGCAAACGCAGACGCCGCGGGAATAGTGCTTGGGGCGCGAGTTCCCATCGTACTGACCAGCCGTGCCGATAGCGGGCGTGCTCGCATAGCATCCTGTGCCATAGCGGCCCTCATTGCGGATGCGCGACACAGGGCTAACCTAAAGTCTGAGGTGTGACGGGGTGCTCACATGAAGAATCTAATCTTAATTCTCAATGCCGGATCATCAAGCCTTAAATTTTCTGTGTTTTCCCTGGATAGTGGGGCGGACCTCGGTGTATTCCTAAAGGGACAGATTGAGGGAATAGGAACAGAACCTCGTTTTATTGTGAAGGACAGTGATGGCGCGACAATAGCAGAAGAACACTGGTCTGCGGCGGAAGTATCAAATCAGGCGGATTCTTTGGAAAGGCTTGCTGGCTGGCTGAGAACCAATCGTCCCGGATATCCACTGGCAGCCGTTGGTCACCGTGTGGTGCACGGCGGGCCTGATTTCGCCTCTCCGGCTGTCGTTAATGACGAAGTTATGGCCAAGCTGGAATCCTTTGTTCCCCTCGCGCCTCTCCATCAACCGCATAACCTTGCCGCAATCCGCGCCGTAACACGTTATAATCCCAGGCTTCCACAAGTCGCCTGTTTTGACACCTCTTTTCACCGCACTCAGCCTAAGGTGGCGGAGCTTTTCGGGCTTCCATATGAGTATTATGATAAGGGAATACGTCGTTACGGCTTTCACGGTCTCTCATACGAGTATATATCTAAAAGACTTAAAACCATATCTCCCCGAATAGCTTCAGGTCGAGCTGTTGTAGCTCATCTTGGAAGTGGCGCAAGCATGTGTGCTATGAAGGATGGTCGAAGTGTCGCAACCACTATGGGGTTTACCGCGGTAGGGGGGCTTCCGATGGGAACCCGCTGTGGGAATTTAGACCCAGGTGTAATAATCTACCTCGTCCGTGAACGGGGATTCAGTATTGATAAGGTAGAAGATTTGCTCTACAAGCGCTCCGGTTTGCTTGGATTATCTGGCGTGAGCAATGATATGCGCCGCCTTTTATCCAGCACTGACCCACGCGCTGCCGAAGCGGTTGACTATTTCATTTACCGTGTTGCCTGTGAACTTGGGTCTCTCGTATCGGCGATGGGCGGGCTTGATGCACTTGTTTTTACAGCCGGTATCGGTGAAAACAGTTCTGAAATCCGTTCTCGTATCTGTGCCCGCTCAGCCTGGTTGGGAATTCACATTGATGAAGTTGCAAACAAATCCAACAAACTCTGCATAACTAAGCCTGATAGCCCCGTATCCGTCTGGGTAGTTCCAACCAACGAGGAATATGTAATCGCGCGTCATACCATGGAGGCTCTTGGTCTTGATAAGACGCAATAATCTCAAAAGGAGATAAGGAGGCTGCTCATGTTCGACTCAGACCAAATAATGCTCAAGGGCAAGAATGCGCTTGTGATTGGTATAGCAAATGAAAATTCAATTGCTTATGGTTGTGCAAAGGCTTTCAAATTCCGTGGGGCTGCGGTCGCGGTGACTTATGGAAATGAAAAGTCTAAACCATACGTTGAACCCCTTGCCAAGGAACTTGGAGCACCTATTTTCATGTCTTGCGACGTGACAAAGGAAGGGGAACTCGAGGCAGTCTTCTCAGAGATTGAACGGACATGGGGTAAACTTGACATCGCACTCCATTCCATTGCGTTTGCTCCAAAGAAGGATTTGCAAGGGCGGCTCGTTGACTCGTCCCGTGAAGGTTTCCTTTTGGCTATGGATGTCTCGTGTCATTCTTTCATCCGTATGGCAAGATTGGCAGAGCCTCTGATGAAGGATGGCGGAACACTTTTTACCATGAGCTATTACGGTGCGCAAAAGGTTGTGCAGCATTATAACCTTATGGGACCAATCAAGGCGGCTCTTGAAGCTTCAGTTCGATACCTAGCAGCAGAGCTGGGTCCAAAGATCAGGGTCCATGCCATTTCCCCTGGCCCAATAAAAACAAGAGCGGCTTCTGGTCTTGCGGACTTCGATGATCTCCTGAACATTGCGGCCGCTAAGGCTCCAGCCAAGCGTCTAGTTACTATCGACGATGTTGGAGCTGCGACTGCGGGCTTGGCGACCGACGCTGCGAAGCTGATTACAGGCGAGACCATTTACATTGACGGCGGCTATCATATAATTGACTAGATTTTTATCATGACATAGATCAAGGAAATGACTGGGAAGTAGTTGATTATCTGGAGGTTTGAATTTGGCGAAACAAAATAAAAAAACTAAATAAGGGATTATAAACAATGTCAAAAAACGATTCGGAGTTAAAGGATATCAAAATAATTTCTGCGGATGAAGAAATTTCACAGCTAAGTCGGATCATAGAGGAACACAAGGTATTTTGGATAACAGGACCAATAGAGCTTCCAGATCAGAAGAGTGGACGAAGAGTACAGGTTGCTTTAGCTTTAGTAATTTCTGGAACATATGAAGAAACTCCTCATGATACAGAAATACCTAACGTATTCCAGAAACTCAAACGAATTGCCGATTGGCTGATTCCTAAAGATAATCCAAACGTCCGCTTTGAGATTAAGATTCACGATTCCCGTTCCTTCTACATACCTGGAGATAAAGATACCGATAGAAGAAATTATGCTTTGGGTATACAGATTTGGCATAGTGAAGGATTCGACCGTCCGGTTGATAAACATCAAATCGAAGTCCTCAAGGAAATGGAGGAGAAGCTTAAAAAAATTGGCTCACACAAAGACCATTGGAAGGATTCATCAAAGGAGGGAATCGATTAATCTTAATGGAGTAATCCACAAACAAAATCATTACGATCCCAGTCAACCAATCAATTTTTTTATCGCTTTGGGATTCATCCCTCGCATGAAATAAAAGTTTCCAAATTGTTAAATGCGATTTTTATTTCTACAACTCACCCAGGCTCGTAGTAGTCGTAATAATCCAATCCAAGGTGGGTAATAAGCTCTTCCCCTTTTAGGTATCTGAGGGTGTTTTTTAGTTTCATAAGCTGAATAAAGAGGTCATGCTCTGGATAAAGCCCTTCACCAAACATCGGGCTCTTGAAATAGAATGAGAGCCATTCCTGAATCCCGTATAAACCTGCTCTTCGAGCAAGGTCAAGAAATAGAACCAGATCAAGAACAATTGGGGCGGCAAGAATGCTATCTCGGCAGAGGAAATTAATCTTTATCTGCATTGGATAACCAAGCCATCCGAATATGTCTATATTATCCCATGCCTCTTTTGCGTCTCCCCTAGGAGGATAATAGTTAATTCTTACCTTATGATAATAATCTGAATAAAGCTCCGGATACAGGTCAGGTTGAAGAATATATTCAAGCACACTTAGCTTGCTTTCCTCTTTTGTCTTAAATGAATATGGGTCGTCTAAGACCTCGCCATCTCTGTTTCCTAAGATATTAGTAGAAAACCATCCGCTAAGACCTAGCATCCTGGCCTTTAGCCCTGGAGCGATAATTGTTTTCATTAGAGTCTGTCCTGTTTTAAAATCCTTACCGGCTAGAGGAACCTTTTTCCTCTTAGCCAGATTAATAAGGGCAGGTATGTCGGCTGATAGATTAGGGGCTCCATTTGCATATGGTACTCCACATTGAATCGCAGCATATGCATAAATCATACTTGGCGCGATTTCAGTATGGTTGTCCTTTAGACCCTCCTCAAAATTCTGAATAGTGCTATGAACCTTTGAAGGCTTTATATAAATCTCTGTACTGCCACACCAGACCATTGTAAGACGGTCAAGCTTATTTTCCTTTTTAAAGTTTGTAATATCATCAATAAGCCGCTCTGCAAGCTGCATTTTGGTCTTTTCTTTTTTTAAGTGAATACCCTTAAGGTTCCTTACATATCTTCTGTCAAAAACAGCAGGCATGGGCTCAATTTCTTCAAGTTCAAACCTTAATTCCTCAAGGAGGTTCTTTTCGAGCACACCGGATTTAAGAGCAGCTTCGTAGCAGTTATCGGGGAAAATATCCCAACTGGCAAATACAAAATCTTCAGGATTTACAAGTGGAACAAAATCCTTTATAAGAGGGGACCTTTTTTCTGTTCTTTTTCCAAGCCTTATTGTCCCCATCTGCGTAAGAGAACCGAAAGGTTTTCCAAGCCCTCTTTTAATTGCTTCAATACCAGCAATGAATGTTGTGCTTACAGCACCTAGTCCAGGCAGTAAAACGCCAAGCCTACCTTGAGGCGGTATAATCTCGATTCTCTTGTTACCTGTAGTGAGCAGTGAGCCTGTCGAACGGTCGAACCTGTTATTGGATTTCTTTTTTTTGGTTGGCAAGAGGTTCCCTTAAATCCTCCCTCTTTGATCACTACCCCAGATCCCATGGTTCCCTAAAATTCTCCCTCTTTGATCCACGCCCCGAATGGACCGCGGGGGGGATCGGGGATACCCCAAATCCCAAAGAATACTACCTCTTTGAGTACTGCTGACCCCGTCTAGCCTTTCTTCTTCCGTATTTCTTACTCTCAACCATTCTGGGGTCTCTAGTAAGAAGCCCTGCGCTTTTAAGTGCCTTTCTAAATGCTTCATTAACATGAAGAAGAGCCCTTGCAAGCCCGTGCCTTATAGCGCCTGACTGACCCCTGAGACCGCCTCCACTTACATCTACTATCACATCGAATTTTCCTGATGTTTGAGTAACCTGGAGCGGCTCAAGTGCGTGTATCCTCCATGCTTCACGTGGAAAGTAAAACTCAACTGGTCTATCATTTATTGAGATCTTTCCATCACCCGTTCGTAACAGGACACGCGCAACTGAGGTTTTTCTTCTTCCAGTTCCATGATACGTAATCTCGGCCATTAGAACTAACTACGCCTCCAACTTTTCAGGGTTTTGGACTATATGAGGGTGTTCATTCCCTGAATAGATTTTTAACCTGGTAATTAATTTTTTTTGCCATTTTGTCTTGGGAAGCATTCCCCAAACGGCCTTTTGTAAGATTTCCTCAGGCTTTTCTTTAAACAATTTCTCTGCTGTTATAGACTTTAAACCACCTGGATAGGGTGTATGCCAATAATATTCTTTTTTACTCCATTTTTTTCCCGTAAAATGAACCCTATCAGCGTTAATTACGATAACAAAATCTCCTATATCTGCATGTGGGGTGAACTCGGGTTTTCCTTTACCTCTTAAGATAGTTGCGATTTTTGTTGCAAGCCTTCCAACTGTTTTACCGTTTGCATCTATGAGATACCATTTCTTTTGTATATCTTCACTCCTTGCCATATATGTCTTCATATAATCCCTACCCACGCTTAAAATCAGTGAAGGATTGTACCAAATCCCCTTTGATTGTCAAGGAAACCACAAGTAGTTTGTAGGCACAGACTTGTCTGTGCTCCAACAGATTGGATGGATTTTACATCACTCGATCAGTCAATTATTACATCATTAGATACAGACGTATTGATGAAAAAGACCGTGCTAAAGGGAAACGGATTAAAGAACGGCGATACGAAAAATGGTTGGAATAGAAATGGATCGATCACAGGTGGAGGTATTAAGGGATTAAATGTGAAAAAAGGTGATGGAAATAAAGGATTAAATACAAATGGATCAAAGAGCGCGGGGAAGAAAAAGGGTTGAAAAAAGAATGGACTAGGAAAAAAGAAGTTAAATGAAAAATTAAATACGTTATTAGTTGACACATGAATATTATCATTAACAAAACCGTTTTTAGAATGTCTAGAATTAGTATTCTGTTTCATAGAAAGCCTTACTGGGTTTTTTGAGTTTGTAGACAAGGAATTTATCAAAGGACCTGAGGTAGAAAGATTCCTATCTGCGTTTAAATCTCTTGATACTGGAACCGAGTTATTTCCGTTAATAACATTAACTGTCTTTACTCCATTTGGAAGTGAACTGACACGGTTAGTAAAATGCATAACACCATTGTCAACCCAATGAGCTATCTCAGCATTTCTGGAAGGAGTATTTGAAAGATCATTTTGGATTGGACTGATTCCTTTTCTCGGTGGGACTCTGTTAATTATTGAGTTTGGGCTAACGTTGACATTCTTTATATTAGAAATGCGATTATAATTCAAAGTATTTGAGTTTAATCCTCTTGACATTAATTGTGACCTAGTACGGCCGTTTGTGAAAGGATTAGTTCTTCCCTTAGTTGTTGAATTAAGATTATCTCTTAGAGCTATATTTCTGTCTTCTTTAGCTATAATCCCGTTTTTTACTGAATTTGATCTAAAGTCACCACTCTTTGTATGTAAATTTGGACTAATGTTCTTAGGTTCACTTTTAACTGATTTGACTATAGCTCCTTCTGGAATATGAAGAGTTGGAAGATTGTTATTTGAGCTGCCGGTGCTTATAGAAGGTCTTTGTATATTTGCAGTATTTTTAAACAATCTAGCGTTAGGTTTATTGGAAAGATTGGGACTTAAGCCTCCCCTATTAAAATTTGATCTTGTAAAGCCTCTGCTATTTCCATTTTTCGATCCCATTCCGGAAGTGTTTGAGGTCGCTGCGCTATTACTGAACCCGCCTCTAAAGCTAAAACCCGAGATTTTACTAACACCTCCGGTGCGAGTAAAACCACCGCCTCTAAACCCACCTTTGCTAAATCCACCAGAACTAAAGTTCTGAGCACGTAAAGTTGGAGGGAAAATAATCAAAAAGGTAATAATTAAGCTTAGAATTAACTTTTTCATCCACGTCTCCCTCCTTAAAAATTTATTGACCTGCATTAATACCCTTCTATATTAAACCTCCACAACTGTCATTGCGAGGAACAAAGTGACGAAGCAATCTAAAATGAGAGATTGCTTCACGAAGTTTACACTGAGCACTTCGCTTCACTCAGTACAGGCTCCACGAATGTGTTCGCAATGACGATACAGCATTGTGGAAAACCTGTAGCAAGCTACAGGGAGTTATCAATTTAATATTATATAATAGATAGAGAAAAAATCTACTTTCTTTTTTGATTTTTAGCCAACCTTTAAAATTTGAAACCTTTGCATCCGGTTCATAATAAATTATAAAACTAACACCTGAGACGATTTCAGAACTCGTCGTTATAACACGTCAGCCGAGATTTAGGTGTGTTGTATGAGGTTTTGTTACTTCCTAATTAAATCACTTATAGCTAAAAGAAGGGCATCTACATTTTGACGCTTGCTGGTCTCACCCATGAGGCCAATTCGCCAGATCTTTCCTTTAGTTTTTCCAAGCCCACTGCCAACCTCAATACCGTAGTCATAAAGCAACTTCTTTCTTGATTCAGCATCATTTAATTTGCCAGGAAGTACTACCGAAGTTAGCATTGGAAGTCTGTATCCAGCTTGGGCAAAGAGTTTCCATCCTAACTCCTTAAGCCCTGATTTTAGATAATCTCCAATGGCTTGGTGACGCTTGAACCTTTTTCCCAACCCTTCCTCAAGTATAATTCGAAGCCCTTCTCTTAAGGCAAAGAGCATAGAAATCGGAGCTGTATGATGATAGAATCTCTCCTCCCCCCAGTATCTTTCAATCATGCTTAAATCTAAATACCAGCTTTGAACCTTGGATTTTTTTGAGTGCAGAACGCTAAGCGCTTTCTCGCTCAAAGTGATCGGGGAAAGCCCCGGAGGAACACTCAAGCACTTTTGTGTTCCACTATAGCATATATCAATTCCCCATTCGTCTACCTTTAATTCACACCCTGCGAGTGAAGTCACGGTGTCTACCAAAAACAGCGTCTCTCTACTTTGAAGAAATTCCCCTATCTCTCCAAGTGGCTGCATTGCTCCCGTAGAGGTCTCGGCATGAACTATAGCAAACACTTTCGCGCTGGAATGTTTTTTCAGGGTTTTAATTATTCGATCGGGTGCAATTATGTTCCCCCATTCTTCATCAATCCTAATGACCTCTGCACCACACCTCGCAGCTACATCAACCATTCTTTCCCCAAAGACACCGTTGACTCCAATTACTACTTTATCTCCGGGTTCTAAAACATTGACAAAAGAAGCTTCCATTCCTGAGCTCCCAGTTCCTGAAATTGGAACAGTAAGCTTGTTTTTAGTTTGAAAAACGAATCTTAACATCTCACAGATTTCATCCATTATCTTCATAAAATCAGGGTCGAGATGGCCGATGATTGGTGTTGTTAAAGCCCTGTACACACGATAATTAACGTTACTTGGTCCGGGGCCCATTAGAATTCGCTCAGGCGGCTTTAGTTCACCAACCTCATGGGTTTTTCTCATCTCGACCTCCGAAGATTTTTTCGTGATGAATTATAGCCTAATTAAAACAAAGCGTTAAGAGCATAGAAATGTTTGGAAAGTTGCTCGAGAAGAAAATTTTGTTGACAATAGATTGCAATTTTTCTAATGAATCATTATGGAGTGTAGAAATTTAAAAAGTTTGGATTAATTTTATGATTCAAAGATATAGATTACTATAAAGATTTAACATGAAGTATTTTCAGTTAGGTAAACAAGAAAAGATTATAATATCGGCCTTAGCAATCCTTTCTGTAGTCTCATGGGTCGTAACAGTCTTTCATGCTCATTCTATGAACAGCCAGATGTCCACGGAAATGGACATGCCCATGGGTATGGGAAATCATTCTATGATTTTTGAGGCTTCTCTTTTTCTCGTGATGTGGGTCGTTATGATGTTTGCAATGATGTTTCCTGCTGTAGTACCGATGGTTCTAATTTTCTCTAAGGTACACGACGAACGAAAAGCTAGGAGCGAAGGATCTATTCCAACCTGGGTTTTTGTTTCGGGATATCTCATTGTCTGGGCATTTTTTGGGGTGTTAGCCTACTTTGGAGACTTACTCGTAGATTACTTAGCTATGAGTTTTCCAAAGTTAAACGGGTATGGTACCGTGATTGGTGGAGTAGTTTTAATAGCTGCGGGTTTGTATCAACTAACCCCCCTTAAAAACGCTTGTCTGACACACTGTCGATCTCCCCTTCATTTTATTATGCACAAATGGAGGGAAGGATACCTAGGTGCACTTCTGATGGGTGTAGACCACGGGGTTTACTGTCTTGGATGTTGCTGTGGACTTATGCTTGTGCTCTTTGTAGTCGGGGTTATGAATCTAACATGGATGGGGATTCTTACACTCGTGATATTCGTTGAAAAGATAAGCAAACACGGTGTTATAATTTCTAGAATTATAGGTGGATTTTTAATTCTATTTGGTATTATTTTAGCAATTCAACCAAGCATGATTTCATCTATTTTTTAGTTATTGAACAATGAAGAACCCTCCAGCAAACCTCAGGGTATCGGCTTATAACAAAAAATCGCTTTTGTGCGAGGAACCCCTCCCCCGGTTTAACTCAGGGTAAACTCCGTGACGAAGCAATCCAACACCGATTGTCATTCCGAACATAGTGAGGAATCTCAAATTATTGCTTC